>ENA-UEQO01001883-UEQO01001883.1-human-gut-metagenome-genome-assembly--contig:-NODE-1883-length-20143-cov-18.812668_pt1 | contig 20143 bp, 19 predicted proteins | sample MGYA00242938_ERZ507940 | MGnify/ENA primary metagenome ERZ507940 (study PRJEB26167, sample SAMN06115517) | human gut metagenome | host: Homo sapiens | place: China:Chongqing | collected 2014-12-03... | reverse complement strand
ATTGTTAAATTAATAAATTAATTCTATTTTAGGAATCGGGAGAACAAACTCTGTTTTATTATTACTTGAAAGTTCTCGATTCAAGCGTTTAAATTGATAAAACACCTGTCCTTCTCCATAAAAATCTTTACGCATATCCGCCAACAACGCCTTCTCAAAATCATCAACCGAACGAATATCCAATTTTCCTCCCGCAATACCTCTTTCCATACGCACCTCATCCAATTTCTGCACTCCTCCTTCCGTATCTCCATTCTTATACAAATATTCGCTGACGATATAATACATCTCACTTAACCGAATTACCGGTAAAAGATCACTACCATAAGTATCTCCATTATCCTCGTCGTATTTCACAGAAATACTATAAAACCAATTCACTGTCCTAAACAGATCTTTCCTCCAATCTTCAGCATCCATACCGGTTAAATAAGAACACAAATACAAACCTCCCGTTCCTTTTTGCCAGTTAGCATATTCTTCAGATACCTTAGACTTGGAAAAACCACAAATCACCCCATCGTACAATTTCGGATTCACGCCATAATCTCCGGGAGAAGTAAAAGAAAAACAGTTATAGGTCCTTCCATTTTCTTCATACGTGGCTTCAATAACTTCTTGAGCTTGTTCCCGTGCAAGCGCTTGTTGACCGTCATACATATACGCCCGGGCTAAAATAGCCGTTGTCGCCCAATAATTCATCCTGTAACCACGGTACATATAAAATATATCCCGCGGAAGATTGTCATCCACAACACCTCGTCCTCCTTCTATCCGATAATAAGTCTTACTCCATATCCTATTTTCCGGTATAATATCCACCTCTGACAATAATTTTTTAGCCTGTTTCAAATCACGGATAATTTTATTCATACAATCTTTCACGCTTTCCCTATCACCGAATAACGTACCGTAATCCTCCATATAAGGAATATACTTTTTCTGGTCAGCCACAACTGGTGCCGGAGCAAAAAGACGCAACAAATCCAAATGAATAAAAGCCCGCAAAGCCAAAGCTTCACCATAAATCATATTCAACTCCATATCCTTGCCTGAAAACAATGTCGCATCGGCATGAGCTATATGGGAAATCAAATTATTACAATTTGCAATCGCATTATAAGCCTGTTCCCACAAGGACGACAAAATTGCTTCAACTTTATCATTATCATACATCGACCAAGCCATATAATAATAAGCATGATCAGAAGGTATATAATTCAAATGATAAGTCTGTCCCAACACCTCATTCATACCCCATGTCAACTCCCGTCCATACAATGCGAAATCTGCCAAATCCTTATATATCCCGTTCAATGCATTCCTGTAACCATCACCATCAGTGAACAACGTCTCTTCGTTCACTTGATCATCCGGAGAAACATTCAACCAATCACTACAAGCGGCCAAGCCCAATAACAGGCCTATCATAATAAATTTTCCAACTATTCTCATAACAACAAATATTATAAACTAACACTAAGAGAGAAATTGATATTTCTTGCATAGGGATAACTCAAACCACGTTCGGCTTTAACAGAAGACAAACGAAACAAGTCATTTGCGCCCACTTCAAAACGCAAAACCCCTAATCCCCATTTTTTCACCATCTCTGATTTGAAATCATAACCTAATGTCAATGAATTCAATGACAACACATTATAATCTTGTACGAAACGCTCTGTTGGATTCGTTTTTAAAGAATAAAGTGCACTCTTCTGCAAAGCTTTGAATTTAGTGTGATCACCTGGCTTTTGCCAACGTTTCGTCAACACCCGCTTATCAACATTGTAATTATAAACATCTACATTTTCCACTTTTTCTGCCAATGTACTATTATAACGTTGACCACCAAATTCATACAAAAAAGTCGCGTACAAAGAAAAACCTTTGAAACTTACATTAAAACCTAACGTACCTTGCGCTTTCGGTTCTTTATTACCAACAATCACCTGTTCATTAGTATTCCATACCGTCGTAATATCCCCTTTTTTCGTCAATAATAATTCTTCCCCTGTCGCGGGATCAATACCTAAAGAACGCATAGCATAAATAGAAGTTAATGACCCTCCTTCAACATATTGCGTAAAAGGCTCCAAACTGGTACTATTATACATATTTTCCCGGAAATACTCATTTACCCGCTCATTATAAGCCTTCAAACTCTCGGCAACTTTCAATATCTCATTCTTATTATGGGCTAAATTGGCAAACACATTCACCATCCAATCCCGACTCTGGTAAACCCTTCCACGCAAATTAATCTCAACTCCTTTATTCACCACCTCCACCGTCTTCGCACTGCCCACCAAGGAGACCTTTGTCGCCCTGGAGAACTACACCTACGGCATCTTCAAGATGAACTTTCTCTCCAGCCTGGGCTACAGCCTGCTGATCACCCTGACCAGTGTGGCGCTCATCCTGCTCTGCTGCTCGATGACAGGCTGGTACCTGACCCGCGTGAACAACAAGCTGAGCAAGTTCATGAACCTGCTCATCGTCTTCTCGATGGTCGTCCCCTTCCAGATGGTCATGTTCACCCTGTCCAAGACGGCAGATACCCTCAAGCTGAACACCCCCTGGAACATCTGCATCATCTACCTCGGCTTCGGTGCCGGTCTGGCCGTGTTCATGTTCACCGGCTTCATGAAGAGCGTCCCCATTGAGATCGAAGAGGCTGCCATGATCGACGGCTGCAACCCCATCCAGATCTTCTTCAAGATCGTCTTCCCCATCCTGAAGCCGACCATGATCTCCACCGCCATTCTGGAAACGATGTGGGTCTGGAACGACTACCTGCTGCCCACTCTGGTGCTGGACATCAAGAAGTACCGCACCATCCCCATGGCCATCCAGTATTTCCGCGGCGGTTATGGCCGCGTGGAGCTGGCCCCCATGATGGCCTGCATCATCATCGCCATCATCCCCATCATCCTGCTTTACATCACCTGCCAGAAATACATCATTGGGGGCGTCGTTGCCGGCGCTGTCAAGGGTTAAGAGGAGGGGGTTCATATGCGCGCAAGCGGTATCCTGATGCCCGTGTTCAGCCTGCCCGGTCCCTTCGGCATCGGCACTCTGGGGGCGGAGGCCTTCGCTTTCGTGGATTTTCTGGCCCGCGCCAGACAGACCTATTGGCAGATCCTGCCCATCGGCCCCACCGGCTACGGCGACAGCCCTTACCAGAGCTTTTCCGCCTTTGCCGGAAACCCCTACTTCATCGACTACCGGGTGCTGGCCGAGGACGGCTGGCTCACCCTCGATGAGGTCCCCGCTCCGGTGCCGGTCGGCACCGTGGATTACGGTGCGCTGTACAACGAGCGGCCCGCGATCCTGAAACGGGCCGCAGACCGGCTCCTGGCCGAGCCCAGCAAAGCCTACACCGATTTCTGCGCCGCGCAGGACTTCTGGCTGGACGATTACGCCCTGTTCATGGCCCTGAAAGCCGAGCAGGGACAGGCGGGTCTGGCCGACTGGCCCGACGCGCTGCGCACCCGTGAGCCTTCGGCTCTGGCCGCCGCCCGTGTGCGGCTGGCCGATGCGGTGGATTACCACAAGGCCGTGCAGTTCTTCTTCTTCACTCAGTGGAGCGCCCTCAAGACCTACGCCAACCAAAAGGGCATCCAGCTGGTGGGCGACATCCCTATCTACGTCAGCCCGGATTCCAGCGACCTCTGGACCCGGCCGGAGCTTTTCCAGACCGATGGGCAGGTCCACCTGACCCAGGTGGCCGGCTGCCCGCCGGATGCCTTTGCGGCCGACGGCCAGCTCTGGGGCAACCCGCTCTACGACTGGCCCCGCCACGAGGCCGAGCACTTTGCCTGGTGGAAACGCCGGATGAAACACGCCACCTCCATTTATGACGTCGTCCGCATCGACCACTTCCGCGGCTTCGAGAGCTACTACTCCATCCCCGCCGGGAACACCACGGCAGCGGGCGGCAGGTGGGTCAAAGGCCCGGACCGTGCCTTCATCGACGCCATGCACGAGGCGCTGGGCCAGGGCGGCATCATTGCCGAGGATCTGGGCTACCTGACCCCGGAGGTCAAGACCATGCTGGCCGCCAGCGGCTACCCCGGCATGAAGATCATGCAGTTCGCGTTCGACAGCCGGGAGCCGGGCAACTACCTGCCCTACACCTACACCCGGAACAGCGTCGTCTACACCGGCACCCACGACAACGTGACCACCGAAGGCTGGCGGGCGACTGCCAGCCCGGAGGATGTCCACTACGCCTGCCGGTATCTGCGCTGCACCCCCAAAGACCTGACCGAAGCCATGATCGCGGCCTGCCTTTCCTGCGTGTCGGATATGGCCATCATCCCGATGGCGGACTGGCTCCACCTCGGTGCCGAAGCCCGCATCAACACCCCCAGCACGCAGGGCTCCAACTGGCAGTGGCGTCTGACCACGCCTCTGACGAGCCTGCTGGCGGACCACATCGCCGATCTGACGACCCTGTATGACCGGGCCCCGGCGGCAGAGTAAGCGTTTTTCTCCTTCTGATAGCTTCCCCATCCCGAACGGCGAGCCGTGCGGTGCCCTGCATTGTGGCACTGCATCCGGCCCGCCGTTTCTTTTTGGCACAAATTTCACACAACATTTTTTCACCGGGGCTCTGGGATGCGCGTTTTTATTTTTCTGCTTCCCTGCGTTTGTTTTTCGAGTTTTGCTTTGAAACCGTTCACAAAACCCCCACAGCTTTCAAACCTTCGCTCTCTTGTTGTTTTTGGTGGAATATGCTATAATCCACTTAGTTTATGATCCGCTTTCCGGCGGTTCTGATGTACGAAAGGAGTTTTCCCGCCATGGAATATACCAGTTCGACTTCGCTGCATTTTCCGGCAGCCTATGCTCCCATCTCCGAGGATGAAATGATCTACATCGAGGGCGGTGCCGATGTCATCTCGCCGCAGCAGTTTACATACAACCTCGTCACCAACCTCATCCGCCTGATGGGTCAGGCTGCCTTCAGCGGTGCCGTCGCCGGCCTCATCAACATGCGCAACGACGGCTTGACCCTCGGCGGTTCCATCAAGCACTACTGGAGCCACCAGACCACCGTTGGCAAGGCTGCCACGGTGCTCTTCACCGGTTTTGCAGGCTATGCGGCCTACATTTATGCCGTCCAGCTCATCAACAATGCGCTGAACATCTACACCGACGTGAAGAACAACTACTACAACGACGGTTCTTCCACCGGCACCACCACGACTGACCCCACCGCAGCCTCCGCGGCCGCGCTGACGGCGGCCTGAGCCTTTGCCTGACGACTCGACTCTAATACAGAAAGGAGCTTTTCTATGAAAGAATTGCAGATGCCCGCTTCCTACGGACGCATCCCGGAAGCAGAGCAATTTCAGATTGTTGGCGGCGGTGAGCTGGCCGATGCGTGGAATGACTTCACGGACCGGCTCCGTCTGGACGATCTCTTCTTCAGCGGCGGTGTGCTCTCGCTGTCCTTCTCGTTCGTGCCGATGCTGCTGTTCCATGTGTTCCGCTCGGCCTACAACTTCGCAGAGAACACCTACAACAACCTCGTCAACTGGTTCGGCTTCCACGACGACACTCTGTCGGCGCTGCAAAGCTACACCGACGATATGCGCCAGAAGCGCCAGGAGCGCGGGGTCTGAGCTCTCTCAGCCGCCTTCGGCGTCAGTTCACCCGTGCTGAACGGGTCCGTTTTCCATTCCAAAAAGCAAAGTGCTCCGCTGTTTTTGGCAGCAGAGCACTTTCTTTTTGTGTACATTTCAGATGACGCGGACTGCTCCCTGCTCCCGCAGGCGGAGGAGGTAGCAGCTGCCTTTGCCGAAGACGCCTTCCATGGCGTCGTGGTAAATCTGCACCAGCCGCTGCGGCACAAAGGCCTGGATGGTGCCTGCAAAGCCGCCGCCCTGCATCCGCCAGGCTCCGCCGCTGTGTTCCAGCAGCGTCTGGCTCAGTGCCAGCGCCACCGAAAGCCCCTGATGCCGCACATCCGTGGAACAGTAGACGTTCTGGCACAGGGTGTAGGAGGCATGGCCGCTGGCCGCAATGGCCTTCAGAAAGACCGGAAAGTCCCCGGCCCGCAGCGCATCCCGCTGGACCAGTGCACGGGCGTTCTCCTCAAAGTAGTGGGCGGCCCGCAGCACGGCACGGTCGCCGCAGGCAGTGCGCAGGCGGGGCAGCGCCGCCCAGAAGTCGGCCTCCCGCACCTGCCCCAGAACCCTGCCCCCCAACTGCGACGCCACCGCTTCCATCTCGTTCCGGATGGCAGCGAACTCGCCGGTCAACTCGCTGTGGCTGCCGCGCGTGTCGGTAACGCAAAGGCTCATCCCCTCCGGCAGCAGCCCGGCGGCGTGGATCTTCTCGATGTCCGGCTGGGCCGGGTCGGCAAAGTCCGCAAAGATGACGCCGCCCACCGCGCTGGTCAGCTGGTCCAGCAGGCCGCTCGGCTTGCCGAAGTAGGTGTTCTCCGCATACTGGCAGATCTTCGCCAGTTCCGGCGTCGGCAGGCCGCAGCCGTACTCGCCGTTCAGGATGACGGCCATCCCCATCTCGAACGCCGCCGAGCTGGACAGGCCCGACCCCCGCAGCACATTGCTGGCGGTGTAGGCATCAAAACCATTCACGGCCCTGCCCCTGGCCCGGAACCCCTCCGCGATGCCCCGGATGAGGCTGGCCGAATGGGTGCTTTCGCCGTCCTGCGGCTCCGCCTCGCTCAGGTCGATGACGTCCAGCTTGTTGAACCCGCGGGATTTCACCCGGATGAAGCCGTCGTCACTGGGGGACGCCACGGCGATCAGGTCCAGCATCACAGCTGCCGCCAGACCATAGCCGTGCTGGTGGTCGGTGTGGTTGCCGCCCAGCTCAGCCCGCCCCGGTGCCGAGTAGATGTGCACCTGCCGGCCCGGCCCGAAGTATCGTTCGAACTGTTCCAGCGCATCCGCGTAGCGCTGCCGCTGCCGCGCCAACACCGCCGGGTCTGCCCCATACAGTGCGGCAAGTGCGGCGTCGCGCCCGCCTGCCAGGATCTCCCGTCTGAGCTGCATACTGGTCGCCATGGCTGTTCCTCCCCAAAGAAAACCCGCAGTCTGTTTGTAAAAGATAACTCTATTGTAATCGAAGCGTCCCCATTTTGCAATTTGATTTTGCAAAAAAACAAATTTTGGCGCGAAAGTCAAAGATTCGGATGTACTTTTGTTGAATTTGCAGGTTCAATTATGATATACTGGTGTTACGAATGCAGCGGATGGGAGGAGAGCCACATGGCAGACGTTTACAAACAGTCCTTCAAGCAGAATTACACCAACAACATCGAATTGTCCATCTTTAACTGCGGCCTGGAGCGGTGCGCTCCGGGCCAGACCTGGGGCCCCGGCATCCGGGACCATTACCTCATCCACCTGGTCGTTTCCGGCAAGGGAACCTTTGAGGTGGGCGGCCATACGTTTGAGGTGGTCCCCGGCGACCTCTTTTTTGCCCGGCCCAGCCAGCTCATCCGCTACACAGCCGATGAGCAGCAGCCGTGGGAGTACAGCTGGGTGGGCTTCAATGGGGCCTGCGCCCACAAACTGGCCGCACAGCTGCCCTTTACAGACGAGCGACCCGTCCACCACACCAGCGACCCCGAAGGGATGCGGACGGCCCTGACCAACATCTACTCCTCCCGCGGGCTTCAGCCCCAGGATGAGGCCGCCATGGTGGGCTACCTCTATCTCTTCATCTCCTCCCTGATGAAGGAGACCAGCGAGTCGAAGCCCCACAGCACTTCGTCTTCGAGCCAGTATGTGCTGAACGCCATCAAGTACATCCAGTTCAACTACTCGCACGATATCTCCATCGACGATGTGGCCAAGAGCGTGGGAGTCTCCCGCAGCCACCTGTACCGGGTGTTCATGCTGAATGTGGGCAAAAGCCCCATCGACTATCTGACCGAATACCGCATCAACGAAGCCTGCAAGCTGCTGCGCGCGGGCAACTTGTCCATTGCCGAGGTCGCCATCTCAGTCGGCTTCTTTGACCAGTTCTATTTCTCGCGGGTGTTCAAGCGCGCCAAGGGCGTGCCGCCCAGCAAATATCTGGCGTCCCAGACCGACGCCCCCGAAGCCTCGGAATAACCCCACCACAAAAGGAGAATCCCCATGCCCTTACAGAAAAATCAGGTGCTGACCCTGACCATCGAGCGGCTTTCCAACGACGGAAGCGGCGTGGCACACTCGCCGGACGGCGAGGCCGTGTTCGTGCCCGGCACTGCCCCCGGCGACGAAGCCGACATCCGTATCGTCAAGGACTGCGGCCGCTATGCCTTCGGCATTCTGGACACCCTGCGCACCCCCTCGCCGGACCGCATCCCTGTGGACTGCGCCGTGGCAGGCCCCTGCGGCGGCTGCAGCCTGCGGCACCTGGATTACGCCGCCGAGCTTCGGGCCAAGCAGGAAAACGTCGTCGATGCGTTCCGCCGCATCGGCGGGCTGGATGTGCCGGTGCTGGACGCCCTCCCCTCCCCCGAAGTGGACCGCTACCGCAACAAGGTCCAGTTCCCGGTCGGGCGTGACAAGAACGGCGCACCCTGCATCGGCTTCTACGCCGGTCGCACCCACCGCATCGTCCCCTGCCCCGACTGCAAGCTGCAGCCCGGCATCCTGAACGACATCGGCAACGCACTGTGCAGCTTTTTCGGTGCACACGGCATCCAGCCCTACGATGAGGCTTCCGGCAAGGGCCTGGTGCGGCACATCTTCCTGCGCCGGGGTGCGCACAGCGGCCAGATCATGGTCTGCATCGTCTGCACCCGCGCAAAGCTCCCCCACAGCGCCGAACTCGTCGAGCAGCTGACCGCACAGTTCCCGGACATTGCCACCGTCCTCGTGAACGTCAACCCCAGGAACACCAACGTCATTCTGGGCACGGAGACCCACACCCTCTGCGGCCCCGGCTTCATCGAAGACACCCTCTGCGGCGTTCCGGTGCAGCTTGGCCCCCTGTCGTTCTATCAGGTCAACACCCTCGCCGCCGAGCGGCTTTACAGCATCGCCGCCGAATACGCTCAGCTCCAGCCGGACGACCTTCTGCTGGACCTCTACTGCGGCATGGGTACCATCGGCCTTTCGATGGTGGACCGCTGTCGCTCGCTCATCGGCGTGGAGATCGTCCCCGAAGCCATCGACAGCGCCAAGGCCAACGCGGCCCGCATGGGCGAAGCCGTCGCCGCCAGAAGCCGCTTCTTCTGCGCCGACGCGGGCAAAGCCGCATCTCAGCTCGCCGCCGAGGGCATCCACCCCGACGTCATCGTTCTCGACCCGCCCCGCAAAGGCTGTGACGAGGCCACCCTTTCCGCCGTCGTCACCATGTCCCCCCGCCGGGTCGTCTACGTCAGCTGCAACCCCTCCACCGCCGCAAGAGACGCCAAGTGGCTGGAAACACAAGGCTACCGCACCGAGAAGGTCCAGCCGGTGGATCTGTTTCCAAGGACGAAGCACGTCGAGTGTGTACTCTTGATGTCAAAAGTGCAGTAATATCGTGCGGTGATTCGTTCAATATCGTTCGGACATCATTTTACAGTCTGAACCGTTCTCGTCCTTGGAAACAGGTCGAGGGCGGTTTTTGAGAATTTGGGCAATATCTAAATCGTAGCCACAGGGGTAGCAGATAATTGAGTTTCTGGATTAGATATTTGGGCTAACAGCAAATCCGGCAACTCAGGTATCTTGGGGTATCCAGTGTAGGATTTAGATGTCATCCCCCTATAACGCAAAAAACGCCGTCAGCGTATCATGTGAAATCCATCACACGGTACACTGGCGGCTTATTCTTTTGAGTTTTATATTGTGGGCACTTATACTGTTTTTTGAAGAAGCAAAAGGACACGAAAACCGCTAAAACTCACGTTTTCCATGCCCTTTTCTATATTCTTGAAGCAGTCCGATGCTGCTCCATTCTCCTATTTCATTTTGCGCCGAAACGGATTAGACCCCCACCCTACCCAATTTGCGAATTTTTATGGAAAAGGGGCCACCGGTCTCCGTATTTTTTCTCACAGAGATTATGACCGCCCCTCCCCCCGGCGCAGCCGATCAGCCTTTTGCGTATGTCGTAGGACTGCCGAGCATCAGCATGTCCAGTCTGCCATCGACCTGTCGCTGAAAATCGGAGATCTCTTTTTGATCTTGAACGTCCAGTTCAGAGTATTGATCTTTGTCAGTCGGAATCCCAGAGTCCACATTGCTTCCTTCATCTGGTTGTTCGTAATATAAATTCCGGTACGGTTGTTCAGGATGTGCTTCATTCCATACGGTTACAAAAAGCTCCAAACCGTTTCACCTGACGAAATCTTCCCGCATGGGGGTGAAGATATCCAGCAGGATGCCCGCTTCGGTGCAGACACAGCCATGCTCGACGCCGTCTTCTTTCAAGATGGTGTCCCCGGCGTAGACCGTTCTGGTCTCACCGTCCACGGTGAACGCGAACGCTCCCGACACCACATAGGTGATCTGGGTGTGCGGGTGGTGGTGCAGCGCTCCCACTGCACCCTTTTCAAACGTGTTTTCCACGCACATCAGGCCGTCGGTATAGGCCAGCACCCGGCGGGTGACCCCCGCGCCTGCGGGCTGGGGCAGAGCGTCCGCATGAAAGACCCAGCGCTGTTTCTTTTCCGGCAGATCCATATCAGGTTCCTTCTTTCTTGTTTCTGGCAAATCCATTTTTTCCATTATAAAAGACCGGAGCCTCTTTGACAAGGGCTCCGGCCTGATCTCAAACAAAAAAAGTCCCATCCGAAGCTCTCATCGCTGCTGCCTCTCTGCTCCGGCACCCCGTTCCCACACAACGATGCCGGAAGAAGCAGCATTTGGAAGAGTCTCTATGAACAGCAATCCCCCGATCACCGTCAAGAGCTTCGTCAGGACTTTTACCAGACAAGGCCGCCTGCACCGCCACACGCTCTGCGGTGCCGTATGAGCCCGTTCCGCGCTTCCGGATCGCTCCGGCCGCAATGCGCCGTTCTTGGCTCTCTGCCTTATTCCTGCCTAAATTATAGCAAATATTCCCCCAAATTTCACGCAAAATGTCATATTCTGCGGGGGAGGATGTCATATTCTGTGTACCGGCACCGAACAGGTAAACCGGAACCATTTATCCCGGCAGCTGATGGCGTACTCACCCTGATACTTGCGGAGCACATCCGTCACATTCCACAGGCCGATGCCGTGGCCCGGCTCCTTTTTGGTGCTGCGTGGGAGCTGACCGTCCGGCAGGTCCAGATCCTCCCGGACCCGGTTGCGAACGGACAGCAGCAGTTCCTCCTCCGTTTTCCGCATCCGGAAATAGACTTCCGGCGGGTCGGCCTGGGCGGCAGCGTCGATGGCGTTGTTGAGCAGGTTGGCGACGACCATCACAAGGTCGGTCTTTTCGAGCGGGATCGCCCGCAGGTCAGGCAGATCAAAGTAGAGCATGACCCCCTTGCGGGTGGCCTCCTCGTATTTTTTGCTCAGCAGCGCATCCAGCAGCGGATTGTGCGTGTTCATGATGGTGGTATGGGCCGCGATGATCTTTGTGACCGTGGCAAGGTACGCTTTGGCTTCCTCGTATTCGCCCTGTTGCAGCAAGAGCGTCAGCGCCTCGATGTGGTTGGTGAACTCGTGGGTCAGGCGGCGCTGGGTGGTGTAGGAGTCCATCAGCGCTTCAGCCCGCTCCCGCTCCAGCGCCGTCTGCACATGAAGCTCCTGCTGCCGGGCCATCTGCTGATTGAACATCTGGACGATGTACATGTGGAGGAGCACCGCCACCGTCAGGCCCAGCGTCAGCAGCAGCATGAGGGAGTCGGCGGGTTCGTCCTTCGCCGAAAGCATCAGGACTACGTTCAGCACCACGACGATGCCGGGAAAAAAGGACATGACCAGCGCCTGCGGGGATTCGAGCGCCCGCTCATCCTTCCACTGGTGCGAGAAATAGGCCACCACCACGCCCACGATGAGGTTCGTGAGCGTCATGGTCACCAGACATCCGGGCCGCTGCCAGGCCACCTGAAGCGACGTTCCGGTCACCCAGGAGACCACATAGCGGACCGTGTTTTCGGAGAGCAGGCACATGGTGCCGTTGATGAGGGCGGCGGTCAGCTTCTGGGGCAGCGTCCCGCCGAACAGCAGGGTGGACAGCAGAACATAGCCCACATTCCACCAGACGGTCTCCAGCGTGAAAAAGCCGATCTGGAAGATCAGACTGAACGCCAGCATCCCGGCCACCAGAACAACGCTCCAGAACCCGACATGCTTCACCCGCCCTTTGCCGAGGTAAGCGCGATTCACCAGCAGGAAGGCGGCCCACTGCGACACGCAGACCATGTGCCCGATGAAGAACCAGGATATCTCATTCATCGCCAAACTGCCCCTTCCATTCCAGATAGGTCTCCCGGATGGCCGCATAGCCGTTCCGGCTGACGCTCAGTTCCACCCCGTTGCGCATCGTGACCTTGTACCCGCTGATCTGGCGGATGTAGCGCATGTTGACCACATCGCTCCGCCCCACCCGCAGAAAGCCGTTCTCGAACAGCGCCTGCGGCAGATCGGTCAGCTTGCCGTAATAGGAGCAGAGCGGCTGATGCGGCACATCCCCATAGACATTGACCTTGCGCAGGTCACTTTCCAGGCAGTAGATGCTGTCGTAGGGCAACTCGATGCTGGTGCGGTTCTGCCGGATGGTCAGCACCTTGCGGCTGCGGGCAATCTTCTCGTGGAAGAGCGCCTCCAGGCAGCTGGGCAGCATCCGTTCCAGATCCCGTTTGAGGATGTACCGGAACGCCTGGACCGTGTAGCCCTCCGGGGCAAATTCCAGATAGGCCGAAATGTAGATCAGGCAGATCTCCGGGCTGCGCTCCCGCAGCTGACGCCCCAGCGAGATGCCGTTCATGGTGTCCAGATCCACATCCAGCAGCGCCACCTGATACAGCTCCAGATCCGGCACGGCCAGTGCTTCTTCGCCGCTGGTGCAGACCACGATCTCCGCCGGGATCTCCCGCTGGCCGAGACAGGCCCGGACCAGCTGCTCCACCCGTGCGGCAAACCGCGCGTCGTCATCACAGATCAACATGTGCATGATCGGTGTCCCCTTCTTTTGAAAAAAGCGGGCTCCCCGATGCGAAGAGTCCGCCCTTTCGAATGTACATTACGCAAAGAATTTGTCGTAGAGGCCGAAGGCAAAGATGAACAGAACGATCAGCGGCAGACCATAGGTCAGATAGCCGCGCATCCAGTCCTGCATCTTGGGGCCTTCGCCGGTGTTGACTTCCTGTTTGTAGTTCTTCCAGCCCCAGCCGCAGCGGGAAACGCAGAACAGCAGATAGACCAGCGAGCCCAGCGGCAGGAACAGATTGCTGACGAGGAAGTCCTCAAAATCCAGCACCGCACCGCCGAAAATCGCAAAGCCGTCCCAGCTCCACACATTGTACCCCAGCACACAGGGCATGGACAGCGCTGCGATGAGGAACAGGTTCACAAGGCTGGACTTTTTGCGGGAGCAGCCGGTCAGCTCCATGCCGCAGCAGATGATGTTCTCGAAGACGGCCAGCACGGTAGAAAGCGCCGCAAAGGCCATGAACAGGAAAAACAGACTGCCCCACAGCCGACCCATCGCCATGTTGGCGAAGATGTTGGGCAGGGTGATGAAGATCAGGCTGGGGCCGGCGGTCTGGTCCACACCGTAGGTGAAGCAGGCCGGGAAGATGATGAGGCCAGCCGTGATGGCCACGAAGGTATCCAGCGCCACGATGCGGATGGACTCGCCCAGCAAAGCGTGTTCCTTGCCGATGTAGCTGCCGAAGATGGACATGGCACCGATGCCAAGGCTCAGGGTGAAGAAAGCCTGATTCATGGCGCCCACCAGCGTATTGACCACGCCGACCTCTTTCAAGCGAGCAAAGTCCGGCACGAGATAGAAGTGCAGGCCCTCCTTAGCGCCGGGCATGAACAGGCTGTTGACAGCCAGAATGACCATGATGACGAGCAGAGCGATCATCATGACCTTGGTCACCCGCTCCAGACCATTCTGCAGGCCCTTGGCGCAGACCAAGATACCGAACGCCACCACGAAGATCATCCAGAACGCCATGATGCCGGGGCTTGCCAGCATCTCGCTGAAGGCATTTGATACCTGGTCTGCATTCAGACCGGCCAGCTTTCCGGTGGCAGTCATGTAAAAATAGTGCAGCATCCAGCCTGCAACGGTGGTGTAGAACATCATCAGCAGATAACAGCCGATGAGGGTGAAATAGCCGTGGATGTGCCACTTCTGGCCCGGCTTTTCCAGCGCCTGATAGGCGCGCACCGGGCTCTTGCGGCTGGCGCGGCCCACTGCAAACTCCATGGTCATAATGGGCAGGCCCAGAATGATGAGGAACAGCAGATAGAACAGCACGAAGGCACCGCCGCCGCCCTGCCCCGCCATATAGGGGAATTTCCAGACATTGCCGATGCCGATGGCACAGCCCGCCGAGAGCAGGATGAAGCCCAGCCGCGATTTTAGGGTCTCACGTTCCATGATAAAATGTTCTCCTCTGTAATCCATTTGCCCCGGTCTGCCTTTTGCAGCTTGCAGCCGGGCACAACAGAATTATTATATCACAGTTTTCCCCCATTGGGGAGGAGTCGCATGACGTTTCAGAAGAGAAAAAGATTCATTTTTGACCGTTCTAAAAGGAGCGGAATTTGATAGCATTCAGAACGTCAACCGCATCTGATACCATGTCACGCCGCCGTGTGCAGACCCGGAAACGCCCTCGCTGACAAAACCGAATCGGGCGTAATAATGCACCAGTTTGTCCTTGCAGGTGAGCACAAGGCCCTTTCTTCCCTGCTGTTTTGCCTCCGCAATGGCCGTTTCCAGCAATTGCCCAGCCAGGCCGCGCCGCCGGTATTCCGGCAGCGTGTTGACCCCAAAGATCATCTGCCATGCACCGTTTTCGTTGTGGAGCGAGGCATCTGCGTACATTGCATCGGTCAGGTCTGCCGCGTCCGTGACCATGCCGTCCACAAAGGCTGCGAGTGTTTCGTCCTCCCACAGGAGCCAGAAATGATTTCCATAATACCGCAGCCGCTCGGCAAATTCTGCACGGGTCGCCGCCTCTGCCGCCGGGAAGCACTCTGCCTCCACCGCTGCAATGGCGTCGAGATCCTGCTCGACTGCGGTTCGAATCGTTTGTGCCATGGTTTCTCTCCCTTTCTCATGCTGGGCCGTCCGAGCCGTTTCCGGTCGGGCTTGCGGCGGCGATTGGCCATCCGCAGCCCGCGCTGAATGGCGGGACGTCGCAGCGGAACACATTATGACTGCTAAAATCATAGCATACGCCGCGCAACTTATCAAGGCCCGCTGGATGCACAAGCCCCCGCCAACACCTGCTGGCGGGGGCTTGGGATTGATTTTTGTGAAACGTTATTCGAGCTCGGTAAGCTTAGATTTTTACTAAACAAATTTGTTTAGTAAGTCTATTCTTGGATGTTCACTTTTCCATGAGATTGCTGTGCTAGATGTGGCTTGCTGATTTTTTAGTATCAGGATAGTATCACGCAACCAGCGGGATCTCTGTGAGTATTATAACGTATTTACGTTCAGGATGCAACTGTATTTTAAGGATTACTTCTTGCTTGCATCTGCCAGATAGTTTTCTCCCCATTTACACATCGCATCCAAAATAGGAATGATGCTTCTTCCAAAATCGCTAAGCGAATATTCCACCTTCGGCGGCACAACAGGATAGACTTTCCGAGTAATCAGGTTATCGTTTTCAAGCTCCCGAAGCTGCTGTGTCAGCATTTTGGGTGTAGCTTTTGGAATCAGCTTTCCTATCTCGTTAAAACGCAAGGTATTATCAATCAAGTGCCATAGGATAAGTGCTTTATATTTCCCACCAATCAAATCAAGGGTTGCTTCAACCGGGCAGCTAAAGGTACTTGGACATTTCATTTTTCTCTTCCTTGTACTATCTTTTTGGGTAGTATATAACAAAAAAGTACGTTCTTGCTTTTTTGAAAACAGCTGATAAAATCATAGCATAGGCTGATTGAATTATCAAGACCCTACACAAACTTACACTTCCAGAAAGGACGATCACATTATGGATTTTTTGTCACTTGCAAAGAAACGGTATAGTGTACGCTCTTACACAAAGCAGAAGGTTGAGAAGGAAAAGCTGGATGCCATCTTAGAGGCAGCTCATGTTGCACCCACAGGTGGTAATTGTCAGCCTCAACACCTGATTGTAGTGCAGAGTGATGAGGGCCTTCGTAAAATTGGAAAGGCCACAAATATCTATGGTGCGCCGCTGGCAATTATCGTTTGCATCGATACAAATAAGGTCTGGACACGTCCCTTTGATGGTAAAAAGCTGACCGATATTGATGCAAGCATCATTACCGACCACATGATGATGGAAGCAACCTACTTAGGTTTAGGAAGCGTATGGGTATGCTATTTCAAGCCGGACATCCTGAAGGCTGAATTTAAGATTCCCGACAACCTTGAACCGGTCAACATCCTTGTCCTCGGCTACGCCGACACCTCTCGTGAAAAGGCTCTGTCCGCAGATCGCCATGAAAAAATGAGAAACCCGCTTTCCTCTATGGTGTCTTTCGAGGAACTTTAATTCGAAATTATATCTTTATATCTTTTTATTTCCTCTAGTGCGTCCAACCATTAAGTTTTTCTTAATGGTTGCCATCGCCAAACTCGAACCATCCGAAAATCCCGGATAGTTGACAGACTGCCCGAGTTATTAAGCATCCCTTAACAACTGCTCTGAACTGTTCGGAAATTCCGAAGAGTCACCCCTATATGTACAGCCCCTGCCAGTGGATTTTGGCGGGGGCTGCTATGCTATCCCATCTTACAGCTCTGCGCTGTTCTGCCTGTTCTTCTTTTGGCTCTTATCTGCGGTCTGCTCCTGCTCCCTCATATGCCCATTTGTACCCTAACAAGCAGCAGGAGCTTGTGTCGAAGCTGGAGGCCATCGGCTCCCCCACTTCTAACAACGATGACTCTGATTTGATGTCACTCGGCTAGGCCGAAAACAGGTGATGTCACGGCCCGTTTTGTGATGTCACGATGTCAAAAAAGCCCCGGAAAGTTTCGATTTCTCGTTACTTTCCGGGGCTTTCAAATTATTCTTCGATAATAAACTGTACTACCATTTCCCGGCGCGTCCAGCAGGTGCTTTTTGCCGCAGGTGATGTCAAAGTGATGTCATTCTTCCGAAATTCATCATTTTTCAGTCGTAGACACGTTTTATTTTCTCGTATTCCATTATTCGAGCTCGATCGTGGCGGGCGGCTTGCCGGTGCAATCGTAGAACACGCGATTGACATGCTTGACCTCATTCACGATGCGGCTGGTGACAGTGCCCAGGACATCCCAGGGCATGTTATAGCTTTCGGCAGTCATGAAGTCGGTGGTGGTGACAGCACGCAGAGCCACAGCGTAGTCATACGTGCGCTCGTCACCCATAACACCGACGCTGCGCATGTTGGTCAGAGCTGCGTAATACTGGTTGATTTCCTTGTCCAGACCGGCCTTCGCGATCTCCTCGCGCCAGATAGCGTCTGCGTCCTGCACGATGGCGACCTTTTCGGGGGTCACTTCGCCGATGATGCGGATGCCCAGACCGGGGCCGGGGAACGGCTGACGGCTGACCAGATACTCCGGCAGGCCCAGCTCACGGCCGACCTGACGGACCTCGTCCTTGAACAGGTTGCGCAGAGGCTCGACCAGTTCCTTGAAGTCCACCGTGTCGGGCAGGCCGCCGACATTGTGGTGGCTCTTGATGACGGTGGACTCGCCGCCCAGACCGCTCTCGACAACGTCGGGATAGATGGTGCCCTGTGCCAGGAAATCCACCTTGCCGATCTTCTTGGCCTCTTCCTCGAAGACGCGGATGAACTCCTCGCCGATGATCTTGCGCTTGCGTTCCGGCTCTGTGACGCCTGCCAGCTTGCCAAAGTAACGCTCACGGGCATCCACGCAGACGAAGTTGATATCAAAGTTGGGGTTGCCGGGGCCGAAGACGGCGCAGACCTCTTCCTTTTCGTTCTTGCGGAGCAGGCCGTGATCCACGAAAACGCAGGTCAGCTGCTTGCCGACCGCCTTGGCCAGCATAGCTGCCAGGACCGAGGAATCCACGCCGCCGGACAGAGCGCACAGCACCTTGCCGTCTCCGATCTCTTTCCGCAGGGCCTTGACGTTGTTCTCCACGAAAGAGTCCATCTTCCAGTCGCCCGTGCAGCCGCAGACGTTATACACGAAGTTGTGCAGCATCTTCTTGCCCTCGGCGGTGTGCAGGACTTCCGGATGGAACTGGACGGCATACAGGCCCTTCTCTGCATTTTCCGCAGCGGCCACCGGGCAGTTCACCGTATGCGCCGTGATCCGGAAGTCGGGTGCTGCCTGCTCAATGTAGTCATTGTGGCTCATCCAGCAGATGGTGGAGGGCTGAACATCCGCGAACATCTTACTGGAATTGTCCACGAAGACCTCCGTTTTGCCGTATTCACGCTCCGGTGCACGGCAGACATGACCGCCCAGCAGGTGCATCATCAGCTGGCTGCCGTAGCAGATGCCCAGGATGGGCACACCCCAGTTGAAGATCTCCGGGTCGATCGTCGGGGAATCCTCCAGATAGACGCTGTTGGGGCCGCCGGTGAAGATGATGCCCTTCGGGTTCTTGGCCTTGATCAGTGCCAGATCCGTCTTGTAGGAATAGATTTCACAGTAGACATTGTTCTCGCGGACGCGGCGGGCGATCAGCTGGTTGTACTGGCCGCCGAAATCCAGAACGATCACGGTTTCGTGCTGCATGATATTCTCCTCCCTGTTGCAGGTGTGCTTTTATAGATAAGAATAGTATAGCACATTTCACAACCAAAATCGACATCTTTTGTGGATTTGACCGGATTTATTTTTTTCGAATTGGGTGCCGCAGGACTGTCTTGCATTTTTCCGGAACCGTGCGGCGAGGGTCGGAGAGATAGATCTCATGGTGGCGTCGGGCTGCAAAGTCAACCTCATATCCCTGCACCTCCGCAAAGGCGTCCATCTGGCGCAGTGTTTCCGGCTCATTGTCGTATGGACCAAGGTGCAGACACTGAACACAAAGCCCCTCGTCATAATGGAAGAATTCAACCTTTGAAAAATCCTTCCGTTTTTTGGCGGTCGCTTCCTGCACAGCCCAGTCAAACTCAGCTTTCGTCACGAACTCCGGCAGGCGGATCATCGACGTCCACTCGAATGTCTCCTTGTGGGCGTAGTCCACCCCATCAACGCCTGCCTGATGCCACAGACCCTCCAGCGGCGGAACGACATATTCGAAGTAACCGTCGATCATGTGACTCCCCTTATAGCTCATCTTGATGGTGAATGCAATGCCGTACAGCAGCTCCATCGCTGCTTTGTATTCGCCATCCGGCTCATTGGGGTCCCCTTTCCCCTGCACCGCCACAAAATTCATAGGCGGGATGGTCACAAGCGTTGGTTGCTTCGGCGGCAGGTAAAATTCCTTGTATTCTTTCTTATAATCAAAGGCCATCGTTTACACCCTCCGGAGATTTATTCTGTTTCAAGTGTATCACAACAACCAAAATTTGTAAAGCCGCTTTTTATCAAAACGAAAAAGCCCTTCTGCGCCTGTCGCAGAAGGGCTGATATAAGCAAAAAGAGCGTTCCCACTCTCCGGAATGGGAACGCTCTTTGTAAGTTTAACCTTATGCCTTAGAACAGGCGCGAAGGGTCAAAATCACTCAATGATCTTGCCGACAACGCCGGAACCAACGGTACGGCCACCCTCACGGATAGCGAAACGCAGGCCCTCTTCCATAGCAACGGGGGTCAGCAGCTCAACGTGCATCATGACGTTATCGCCAGGCATGCACATCTCGGTGCCTTCCGGCAGAGTGATGATGCCGGTCACGTCGGTGGTACGGAAGTAGAACTGAGGACGATAGTTGGAGAAGAACGGGGTGTGACGGCCGCCTTCGTCCTTGGTCAGAACGTAGACCTGAGACTCGAAGACCTTGTGGGGGTGAACAGAACCCGGCTTTGCCAGGACCTGGCCACGCTCGATCTGGGTACGATCAACACCACGCAGCAGAGCGCCGATGTTATCGCCAGCCTCAGCGAAGTCCAGAGA
>ENA-UEQO01001855-UEQO01001855.1-human-gut-metagenome-genome-assembly--contig:-NODE-1855-length-20327-cov-12.241778_pt1 | contig 20327 bp, 11 predicted proteins | sample MGYA00242938_ERZ507940 | MGnify/ENA primary metagenome ERZ507940 (study PRJEB26167, sample SAMN06115517) | human gut metagenome | host: Homo sapiens | place: China:Chongqing | collected 2014-12-03... | reverse complement strand
CTCCCAATCAATCACGCTTGCCAACGCCCAACCCCTAAAAGTCACAATGGGTGAAGACACGCAAACCTTGGACGAAGTAGTAGTTACTGCGTTGGGTATCAAACGTGAACAAAAAGCGTTGAGTTATAATGTACAGCAAGTAAAGGGAGATGAATTGACTAATATAAAGGATGCTAACTTTATTAATGCTTTATCAGGAAAAGTAGCTGGCGTAACAATAAATGCTTCTTCAGCCGGTGCTGGGGCTGCGGCTCGTGTAGTTATGCGTGGTACAAAGTCTTTGGAGAAAAATGATAATGCACTTTATGTTATTGATGGTATTCCAATGTTTAATGTAAATTCAGGAGATAATGCTGGAGGTACGATGAACAAACAGCCAGGATCTAATAGCGTAGCTGATATTAATCCTGAAGATATTGAGAGCATGACAATTTTAACAGGACCTTCCGCTGCAGCCTTGTATGGTTCGGATGCTTCTAATGGAGTTATTCTTATCACTACTAAAAAAGGTACTGTAGGAAAAGTGCAAATTTCTTATAGTAATAGTACAAGTTTTTCATCTCCGATGATGATGCCGAAGTTTCAGAATATTTATGGTAATCGTGAAGGAGAGTTAGGCAGTTGGGGGAGCTTGATGGATACTCCTAGCAACTTTGATCCATCTGACTTCTTCAATACGGGAATGACGGAGATGAATGGTTTCACGTTGACCACTGGTACTGAACAAAATCAAACTTACGCATCTGTCTCTACTACAAACTCTACAGGTATCTTACCTAATAATGCTTATAACCGCTATAATTTCTCTATTCGTAATACCGCTAAATTCTGTGATAATAAGTTGAGTCTTGATTTGGGAGCTCAATATATTATTCAAAATAATAAGAATATGGTAGGTAGTGGACAATATTTTAATCCCTTGGTATCTCTTTATCTTTTTCCACGAGGTGAAAACTTTCAGGAAGTACAGATGTATGAACGCTATAGTGAGGCTCGAAACCTTATGGTACAATATTGGCCGGAATCTATATTTGGTACTGATTTGGATATGCAAAACCCATATTGGATTATGAATCGAATGCAGAATGAGCTTTCTAAACGTCGTTATATGTTTAATGCTAGTCTGAAATGGGATATAACAGATTGGGTGAATGTAACAGGGCGAGTACGTGTGGATAATTCAGATAGCGATAGTTATGAAAAGTATTATGCTAGTACACGAGGTACTTTTACAGAAAGTAGTTCTAAAGGTTATTATGGACATACTAAACAAAATGATCGGTCTGTTTATGCTGATGTAATGGCTAGCATAAATAAGAATTTCTTTGATGACAAACTTTCATTGAATGCAACTGTTGGTGCTTCTATTAATGATATTCAGGAAGATGCTATGTATCTAAAGGGAGGATTGGAGCAAATTCCTAATTTCTTCCATTATGGCAATATTAATGTCAATACTTCCAAGCGTAATGAATCAAAATGGCATGATCAAGTACAAAGTGTTTTTGCAAGTGCAGAATTAGGATGGAATCATCAATTGTATTTGACTGTCACTGGGCGTAATGACTGGGCATCTCAATTAGCTTTTACCAGCAAAGGTTCCTACTTTTATCCGTCTGTTGGTCTGTCATGGCTTGTTAGTGAATCTGTAAAGCTACCAAAAGCTATTTCTTATTTGAAAGTTCGTGGTTCGTGGGCGGAGGTCGCTTCTTCCCCTAATCGATACCTTACCCAAATGCAATATACTTATAATGAGCAAACAAATACATATGAATATCCTGCAAGTCATTATAATACTAATCTGAAACCAGAAAATACAAAATCATGGGAACTAGGCGTCAATGCTAAATTCCTTGGCAACCGTATTAATTTAGATATGACCTTCTATCGTTCTAATACCTTCAATCAGACATTCTATGTTGATGCATCGGCTTCATCTGGATATAAGAATAATATTGTGCAGACTGGTAATATTCAGAATCAGGGTATTGAGCTGGCTTTAGGATATTCTGATACATTTGATAAAGTGAAGGTATCTACAAATTTCACTTACACTCTTAATCAAAACAAGATCGTTAGTTTAGCGAATGGTGCCATCAATCCGGAAACCGGCGAAGCTATCGAAATGGAGTATTACTCAAAAGGAACATTGGGAACTAGTGGTGGTCCGACTTTAAGACTCTATGAAAACGGATCAATGGGAGATATTTATATCAATCAGCGTTTGCGTCAGTCTCCTAATGGATATATTTGGAAAGACCCCTCTAATGGAAGTTTGGCTATTGAAAATACGGAATACCGCAAGGTTGGCTCTATTCTTCCTAAATATTATTTGGGATGGAATGGTAGTGTTGCTTGGAAGGGATGGAATCTTGGATTTGCATTCACCGGGCGTTTTGGAGGATTAGTTGTATCGGATACACAAGCCATGATTGATAAATATGGTGTATCTGAAAGTTCTGCAGTTGCTCGTCAGGCAGGCGGTGTATGGGTTGGAGACAGTAAAGTGGATGCTGAGGAATATTATAGTAAAGTAACTACTGCTGTTGGTACTTATTATACATATAGTGCAACGAATATTCGCCTTTCTGAACTGAGCTTGAGCTACCAACTTCCTAAAACATGGTTCAAAAATCATGTAAATATGACACTGGGGCTTACAGGAAAGAATTTATGGATGATTTATTGTAAAGCACCTTATGATCCGGAAAGTACATCTTCTGTCACTAGTAATTTCTATCAGGGGGTTGACTATTTTCAACAACCTAGTTTGAGAAGTCTCGGATTTAATGTCAAACTAACATTCTAGTTTAGATTATGAAAAAGAATAAGATAATAAAGAAGTTTGCAAAACTGTCTGTGTATACTTTGTTAGTAGCACTAGGAACAGGTTGTACCGATAAATTTGAAGAGTATAATACAAATCCCTTTGGACCTAAACCTGACCAAATGCTGGGTGATAATGCAATCACCGGATCATTGATTAAAAGCATGATTCCTGCATTAGTACAAGGACAACAGAACAATTCACAGATGTTGGATCAGATGATTGGATCTGAATATGGTGGAGAAATTACTTGTATCGCCCAATGGGGTAATGGAGGTAATTATTATACTTACAATCCAAGAGTTGGGTGGTATGGAAATATGTTTGATACTACTATGCCACAGATTTATACCGGATATTTCCAGATACGTGATCTTTCTGATGGCAAAGGATTGGCTTATCAATGGGCACAGATTCTTCGTGTGGCAGCTTCACTTAAAATTAGTGATTGTTATGGACCGATTCCTTATTCTCAAATTACAGGAACTGCTTTTACTGTAGAATATGACAATATGGAGGATCTTTATAAACACATGTTTGATGATTTGGATGAAGCGATTTCCGCTTTTAAAGTAGCAGTGTTAGGTAATGAAGATATGAGTTCTTTATCAGAATACGATCTTGTATTTAATGGAGATTTTAACAAATGGGTGAAATTTGCCAATTCTTTAAAGCTTCGTATGGCAATGCGCATTTCTAGTGTTTCTCCAGCACTTGCCAAGGAGAAAGCAGAAGAAGCTGTTTCTGATGTAATTGGTGTGATGACATCTGCATCAGATGCTGCATATAGTAAATATAATGACGGTATGAATCCATATTATCGTGTTACTTCTTCATGGAATGAAATTCGTATCAGTGCTAATATCACTTCATATTTAAGCGGTTATAATGATCCTCGTTTGGCTAAATATGCATCAGAAGCAGATGCTTCTATCGGTGGAGGACAAATAGGAGTGCGAAATGGTATTTACCAAAGTGCTACAACTCAGGCAAATTATACAAAATTCTCCCGCCTGAATATTGGTATAGATGATGAATTGCTCATTATGTCTGCATCTGAAGCTTATTTTTTACGTGCAGAAGCTGCATTGATGTATAAATGGAATATGGGAGGAACTCCCAAAGAACTTTATGACGCAGGAGTGACAGTGTCTATGGAAGAACGTAAAGCTACTATTGGCGATTATTTGAAAAGTGAAAAGGTTCCTGCTGCTTACAGTGATCCTTCGGATTCAGGTAAGGATATAGCAGCAGTGTCAACTGTAACTCCGAAATATAATGAATCAGCAAGTGTTACAGAGAATTTGGAGCGTATTTTGATTCAGAAGTGGATTGCCAATTTTCCGAATGGTTGGGAAACGTGGGCTGACATTCGTCGTACAGGTTATCCTAAACTATTCCCTATCGTGAATAATCTGAATACAGATGGGGTGACAGTGCAGCGTGGTATGCGTCGTTTGCCTTTCCCTCAGTCAGAATATAATACGAATAATGCAAATGTGAAAGCAGCTGTATCAATGTTAGGTGGTGCAGATAACTCTGCCACAGATCTTTGGTGGGCTAAGAAAAATTAAATCAGAACGTTAAAATAATTTTTATTATGAAAACGAGCAAATTGAAAAAAATAATATACGGAATAGGAATTTCTCTCTTTTTTTCGCAGGGATTCTTAAATATCGCATGTAGTGATTGGACCGACATAGAGGCGAAAGATTATTATGAACCTCCTACGCAAGGTTATGAAAATAATTTGAAGGATTATTTTAACTCTCCACATAAGATTATGTTTGGCTGGTTTGGTAACTGGGCAGGTAAGGGAGGTTCTTCCATGCAATATGCTTTATGTGGATTACCGGACAGTACGGATTTTGTGAGCCTTTGGCTCTGTTGGGGAAATCTGACGGTTGAGCAACAGGCTGATTTAAAAGACTTTCAGGCTAAGGGTTCCAGAGCAGTGCTTTGTTGGCGCGCAGGAGATATTGGTGATAATCTCACACCGGGGGGTAACGATGATGCAGTGAAGGAAGCGTTTTGGGGCTTTGATCCTAAAGATGAGCAATCTTGCATTGAGGCTGCTAAGAAATATGCACTTGCTATTGTAGATACATGTAACAAATATAATATCGATGGATTTGATTATGATATTGAGGATTGGGGGACTTTAATGAACTCCAGTATGCCATCAGTACCCAATGCGTTTATGAAGACTTTACGTGAGGAGTTTGATAAGACGGGGAAAATGTTGGTTGCTGATATCCCTGGTGGTGCAGGTTGGTTGAGCTTTTATGAAGTGCTTTCAGAGGAAACAGTTCTAAGTCTTGATTATATAGCTTGGCAGACCTATGAACTAGGACATTCTGGATTGGATTCTTTCTTTGAAGCTGTACGTAGAAGTCACCCTAATGTCTTTAAAGAAGCTATGGGGAAATCTATTGTGACTGCAACTTTTGAAAGAGCAGTGGATAAGCATTACTTTACCGAGCAACAGAGCTATCATCCGGCTTGTGGAATAGAACATGCAGGTATGGGGGCTTATCATATTGAGTATGATTATCCTGGAAATCCTGATTATCCCACAGTGCGTACAGCTATTGCTGCACAGAATCCTCCTATTAATAACTAAAAGAAAGGGTTAAACAATGAAGAGAATATCTTTACTTAAAATAATGGCATTTGGGGTACTGGCACTGGTCCATACTGCATGTGAAAATGCTAAGTATGATGTTATAGATAATTTAGTCTATATAAATGAAGCGTCTACATCCAAAACTAAAGAATTGACATTGACAGAGGGTACGACGCGTACTTCGTTAACTGTACGTTTGGTGAATATTATTAATCAAACAATAAAAGCTAATTTATTTATTGACGAATCTGTATTAGATGCTTATAATAAGAAGAATGAAACTAATTATAAAATGCCTCCTAAAGAATATATATCATTTCCTGAATCAGTGACAATTGAAGCAGGTTCTGTAAGTGCAGATCCTGTGAATGTTGATATTAAAAGTTTTGAAGCTGAAGGCGGTGCTCAATATGCAATTCCCATCAGTATTAAGAATGTGGAAGGAGGTATTGAGAAGTCGGAATCCTCTTCCAGTTTTTTATTGGTTCTTGTGAAGCCTTTGAAACAAGCTGTTCCTAAATTAACATGGTATAATGGTATGCATGCAGCCCCGGAAGGAGCTTGGGGGTTAGCTTTGCCAAATTATACATTGGAATGGTGGAGTAAAGTCACCTCTAAATCAGGGAACGGTGGATATACTAAGAATAATCAGGCTATAATAAACTCAGGAGGTTTAGGGACAGAACTATATATACGGTTTGGTGACTTAATCTATTCCGAGAATGGTAGCTATAAAAATAATTTCCTACAAGTAAAAACGATGGGGTCTCAATTTGATACAGGTGATCCAACTAAGGGAAAAGGTTTAGAAGCACAAAAATGGTATCATTTTGCAGTGAGTTATGATGCAGCATCCGGTACTACTTTATTGTACCAAAATGGTACTGTAGTTGCCTCATTATCTTCTTCAATAGGACAACCGATGAATATTGATCAATTTCAGATGATTTCTTCAGGAGAAGAATATTTTCCGGATTTCTGTGAAATGTGTCAGGTTCGTTTTTGGAAAGTTACACGCACAGTTAATCAGATAAAGAAATCTATGTATACCGAAGTTGATTATACAGACAAGAATTTGTTGTTGTATCTGCCAATGAATGAAGGTGAAGGAGCTACAATACTACACGATGTAACCGGTAATGGTCATGATGTGGAAATTGGCAATTCTAACCTAGGTAACGAAAACCGTCAAAAGGTGACATGGGAAACATATTCATTTGCTCAATAATTTAAAACAGTATGATATGAAAGCATTATTTAAATATATATTATACAGTACATTTTTTGCTATGTCATTGCCATTAGTCACAGCATGTGACGATGACGAAGCAACAGATCCGTATGATATCAATTATGTCTATATTTATAAACCAAGTGAAACAAATGCTACTTTAGAGTATAAAGGAGACGGAACTTTTTTGAAAGAAATCGCCACCGAACATATTTTGTCTCCTGTCAGGTGTACTAAACCTGCACCACAAGATTTGACCATCCAATTAGCTATTGACAGGTCATTGGTAGATGCATACAACAGTGAATATGGAACGAGCTATGTAGCTTTACAAAATGCAGAACTGGAAAATGCAACTTTGTATATAAAACAAGGGGAATATATCTCTGTAGATACTTTAAAAGTGCATTATACTAATATGGAAGAATTTAAGAACGGATCGGAAAATTATATTCTCCCGATTGCTATAACTTCTATTAATGGAACAGGAGTATCAGCGAGTGAAAGTAATAGTAAGATATTCTTGACATTTGAATCGACTTACAAACCAAATCATGTCACACTGACTTCAAGTAAAGAATATCTGTTAGAGTATCAGTATAGTCAAGGATTTACAAATTTAAGCAGTGAATGGAAGCTTGACGGTATCTTAAAATCGGCATGGGCCGCAGATGGTGACACCAAAGTTACTCTTGCTATTAATCCGGCATTAGTTGGAACGTATAATGCATTGCATGGCACAGATTATTCTTTACTGACTAGTGCAAGTTTGAAGCAATCGACAATAATGATTAAACAAGGAAAAACAACTCCGGAAGAGAGTGTTGCCTTGAGTTTTTCGGATGATATGGCTTCTGTGCAGCTGGGTACTAACTATGTTATTCCAGTGACAATCACGAATGTTGATGGAGTAGGAGCAGATATAGGCGAGAATAAAGTTATATATATTGTTTATAAAACAGCACTTGTCGGATTTTTATCTTGTGTAGACAAACCGGTAGGTTCTGTAATAAATGACCATTCGGGTTGGAGTTTTACTTTGAATGGACAATCTAGCGACTTGTATGATTATGTTCCGGATGGCAGCATACTTGATATCGATTTGGGAAAACAAGAGAATATAAAAACTATTGCTTTACATTTCTATGAATGGTTTTATTCTTCGGAAAGTGCAAGTATAGCGATAAGTAATGATGGAGAGAAATATGAGGATCTTGGTGTAGCTTCAGGATTTGCAAATAAGACAAGTTACATTCTTCTTCTTGTGGCTAAACAAGCGCAATATATAAGAGTAACTTTCCATGGAGCTCTTTATTATTCTCCTTATATTAATACTGTAGGTATTTATACTGAAACTGAATAAAAAATGGCCCAAGTTTATTACTGAATGAGCTTGGGCTATTTGCTGTTTATATCATGTTGTGATCAGTTCTAAGTTTTCTTTGTTAATAAAACTTAGAACTGATTTTTTTCTTGAGTATCTTATATTTTTGGATTGTATTATCTAAAAACTAATTAAAGGAAATGCTATGAGAATCATTCGCCGTATTATTTTTCAGCTGCTTTGTTTGTTGGGAGCATGTTGTTATATTCCTGCAACAGCACAAGTCGTTTTAGTTGATAATGGAAAAACTAAATCCAGGATTATTCTATCAGAAAATGACCAGATTAATCAAATATCAGCAAATTTATTTCAATTGTTCCTTCAGAGAATTTCAGGTTGTACATTTCCCATTGTAAAAGGGCAGAATGCAAAAAAAGGAGATATTATAATCAGTAGCAAAACCCCAGCTGGAGTGACAGAAGACGGTTTCAGCCTATCTACGAAAGATGGAATCTTACGTATTTCAGGCAGTGGGAATGGGACAGTCTACGGAGTTGTAACTTTACTCGAACAATATCTTGGAGTGGATTACTGGGGAGAAAACGAATACTCTTTTAACCCTGCGAAGACAATCGAACTGCCGCTTATCGATAAAATAGATAATCCGGCTTTCCGTTACCGCCAGACACAATGTTATGCTATTCGTACAGACTCCATATATAAATGGTGGAACAGGCTGGAAGAGCCAAACGAAGTGTTTGCTGCCGGTTATTGGGTGCATACTTTTGATAAGTTGCTTCCTGCTTCCGTATATGGAAAAGACCATCCGGAATATTATTCTTATTTTAAAGGCAAACGCCATCCCGGGAAAGCAAGCCAATGGTGTCTGAGTAACCCGGAAGTTTTTGAAATCGTGGCTCAGCGGATTGATTCTATTTTTAAGGCAAATCCGGATAAGCATATTATGTCTGTGAGTCAGAATGATGGTAATTATACCAATTGTACATGTGATGCCTGCAAAGCGATAGATGATTATGAAGGAGCACTCTCAGGAAGTATCATTACTTTTTTGAATAAGCTGGCTGCCCGTTTTCCCGATAAGGAATTTTCCACGCTTGCCTATCTGTATACGATGAATCCTCCGAAACATGTGAAGCCATTGCCGAATGTGAATATCATGCTTTGTGATATAGATTGTGACCGTGAAGTGACTTTGACGGAAAATGCCTCAGGTAAAGAGTTTGTGAAAGCAATGGAAGGCTGGGCTGCCTCACTAATAATATTTTCGTGTGGGATTATGGTATTAATTTTGATAATTATCTGGCTCCGTTCCCTAATTTTCATATCTTGCAGGATAATATCCGTCTGTTCAAAAAGAATCATGCCACTATGCATTTCTCACAGATTGCAGGAAGCAGGGGAGGAGACTTCGCTGAGTTACGTGCCTATCTGGTATCTAAGTTAATGTGGAACCCCGAAGCGAATGTTGATTCTTTGATGCAGCATTTCCTGCATGGATACTATGGAGAGGCTGCGCCATACCTTTATCAGTATATCAAGGTGATGGAGGGAGCGTTGATAGGCAGCGGACAAAGATTGTGGATTTATGATTCTCCTGTTTCCCATAAATACGGAATGCTGAAACCACAACTGATGCGACGTTATAATCAACTGTTTGATGATGCAGAGAAAGCGGTGGCTGAAGATAATAAATTCCTGAAGCGTGTGCAGCGTGCCCGCTTGCCCATTCAGTATTCGGAATTGGAAATTGCCCGTACTGAGACTGGTACAGATATGAATGAGATCAGTCCGAAATTGGCACTTTTTGAAGAACGGGTGAAAGAATTTAATGTACCGACATTGAATGAACGTTCCAATTCTCCTGTGGAATATTGCCAGTTGTATCGGGAGAGATATATGCCCCGTGCAGAAAAAAGTGTTGCGATAGGAGCGAAGGTTACTTATCTTATTCCTCCTACCGGTAAATATGCAGAAATCGGAAAAACGGCATTAGTGGACGGACTATTCGGAGGATCTACTTTCGTTGAAAGCTGGATTGGCTGGGAAGGAACAGACGGTGCTTTTGTTATAGATTTGGGTAAAGAGAAAGAAATACATAGTATAGATACGGATTTCCTGCATCAGATCGGAGCCTGGATTCTTTTCCCTCTGAAGGTGGTTTATTCCTATTCTGAAGATGGAGAGAATTATACACATTGGGGAGCACATGATATGCCGGAAAACCGTTCGGGGAAAGTGGAGTTCCGCGGAGTGAAGACTGAATCGGAAATGCCAGTGCATGCCCGTTATGTGAAAGTTGAGGTCACCGGTACGAAAGAATGTCCCGAATGGCATTATGGTGTAGGGCATCCTTCGTGGTTCTTTATCGACGAAGTAACAATAAAATAAAAAAAAGTAGGGGCAAGCGTTAGTAGTTTGCCCTTCTTAGTTGTATTATATATAGATGGGTCAGAAAAATGACCCTTTCATCTATATACTATTGAACTATGCAACAGAATAAAACTGCTTCTCAAGGAAAAACTATCAACCCGATTTATTGGGTACCTACCGCTTATTTTGCAATGGGACTTCCCTTTATTGCCATCAATTTGGTTTCCGTATTCATGTTTAAGGATTTGGGTATTTCTGATACTCAGATAACGTTTTGGACTTCTCTTATCATGATGCCCTGGACACTCAAATTTTTATGGAGCCCTTTTCTTGAAATGTATCGGACCAAAAAGTTTTTTGTACTGGTAACCGAACTGTTGAGTGGTATATTGTTTGGAGTAGTAGCTTTTTCGTTATTCTTTGATTATTTCTTTGCTATCAGTATTTCCACTATGGCGGTGATTGCGTTCAGTGGAGCCACACATGATATCGCTTGCGATGGTGTATATATGGCAGAACTGAATAAAGAGGATCAGGCTAAATATATTGGAGTACAGGGAGCTTTCTATAATGTGGCAAAATTGGTTGCCAACGGTGGATTAGTTGCTTTGGCAGGTATGCTGGCCGAATATTTCGGAGCGATAGAAGGAGCTTCGATAGATGCCAATAAGGGTGCGTATTCATCTGCATGGATGATTATTTTTGCCGTAATTGCTGCAGTAATGGTATTGCTCGGTCTTTATCATATAAAGATGTTGCCTTCTACACAAGTTCCCGCTACCGGCAAGAAGTCTACCTCAGAAATCATGCAGGATTTGGTAAATGTGATTGGGAACTTTTTTACTAAAAAACATATAGTATATTATATCTTCTTCATTATTCTCTACCGATTGGCGGAAGGATTTATAATGAAGGTTGCTCCTTTGTTTCTGCGTGCCTCCAGAGAGGTCGGAGGTCTGGGGCTGTCATTGACAGAAATCGGAACATTGAATGGCGTCTTTGGTTCTGCCGCCTTTGTTATCGGTTCATTGCTGGGTGGAATATTTGTTGCCAGATATGGATTGAAGAAAACATTATTCACGCTTTGTTGCGTGTTCAACCTTCCTTTCCTTGCTTATACTTTCCTTGCTGTAGTCCAGCCGACCAGTCTTTATCTGATCGGAACGTGTATCACAATGGAGTACTTCGGCTATGGTTTCGGATTTGTCGGACTGACTTTGTTCATGATGCAGCAGATTGCTCCGGGCAAACATCAGATGTCACATTATGCATTTGCTTCGGGAATCATGAATCTGGGAGTTATGCTTCCGGGAATGATCAGCGGTTATTTTAGTGATTTACTGGGATACCGTAGTTTCTTTATCTATGTACTGATCGCAACAATTCCTGCTTTTTTGATGACCTATTTTATACCTTTTACGTATGATGATTCAAAAAAGAAAAAATAAATTGCTATTTTTGAGTGATAATAGATAACCAATTACTAAATAAATAATTATTATGAATAAGATTCAAATTCCCTGGGAAGAACGTCCTGTCGGATGTACAGATGTCATGTGGCGTTACTCGCAAAATCCGGTCATCGGACGCTATCATATTCCTTCATCCAATAGTATTTTCAACAGTGCTGTCGTACCTTTCAAAGATGGATTCGCCGGCGTATTCCGTTGTGACAACAAAGCTGTACAGATGAATATCTTCACAGGATTCAGTAAAGATGGTATTCATTGGGATATTAGTCATGAACCGATTCAGTTCAAAGCCGGTAACACGGAAATGATTGAATCCGAATATAAATATGACCCGCGTGTTACGTGGATTGAAGACCGTTATTGGGTAACTTGGTGCAACGGCTATCATGGACCTACTATCGGTATTGCCTATACATTTGATTTTGTAGATTTCTTCCAATGCGAGAATGCCTTCCTGCCTTTCAATCGTAATGGAGTACTTTTCCCGCAAAAGATAGATGGCAAATATGCCATGTTAAGTCGTCCCAGCGACAATGGACATACACCGTTCGGTGATATTTATATCAGCTACAGTCCGGATATGAAATACTGGGGTGAACACCGTTGTGTCATGAAAGTGACTCCTTTCCCTGAAAGTGCCTGGCAGTGTACCAAGATTGGTGCAGGTTCGGTACCTTTCCTTACTGATGAAGGCTGGTTGCTTTTCTATCATGGTGTTATCACTACTTGCAACGGTTTCCGTTATGCAATGGGTTCGGCGATACTTGATAAGGATCATCCCGAAAAGGTACTTTATCGTACCCGTGAATATCTGATAGGTCCGGCTGCACCTTATGAACTTCAAGGTGATGTGCCCAATGTGGTATTCCCATGTGCGGCATTGCAGGATGGTGAGCGTGTAGCTGTTTATTATGGAGCTGCAGATACCGTTGTAGGAATGGCTTTCGGCTATATCCAGGAAATAATTGATTTTACAAAACGAACGAGCATTATCTAAGAAGGATATGAGACGTATATTATTAACTTGCACACTGGCTTTCACCCTTCTCCCCGTATTTGGGGGAGAGGGTAAGGCCCCCCCTATGAATAAGGAAAAGAGTCTGTTGATAGACTATGTAGATCCTTTTATTGGAACGACAAACTTCGGCACCACCAATCCCGGAGCTGTTTGCCCGAATGGAATGATGTCCGTAGTACCTTTTAATGTGATGGGTTCTGCCGATAATACATACGATAAAGATGCACGTTGGTGGTCCACGCCTTATGAATATACCAATTGTTTCTTTACAGGATATTCTCATGTAAATCTAAGCGGTGTCGGTTGTCCCGAACTGGGTTCTTTATTGCTGATGCCTACTACCGGAGAACTGAATGTAGACTATAAGGAATACGGGAGCAAGTATAAGGACGAACAGGCTTCTCCCGGCTATTATTCCAATTATCTGACGAAATATAACGTAAAGACAGAAGTCTCTGCTACTCCTCGTACGGGTATTGCCCGTTTCACTTTTCCTAAAGGAAAGAGTCATATACTTCTGAATTTGGGCGAAGGCCTGACCAATGAGAGTGGAGCCATGCTTCGCCGTGTAAGCGACAGTGAGATAGAGGGAATGAAACTATTGGGTACTTTCTGTTATAATCCCCAAGCTGTATTTCCTATCTATTTTGTGATGAGAGTGAATAAAGTTCCCGCGACAACCGGATATTGGAAAAAGCAACGTCCGATGACAGGTGTGGAAGCGGAATGGGATCACGACCAAGGCAAGTATAAATTGTATACCCGCTATGGAAAAGAAATAGCAGGTGACGATGTGGGCGCTTACTTCACTTTTGAAACAGAAGAAGGAGAACAGGTCGAAGTACAGATGGGAGTTTCCTTTGTAAGCATAGAGAATGCCCGTTTGAATCTGGATAAGGAACAGTCAGGAAAGAATTTTGAACAGGTGCTGTCTGATGCCCGTGCACAGTGGAACGATGACTTGTCACGTATCACTGTAGAAGGAGGAACGGATGCACAGAAAACAGTTTTTTATACGGCACTTTATCATTTGCTGATTCATCCGAACATCCTGCAGGATGTAAATGGCGAATACCCGGCTATGGAGAGCGACCAGATACTGACAACGAAAGGTACCCGATATACTGTATTCTCTCTGTGGGATACATATCGCAACGTACATCAACTTTTGACTTTGGTTTATCCCGAACGTCAGATGGAAATGGTACGTACCATGCTCGATATGTATCGTGAACATGGTTGGTTCCCTAAATGGGAATTGTATGGAAGAGAGACTCTTACGATGGAAGGTGATCCAAGTATCCCGGTGATTGTGGATACATGGATGAAAGGATTGCGTGACTTTGACGTAGATCTGGCTTATGAAGCAATGTACAAGTCGGCTACATTACCCGGAGCGGAAAATCTGATGCGTCCGGACAATGATGACTATATGTCAAAAGGATACGTGCCGCTTCGTGAACAATATGATAACTCCGTATCTCATGCACTGGAATATTATATCGCAGACTTTGCCCTGTCCCGTTTTGCGGATGCTTTAGGAAAGAAGAAAGATGCGGAAATGTTCTATAAACGCTCTTTGGGATATAAGCATTATTATAGTAAGGAGTTCGGTACATTCCGACCTATTCTTCCGGACGGAACTTTCTACAGTCCGTTCAATCCGAGGCAGGGAGAGAACTTTGAACCGAATCCCGGTTTCCACGAAGGTAATTCTTGGAATTATACTTTCTATGTACCACATGATGTATATGGATTGGCTAAACTGATGGGTGGAAAGAAACCTTTTGTCAATAAGCTGCAAATGGTGTTTGATGAAGGACTATATGATCCGGCTAACGAACCGGATATTGCTTACGCTCATCTGTTCTCCTACTTTAAAGGTGAAGAATGGCGTACACAGAAAGAGACACAGCGACTGCTGGATAAGTACTTTACGACCAAACCGGACGGTATCCCCGGAAATGATGACACAGGTACGATGTCTGCATGGGCTATTTTCAATATGATAGGTTTTTATCCCGACTGTCCGGGATTGCCGGAATATACATTGACTACTCCGGTATTTAATAAAGTAACGATCCGCTTGGATCCTAAATGGTATAAGGAAAATGAGCTGGTAATTGAGAGTAATCGTACCGGATCGGAAACTCTTTATATAAATAAGGTGTTATTGGATGGTAAGAAGTTCAATAAATACCGCATTACCCACGATGAACTTGTTCATGGTAAACGCTTGATATTTGATTTGAAATAACACACAGTGTTTCATAGGTATCGTTTTTGGGTTGACAAGGCTGTCGGACTTTTCAGGGTTCGGCAGCCTATTTTTTTACATCTCACCTGAATAATCCTTTCAAAAAGATAGTGTCACTATATACCTGTGATAATGACACTATATCAGTGGTATAGTGACACCATTTACCTGATATAGTGTCATTATCTTATTATTATAAATATCCCCTTTTCCGTTTTAGTATTAAATATTTGGAATGTAGCCGATTACAAAGTTTCCTTTCATTCGTCTTTTATACGATCAGCGTATAATTAAGATGATGAATAGAAAGAAATTATTTCAACATATCCTTTGGATATTAATCGTAGCAGAATGTTTTCCAATGCTGGCTGTTGCCGCATCGAAACAAAAAGAACAACGTTACAAGATCGCCGTATGTGACTGGATGATATTGAAACGTCAGAAGATTGGTTCGTTCCAATTGGTGCATGAGTTGAAAGGAGATGGAGTCGAGTTGGATATGGGCAGTCTCGGTAAAAGAGAAATGTTCGATAACAAATTGCGTGAGCCCCATTTCCAGCAGCTATTTCGTGAAACAGCTCAGAACTATAATTTAGAGGTTCCTTCTATTGCTATGTCCGGTTTTTATGGACAGTCTTTTTTAGATCGTGCTAATTATAAAGAATTAGTCCGGGATTGTCTGGATGCAATGAAAGTAATGGATGCCAAGGTCGCTTTTCTCCCTTTGGGTGGGGTGAAAGCAGGCTGGCAGGATGTTCCGGAACTTCGGACAGCTTTAATAAAACGCTTGAAGGAAGTAGGGGATATGGCTGCTTCGGAAGAAGTCGTAATTGGCATTGAAACTCAATTGGACGCAAGAGAAGAAGTGAAACTATTGAAAGAGATTAATTCTCCCGGTATCAAGATCTATTTTAAATTTCAGAATGCATTAGAGAATGGAAGGGATCTATGTAAGGAAATCAAGATTCTTGGAAAAAATAGAATTTGCCAGATTCACTGTACAGATACGGATGGAGTGACTCTTCCTTTCAATGAGCGGCTGGATATGAATAAGGTGAAAAAGACGCTTGACAAAATGGGCTGGAGTGGCTGGCTGGTTGTGGAACGCTCACGGGATAAAGAGGATGTGAGAAACGTGAAGAAGAATTATGGAACGAATATTGAATATCTGAAAAAGGTGTTTCAATAGGATATCTTAGATGCTTTAATCGACTGCTTCTTTGGGTGTAGTCAACCGTTCGTTTTACTTCAATTGACCGCTTCATCTGAACCAATCGGCCGTATCTTTTTTCCTGATCGACTAATTGATGTATTCAGATCAACCGCTTGATTGTATCTTGTAAATAGGACATTTTTAAGATACTATGATTTTTTATTCTTTTTGAGTGATTACATATTTTTAAGTTGTACGTCATTAATATATTAGGCATTTGACAATATGAAGTTATATATGTCTTTGAATCATTATTAAGTAAACAGATGAAAAAAAGAACAATTCTCAAAGAAAATTGAAGGGTGTGTGAATATGCAGTTATTTTGTATTAATTAAAATTTAATTTATGAATAAACATTTATTTTCGCGTAGAAAGATGTATGGTCTGTCCTTTGTGGCTGCTATACTGCTTTTTAGTGGTTGTACTATAGGGTATAACGAAGATGCAACTTGGACCTCCAACGTGAGAAATGCGCAACTGGAATCTCCTACGGAGGTAATAGTGGCTAATAATAACGATGGAACAGCCACAATCAGATGGAAGGTAGTGGAAGGTGCCGGTGGATATGAAGTATCATTTTATAATGTAGATGATCCGGAACAGAGAGTACCGGTTGGAGAAGAAAACGAATTTATAGACGGGTGTAGTGTAACGCGTAATATTGGTGACGACACAAAGTATCTGGCGTGTGTCAGAGCTTTGGGCAGTACTCAGTTAAACAATACGGAAGCAAAAGTTCCGGCTGAAAAAGATTTCACCACATTGATCGAAACAACGGGAACAATTCCTGTAGGTACGGACATTGCTGAATATTTCAAAACAAATCCTCTACCGGATTCGGCTACGGAACTTGCTTATGACTTAGTTGCCGGTGGTACATATACAATGAATGATGTTGTTGATTTCGGAGCTCATTCAGTTACTTTCCGTGGCGATAAAGTTAGCCATCCGAAAGTAACTTTTGGAGAATCTGCCAGATTTGTTACTTGTGCAGGCTTGAAAATCAAATTTATTGATTTCGATTGTAATGCGGCATCAAGTGGCTCTTCCAGTAACTCTTTTATTTTGCTTAGCAATGATCCAAGCGGAGCCGGTCTGACAGCATCAACTCCCGGTCAGTTTGTGATTACAGATCCTATTATGATTCAGTCTTGTGAGGTCAGAGGAATTAACAGACACTTGATTTACTGCAACAGTACCTCATATTGTGTGAAACAGTTCACTGTAAATGATTGTATTCTTGGTTTTAACCAATCTAATATTATTATTCACATGAATTCGTCTAATGCATTCATAGCACATATGATGTTCCAAAACAGCACTCTTTACAGTACTGTACAATCTAACCAACGCTTCATACATTTCAGTTCACGTGGTCCGCATTGGTTTATTAATCAGACAAGCGGTAGCGACATTTATGGCCTTAGTACCATGTATAATGGTGTATCGTATCGAGGTGGTGTAAATATTCAGAATTGTACATTCTATAACATAGCCTACACAGGTCAGATGGCTAACTATGGTGGAATACTTCAGAATACTACCTATATGAGTATTACAAATAATATTTTTGTAAACACGGGTAACAATGAACTTATCAGGCGAATCACGAATAATAACAACAGTATTCCGAAACTCGTTAACAGGAACTCTGGTTGGTATGGAGATTCGTATACTACTGATGCCGGAATGAGTTATGACGCAAATCCTATTATAACTAATCCGAACTTGACCGATCCTACCAATGCTGTCGAAACGGAAAGAGACTTTACCCCTCGCGGAGCTGAACATCTGTCTGCCCGTATAGGCGACCCGCGCTGGCTTCCCGGAGGAGATGAAGAATAAATAATGTATAAAATAAAAATAAGATACTATGAGTAGAAAATATATCATATTTAATTTATGTCTGGTTTTCTTGCTGGCATTTACTCTGTCTGCCTACGCCCAGAATACACGGACAGTAACCGGCACAGTAGTGGATGACTTGGGAGAACCGATCATTGGTGCTGCAATCAAGGTAGTGGACTCACCGGTCGGTACGGTAACAGACATCGACGGTAAATTCAGTCTTTCCGTTCAGGAAGGCTCCAAACTGTCTGTTTCATTTATCGGATACATCACTCAGACGATAACAAATCTGAATAATCCGAAGATTGTTCTGCTGGAAGATGTTGCTAAACTGGACGAGGTAGTGGTAGTAGGTTATGGAACACAGAAAATGAAAAACATAACAGGTGCCATTGAAACTCTTTCTACGGATGAGATCAAGGACCTTTCGGTAGGTAACCTGGGAGATGCTTTGAGCGGAATGATGAGCGGTTTGCATGTAAGTTCGGGCGGTGGCCGTCCGGGTAGTACACCGAGTTTGCAGATTCGTCAAAGTAGTATCAATACAAGTGTTACTCCTTCTTCCACACGCGGTGGAGATGCTGATCCGAGTCCGTTGTATGTAATTGATGAGTTCATTTCTACAGAAGAAGCGTTCAATAATCTGGACGTGAGCGAAGTAGAAAGTATCACTGTGCTGAAAGATGCTTCGGCAGCTGTATACGGAGCCCGTGCGGCTTACGGTGTAGTATTGGTGAAAACAAAACGTGGTAAAGTAGGCACACCTGCTATTTCTTACAACGGACAGTTTGGTTTCACTGATGCACTGAAACTTCCTAAGATGTTGGGTGCTTACGATTATGGACGTATTTATAATGCGGCTCGTGCAGCCGGTACTTCTACCGGAGATTCGGAGTCGGACAATTTGAGAACGCAATATTTCCAGGCTGACGAGTTGGACGCAATGAGAGGCTTGAACTATGATTTGATAGATAAGGAATGGAGTGCAGCGTGGACTCAACGCCATAGTCTGAATATCAGTGGTGGTACGGACAAAGCTACTTACTTTGCAGGGGCTTCTTATTTTAGCCAGGAAGGTAATATGGGACGTCTGGATTACGACCGTTGGAACTTCCGTGGCGGCGTGAATGCCAATGTAGGCAAATGGACAAAAGCCTCGTTCCAGATATCAGGTGATATGGGCGAACAGAATAATGCTCGCAATGGTATAAGCGGTGGCGGAACCGATGCTGACTTCAATTCATTGATGACTCACTTGCCTTTTGTACCCGATTATATGGGTGGTCTTCCTGTTGTTTATACAGGTATGCAGAATGCATCTTCCGGTTTAACCGCCGTTCAATTGTACAATTACAGAGCTGTTCAGAACTCTCCGGATAATACTGAGAATCAGACTAACAATATGTCTATCAACGGTTCATTGGAACATGATTTCGGTTGGTTTAAGTGGACGAAGGGATTGAAGCTGAAAGCTTCTTATTCTAGAAATATCGTAAATGGCAAAAGCAATAACATCGGTACTAAAATAAATGTGTACAGATTGCTGAACCGTGGTGGTAGTGGCGGTCATCTTTATACAGGTGATGACATTGATCTTGACGAAAGCAATTTTGGTACGTTTACTTTGGATAACGGTAACTTGCTGACTCGTACGATGAATAAGACGGATAGCTATCAGATGAACTTAACCCTTAGCTATGCACGCCAATTCGGTCTGCACAACATAAGCGGTTTGTTCTCTATCGAAAAGGCTGAATCGGAATATGAATATGTAACAGGTAATATTACCGATCCTTTCAGCTTTAGTGACGGACAGTCCAATTCAACAGCTACCGGTGCTACGCAAACGACTACTTTCAGCCGTACGGAATCGGGTATGCTTTCTTATATCGGTCGTTTGAATTATTCGTATGCAGACAAATACTTGTTTGAGTTCCTGCTTCGTTCGGATGCTTCTACTAAGTTTGCTCCTGAAAATTACTGGGGTATGTTTCCTTCCTGGTCAGCAGGGTGGGTTATGTCAGAAGAGAGCTGGTTTAATAAAGAAAAACTGGGTATTGATTTCTTGAAAATCCGTGGTTCATTCGGTATCTTGGGACGTGACAATATACAACCTTGG
>ENA-UEQO01001847-UEQO01001847.1-human-gut-metagenome-genome-assembly--contig:-NODE-1847-length-20376-cov-4.761023_pt1 | contig 20376 bp, 19 predicted proteins | sample MGYA00242938_ERZ507940 | MGnify/ENA primary metagenome ERZ507940 (study PRJEB26167, sample SAMN06115517) | human gut metagenome | host: Homo sapiens | place: China:Chongqing | collected 2014-12-03... | reverse complement strand
GCTCTTCCGGTGCCAGAGTCAAAAATGTACTGTCGGGCTACCACCCAGAATACTTTTGATCCCTAAGGCGCTCCCAAACCTCCGGGTCAGGCTCCCGCACACCCCTTCCTCCCGTTGAGAAAGCCTGTGCGGAACCGGATACCCTTCCTAATATGACAACCTGTCGGGTATGATACCCGACAGGTTGTCATATTGCAAGTATTTCCTTCAAATGTTCACAAACTTTTCACATTGTATGAGTCAGCTCATACAGCGGCACCCGCCGGTCGTAGGGCTGGGGGCAGTAGGTCACGGAGGAAATTTTCTTTCCGCTCAGGCCATACTTGGGATGGGTTCCGAACAGATCGATGTACCGCATCAGGTCATCCTTCTCCGCCGCCATGGCCTCCAAGAGCAGAACAGTGGCCCGGGCGTCATCCACTGCCCGGTGGCTGTTTTCCGCCTCCGTCAGACCGTAGGCTTCGATGGCGTTGCACAGCTTGTGGGGATAGTCCCGCCGGTCCCGGTACACTGTCAAAGCATCCAAAAATCGGGGTTTTCGCAAAACGGACACCAACCCCAAGGGTTTCAGCAAATAGTAGAGAAAATTCAGGTCGAACTGAGCGTTATAGGCCACCAGCAATGGCCGCTCGGCCCCCTCCAGTAAACGGCAGAAGCCCTCCGCCGCCGCACGGCCATCCACGCCTTCCCGGTCCAACTGCTCGTCCGTAATGCCGGTAAGCTCTGTAATGAAAGTCGGCAGCATCTGTCCTGCCGGAAGGCGGACAAGGGCATTGAAATTCCCCCGCTCCGCGCCGTTTTCCAGCGCCACAGCGCCGATCTCAATGATCCGGTCCCAGCCAAACTCAATTCCGGTAGTTTCCGTATCGAACACCACCAGCCGGTCAAAATTCTTCCAAAGTTCCATTATGCCTCCCAATTCTCTCCGGTGGCATAGTCGATCTCCACACCGGGCTGCACGTTGTAGCAGTAGACATGAAAGCAGACGCCCCGGCCCTGATCTTCCACGGAATATGCCTCCATCTCCACGCCCCGGGCTACCAGTTCTGTGCCTGTAAAGGCGGGGGTCACCCGGTAGAGCACATGATTCCCGGTGGAGGCCACATAGTCCGCCACCTGATTTTCAAAGGGCAGCATCCCCTCCACGTTCATGTACCGGGTGCCGGTAATGAGATTTTTTTCGTTGGCGTTTTCACCGGTAAGCTGAAAGCCGATGAGGTGACAGCGGTTATAGAGGTTCCCGCCGTCCACAAAATCATATTGGTTCTGCACCCAGCCGGTGGGCTTCACCTTGCTGATGCTCTCCCGCTCCTCTGTGGGCATCAGGTCCACGCCGACGCAAGCCTCCGCGACACCGCAGCGGCCCAGACTGTCCAGCTCGCTGTAATACTCATAGGAACCGGTGGTGTATTCCTCCTCCGTAAAGGAAGGCTGATTCCGGTCGATGACGGCGTAAGCGCTGGTGCCGTCATAGTCCGGGATATTCGATAGGTCATAGCTGGGGGCCAGCATTTGTCGGGCCAGACCGACGAGCATCGCCAGGATGATGACTGCCAAGGCCTCCTTCCGGCCGGGTTTTCGAGAGGTACGCCGTTTCTTTGCCATTTTGTTTCTCCTTTGGATCCTGCGAATTTTTCACTGCCACATCATAACAGCTTTCGCCGGGTTTCGCAACCGGGTATGAAGGGGTTTTCATTCGGGCAGACTAAAGGAAATCCATTCTCAGGAGGAACGCCATGCGCAAACGTCTGCAAATTTTCTGTCTTCTGCTTCTGCCCTGTCTGGCGCTGATGGGGATCCTGGGCCGAGGCTCCCCCGCCGCCCTGTCCGCGTCCAGCGATGCCGCCATTCCCGCCTCCGCCGATAACTGGGGACTGTCCTTCCCTGCGGAGCATGAAACCCCCATCGGCAATGCCACGGCGGACTTTCTCACCCGGTATGACGCCTGGTATGTAGGGGACACCAGCCAAAAGGTCATTTATCTCACCTTTGACTGCGGCTACGAAAACGGCAACACCGGGGCCATTTTAGACGCGCTGAAAAAGCACAGCGCTCCGGCGGCTTTCTTCGTGGTGGGCCACATGATCGAATCTGCCCCGGACATCGTCCGCCGGATGGCGGCGGAGGGACACATCGTAGGCAACCACACCTACCACCATCCGGATATGTCCGCCATTTCCGACAAGGCCAGCTTCCAAAAGGAGCTGGATTCTCTGGCGGCGCTGTATCAGGAGATCACCGGGCAGGAATTGTCCCACTTCTACCGGCCCCCGCAGGGGAAATACAGTGAGCAAAACCTGAAACTGGCTCAGGAACTGGGCTACCAGACAGTGTTCTGGAGCCTTGCCTACGTGGATTGGTATGCCGACAACCAGCCCACAGCGGAGCAGGCCTACGCCAAGCTGCTCCCCCGCATCCACAACGGTGCCATCGTGCTGCTGCACTCTACCTCCTCCACCAACGCCGCCATTCTGGACGATCTGCTGTCGAAGTGGGAGGACATGGGCTACCGCTTCGCCCCCCTGACGGAGCTTTCCGCCCCGGCCAAGTCCTGACCACCCGCCTGTCTTTTCCTGAAAAGCCACACGTTTCTAAACAACGCTGCCCGGAGGATATTCCTCCGGGCAGCATCGTTTCATTTCTTCCGTTCCAGCAGGGCCAGCAGCAGTCCGCCGATCAAAATGGCGAGATCCGCCAGATTCCATACATAGCGGCCGATTTTCGGCAGCTTGGGAAACTGCACATAGTCATAGACCGCGCCGCGCCGCAGCCGCTCCCACAGGTTGCTGAGACCTCCTCCCAAGGCCAGTCCCGCCCCTATGGGACTGCGGCGGCGGAATACCCACACCAGCGGCAAAATCAGAATGGACAGCGCCGTTACCAGCGTCCGTTTCAGAGGCAGGCTGAAGGCCGCGCCGTCATTCCACAGGGCCGTCAAGCGGACGCGGCCCTTCCAGAAATATGCGTCTGCCCGCTTCGGGCGGTTCAAAAACCGCCGCAGACCGGCGCAGGCGGCTAAAACCGCCGCCGCGGTGAGCAGTGTCAGCATCTGCCGTCCTCCTTCGCCTTTTCCATCGCCGCCCGCACCGCGCCGCTGTTGGCATTCTTCCGGTTATTCTGCCACACGGTATCTCCGATCTGCTTCTGGACCTCCATCAGCTCCTCGTGGAAAGCGGAGGCCGACAATCGCAGCGCCCCGTGGCCCAGAATGATGATCTGCTCCGGCCCGTCGGAGGTGGCCACCCGGACCCGGTGCTGCCGCCCGATCTCGTAGGTCGCCCGCTCGATATAGGCGTCCGCCGTCTCCGCCTCCTTGGTATAGACAATGGTGATGTTGTGGTACATTTCTACGCTGCCCAGACCGCCCTTCACCTTGTAGGCGTCAAACACCAGAATGACCCGGCATTTCCGGTAGCCCTGATAGTTGCACAGGAGGTCGCACAGCTTTTTCCGGGCGGCATCCAGATGCTCTGCCGCCAGCTTTTTCAGCTCATCCCACGCGAAAATGATATTATACCCGTCTACCAGCAGATAGTCCTCGCCGGAGAAGGCCCTTTTCAATTCCCGCCGTTTTTCCTCCGAATGATCGGCCACAGGCCGCTTAGGAGCCTTGGGTGGAAGAAAACTCTCCCGCTTCACCGCGCCGTAGGTCCGCTCGAAGATGGCCTGCAACTCCTTATCCTGGGCTGCGGTCCCGGCGTAGGTACTGACGGGCCGCCGCTGGGGGGGCGCTTCCTTCGGTTCAGGCTCCGTCCCCTGCGGGCGCCAGCCGCTGTCCACCTGGGCGTGCTGGGCCACCTCCCGCCACGGGATCACCACACCGGCCCCGTGGGAGCAGAACACGGAATCCGCCGTGTTTTCCACGTCCCGCTCCGGGTCGTACCCCATGGCCTCGATGACGGCTTCCGCCTCCGCGCAGGGGAAATACCCCGCCGGGACGCAGGACAACCGCCCCTGTCCACGGGTGTAGACCGCCACCTCCCGGGCGTAATCCCGGAGGCCCGCCACCGGGGCCGTGCCGGTGAGGGCCGTTTCCTCTCCCACGGTCTCCGGCGGGTCCACCTTGCCGCTCATCTGCTGCAAGTCCGTCATGGCCCGGCCCACCTGCTGGGCGGGAACTTCCAGCCGGAACCGGTACCACGGCTCCAGCAGCACACTTTCCGCCTGCATCAGCCCATGCCGCACGGCCCGGTAGGTGGCCTGTCGGAAATCGCCGCCCTCGGTGTGCTTTTCGTGGGCGCGGCCCGCCAACAAGGTGATTTTGATATCGGTGATGGGTGAGCCGGTCAGTACCCCCAAATGAGGTTTTTCCAACAGATGTGTAAAGATCAGCCGCTGCCAGTTCAGATCCAACTTGTCCGTGGGGCACACGGAGGCGAGGGTAATGCCGCTGCCCGGCTCGCCGGGTTCCAGCAGCAGATGCACCTCGGCATAGTGCCGCAAGGGTTCAAAGTGGCCGATGCCCTCCACGGCGTTGGCGATGGTCTCCCGGTAGCAGACAGCCCCCGCGCCGAAACTAATCTCCATGCCCATCCGCTCCCGGACAAGCCGCTGCAACACCTCCATCTGCACCTCGCCCATGAGCTGAGCGTGGATCTCCCCGTTATTCCAGACGATGTGAAGCTGGGGGTCTTCCTCCTCTAACTGCCGCAGCTTTTGCAGCGCCGTGTGGGGGTCTGTGCCGTCCGTCAGTTCCACCCGGTAGGTCAGGACCGGCTGCAAGACCGCCCCGGACCAGTCCGGCTCGATCCCCAACCCCTGTCCGGGGAAGGTGTGACTCAGGCCCGTCACCGCCACTACGGCCCCGGCCTCCGCCGTGTCCACGGGGTGGAATTTCGACCCGGAGTAGAGCCGGAGCTGATCCGCCTTTTCCTGCCAGACCGTGTCCCCCTCCCGGCCGGTGAGCAGTTCCTTGGTGTGCAGTGCACCGCCGGTGATCTTCATGTGGGTCAGCCGGGCGCCCTGCGCGTCCCGCGTGATCTTGAACACCTTGGCGCCGAATTCCGCCGGATAGGCCGGCTGGGGGGCATACCGCTCCACGCCGGCAAGCAGCGCGTCCACGCCCTCCACCTTCAGCGCGGAACCGAAGTAGCAGGGAAACAGCTTTCGTTCCCCGATCAGACGGGAGATCATGTCCTCCGGAAGTTCTCCTGTTTCCAGATATTGCTCCAAAGCCGCCTCGTCGCAGACGGCGGCCTCCTCCCACAGGGTATCCGGGTCCCCAAAGTCCACGCAGCCGCCGCTGAGTTTATTCTTTAAGTGGGCCAACAGCGCCGTCCGGTCCGCGCCCGCCAGATCCATCTTGTTGATGAACAGGAATGTGGGCACCTGATACCGCTCCAGCAGGTCCCACAGCGTCCGGGTATGGCCCTGTACGCCGTCAGTACCGGAGATCACCAGCACGGCGCAGTCCAGCACTTGCAGCGTTCGCTCCATTTCGGCGGAAAAGTCTACATGGCCGGGGGTGTCCAGCAGCGTCACACGGGTCTCCCCCAGTTCCAGCACCGCCTGCTTGGAAAAGATGGTAATGCCCCGCTGCCGCTCCATGGCGTCGGTGTCCAGAAAGGCGTCCTGATGGTCCACCCGCCCCAGACGGCGGATGGCTCCGGCCCGGTACAGCAGGGCCTCTGATAAGGTTGTTTTTCCGGCGTCCACATGGGCCAGAATGCCGATACAGATCTGTTTCATGGGCAATATCCGTTTCCGCCGGAGCCTCTTGCCCGGCCTGTTTTTTCTTATTATGACAGATTTCCAACGGGGGTTCAACCCCCGCTGCCGGTCCTTTTCCTGATTCCGTATTTGGAAAGGCCGACCTATCGGCAACCGTTTCCGCAAATTCCTACAAAATCACCTGCTCGGAAACATGAGGTTGTTGGTCACACCGCCGATCTCTTGGGTGTTTGCATGATTTCCTCTTGACGGACCGCCTTCACCGTGCTAAACTGCAGCCAACTTGAGTGAAAGGACGGAGACAAACGATGACCTGCATGACCGGTTCTGCTTTTGCATACGCTTCTGCGCAGGCAGTCTGCGCCGTTTCCGTCTGCTCTGAAGCTTCTTCCCACTCCAATATCGCTATGATTCTGGACGCCGGCCTGCTGCTGGCGTCCATTATTATTTTACCCATGATTATTCTGGTACATCATTTTCCCATTTGTCGAATCCCGGTACAACGCCCGGTTTCCCTTTCGATCCTCTGAGGATCGGACCTGAAACGCCAAGCGGCTCCGTCGATTCGACGGGGCCGCTTTTCTGTTTGCTTTTGCTCCAGCCATCCGGCTGCCAAAGCATAAAGTATTTGAACACACTCGAACTTATTTTCAGGAGGTATCATCCATGTATATCAGCATCACGAAAACGACACACCCCGGAACACTCCTCCCCTCGGATCAGCTGGGCTTCGGCATCCACTACACCGACCACATGTTCATCATGGATTACAGCGATGAAAAAGGCTGGTACGATCCCCGTATCGTCCCCTTCCAGAACATCTCTCTGTCCCCTGCCGCCTGTGTGTTCCATTACGGCGCCGAGGTCTTTGAAGGGTTAAAGGCCTACCGCCGGCCCGACGGCGAGGTGCAGCTGTTCCGCCCCTGGGACAACATGGAGCGGATGAAGAACTCCGCCATCCGCCTGGGTCTGCCGGTAGTCCCCCCGGAGGACGCACTGGAAGCCGTCAAGGCGCTGGTGAAGGTTGACGAGCGCTGGGTCCCCTCTGATCCCGGCACCTCTCTGTACATCCGTCCCTTCCTGTACGGTACCGATGCGAAGCTGGGGCTTCACGGCGTTCACACGGCCCAGTTCATCATCATTCTCTCCCCGGTAGGCAGCTACTTTGACAACGGCATGGAGCCGGTGAAGATCATCGTGGAGACCGAGGACGTCCGGGCTGTCCGGGGCGGCACCGGCGAGGCCAAATGCGGCGGCAACTACGGCGCTTCCAACCGGGCCGGAGAACGTGCCTTTGCCAACGGCTATTCCCAGGTGCTGTGGCTGGACGGCGTGGAGCACAAGTATGTGGAGGAAGGCGGCGGCATGAACGTGGTCTTCAAGATCAACGGCAGGATCATCACCCCCATGCTGACCGGGTCCATCCTCCCCGGCGTCACCCGCCGCTCCTGCCTCCAGCTGTTTGAGGATTGGGGGATGCCCGTAGAGGAACGGCTCATCTCTGTCGACGAGCTGTTTGAGGCCGCCGCCAATGGAACGCTGGAGGAGGCCATGTGCGTCGGCACCGCCGCCGTCATCTGCCCCATCGGTGAACTGACCTACGAAGGCAAGGCATATACCATCAACAACTTCCAAACCGGCCCTCTGGCACAGAAGCTGTATGACACCCTCACCGGGATCCAGTGGGGCACGCAGCCCGATCCCCATGGCTGGACCTGCAAGGTCTGAGCTGTCCCGGCAACTTCTCTGTCGATCTCAAAACTCCATATCGTTTTACAGCCGTCTCCCGGATTTCTCCGGGAGACGGCTGCGTTGTTGATCTGATTCAGAATAGACTGCTAAAGACGTTTGGCAGGTCTTTCCGTTGTCAGTCCTCAATGCTGATAGCGCTGACAGGACAGCCGTCCCGGGCGGTCTCTGCCTCGGTCTGCTGGTTGGCCGGGATCTCTCCACCGTGGGCCAAGCCGTCATCCCCCATGGTAAACACCACCGGGCAGGTTCCCGCGCACAGGCCACAGCCGATGCAGTTTTCGTTCACTGTTGCTTTCATACGATTTACCTCCATTATTCCTGAATGGTTCCGTCCCGGCCCAGTGTTACCACCTGCCAGGGCAAAAACTTTCCGCTTTCCCGGAGCGCCGTTTCCGCCGCCCTCTGCAAGCCGCCGCAGCAGGGCACCTCCATGCGGACGATGGTGACCTCCCGGATGTCATTGCAACGGATGATCTCCGTCAGCTTCTCCGCGTAATCCCCCTCGTCCAGCTTGGGACAGCCGATCAGCGTGATCCGGCCCTTCATAAACCGCTCGTGGAAATCCGCCCGGGAAAAGGCGGTGCAGTCCGCGGCGATCAGCAGTCTGGCCCCCTGATAGAACGGTGCCTGTACCGGCAGCAGCTTGATCTGAACAGGCCACTGCATGAGCCGGGAGGCCGGGGCAGACCGCATGGGGACAGCCGTGTCCGTTCCCTGATGCAGTGTGTCTGCCTGACTGCCGGGGCAGCCCATCTGTAAGGGTGCGCTGCCGGAACAGCCGCTACGGGTGACGGGAGCACTGCCCTTCAGGGACGCCGCCCTTTTCATCAGTTGTGCGGCGGCAACGGCCTTTTCATCAAACGCGGCGGCCTCCCGCTCCACAAAGGTAATTGCATTGGCGGGACAGTGGGGCAGGCAGTTGCCCAGTCCGTCGCAGTAGTCATCCCGCAGGAGCACAGCCTTGCCGTCCACCATGCCGATAGCCCCCTCCTGACAGGCATCGGCACAGGCGCCGCAGCCGTTGCATTTTTCCCGGTCGATCTCGATCACTCTCCGTACCATATAGGGTGTCTCCTCTTTTCTCAGCTATGCAGGCTTGTTTTTGTGCTCTTAGTATCGTATAATAGGCTCATAAAATCTGTTGCGCTTGCAACTTTTTCTGTAAAAACAACTGTCAGTTTCAGGAGGGATTTCCATGCGGGTGCGTGTTCCGGATTATTTTGACGGATTTTCCTGTCTGGCGGGGGCCTGTCCCCATAGCTGCTGCATTGGGTGGGAGGTGGTCCTGGACGAGGACACGGTCCGGCGGTATCAGCAGCTTCCGGGAGCCTTGGGCGAGCGGCTCCGGGATGCGATGGCCCTGGACGGAGAGGATGTCTGCTTTCCGCTGGACGGCCGCCGCTGTCCCTTTCTGAATCAGGAAAACCTCTGCGACATTCACTGCGCTTTGGGGCCGGAGGCCACCTCCGTCACCTGCCGGGAGCACCCCCGTTTTATTGAGGACTACGGACCCTTTCAGGAGATCACTCTGTCTGCCGCCTGTCCCAAGGCCAATGAACTGCTGCTGGGCACCCGTGACCCTCTGACCTTCTCGGAGCGTCAGGATAACCAGCCCACGGAGGACGGGGACGAATGGCTGGATTGGCTGGTCCCTCTGCGGGACCGCCTGCTGGATCTCTTGCGGGACCGGAGCCGCTCCTTAAAAGCCCGTCTGCGGGACTTCCTGCTCATCACCGGGGAGGCCCAACAGCTATTTGACAGCGAAAACATGGCGGAGCTGGCCGCCTTCTGCACGGGAACTTGGGCGACTTCTGCGGAAACCGATGCCGGTTCCGGTTCGTGGGAAGCTTCTGCCTGCCGGTGCTTACAGGACCTGGAAATTCTGGAACCGGACTGGCTTGCGCTGCTGAAACAATGGGAGCAAGCGCCGGAATTGCCCGGCTTCGCTCCCCAAGACCCGGAAAAGCTGGAACGCATCGCCGTGTACTTCGCCTTCCGGTATCTGCTGAAGGCCGTCAACGATGGAGACCTGCTGGGGCGGGCGCAGTTCTGCGCGCTGGGGGTGTTGGTGACAGACCGCCTCTCCCGTTTCGTAGGACTGCCGGAGGCCCTGCGGCTGTTCAGCCGTGAGATCGAACACGATGAGGACAATCTGGCCACGCTGCTGGAGCAGTTCTGGCAGACGGAGGGCCTTTCCCTGTCCGCTCTGCTGGCGGCCTTCTGCGGATAGGTCCACCTTTGTGCGACCTGCTTGTCCACCGCAGATTTTTTTGTAAAAAACGTTGAAATTGCACAAAAGCTATTGACTTATCTCCAATATCATTATATATTATAGACACAAAGAGGGAGAGAAAACCCTCGATGGGAAACCCTCTTTCTTCGCCGGAGAGCGTTACCGGAAGGTCAAATACGAAGCACATCATTTATGGGATCGCGTGAGACATGAATTCTGTACGCACGGTGCTTCATGGATTGGCAGGCAGTGTTTCAGCTCTCAACGGCAGATAGATGGAAGTAGAGGTAACCGTATTGAAAGAAATTCAGCAGAAGTAGCCCCCGTTTGTCGTTGGAACAAGCGGGGGCTGATGCTTTTTATAGGAGCCTACCGAGGAAGGTCAGAAAATTGTTTTGCCTTAATTTTTGTGGGAACGGACGGAGATTTCAGCAGATGTCCGTCTTTTATTGGAAACTTCATCAAATTTTAGGGAGAGGGTTGACATTCCGAACTTCCGCGCCTATAATACGGCACAACAAGGAAATCACAGCAAACCTATGACGGAGAGCAGTACCCAGTCAAGATGGCCTTTCAGAGAGTTCCGGGCGGTGAGATCGGAGTGGGAGTCGGCTGGCGAATGGACTTCGGAGGGCGGTCCGAACGGGAAACCAAGTAGAGACCGACGGGAATCCCACCCGTTATCCATCGGGGCGCATATGATGGTACGCGTAAGCGAGCGGACGTATAAACGTCAATTTGGGTGGTATCGCAGAAGCATCAGCTTTTGTCCCATGAGTGGGGCGAAGGCTGTTTTTTATTTCCGTTTGGCCCCGGCACAGCCAAAACGGTCATCTGCCACTCAAACATTTTATATTTTTGGAGGAACCCAAAATGAAGAACAACATGATGAAGAAGCTCCTGACCATGACTCTTGCCTGTGCCATGACCCTGTCTCTGGCTGCCTGCGGCAGCAAGGCCGAATCCCCCGCCGACAGCTCTGCCGACCAGAACACCGCCGCGCCCACTGAAACCGATGCCAAGACCTACAAGGTCGCCGTCATCAAGCAGCTGGACCACGCCTCTCTGGACGAGATTGCCAACGCCGTCACCGCGGAGCTGGATCAGATCTCCGCCGATAAGAATGTGAAGATCGAATACGAGGTCACCTCCGGTCAGGGCGACCAGACCATTCTCAAGCAGTTGAGTGACCAGGCCATTGCCGACGGCGTGGATGCCATCATCCCCATTGCCACCACCGCCGCTCAGATCGCCGCCCTCTCCGCCGAGGAGACCAAGACCCCTGTGGTCTACGCCGCAGTCTCCGACCCGGAGACCGCTAAGCTGACCGGGATCGACTGTGTCACCGGCACCAGCGACGCCTTGAATACCGACTTCATCATGGATATGATGTTCGCCCAGAATCCCTCTGTCGCAAAGGTGGGCCTGCTGTACTCCCTGTCTGAACCCAACTCTGCCAAGCCCATTGCCGACGCCAAGGCCTATCTGGATACTAAGGGCATCGAGTACGTTGAACAGACCGCCAATACCAACGATGAAGTAGTTGCTGCCGCCTCCGCCCTGATCGCTGCCGGTGTGGACGCCGTGTTTACTCCTACCGATAACGTCATCATGGCCGCAGAGCTGGCTATCTATGAAGATCTTGCCAAAAACGGCATCCCCCACTACACCGGCGCTGACTCCTTCGTCCGCAACGGCGCCTACGCCACCTGCGGCGTGAACTACACCGACCTGGGCGCCCAGACCGCTGACCTGGCCTACACCGCCATGACCGAGGGCATGGATGGCATGGAGGACTACTACCTGATGGACGGCGGCATCATCACCGTCAACACAGACACCTGTGCCCTCATCGGCAAGCAGGCCGACTACGCCTGCTTCGACAGCATGGGCGAGGTGGTAGAGGTCACCACCACCAAGGACTGATCCAGTCAAATTCCCCGCCCCGCTCCCCCGGCCTGCTGCCGGGGGCAGCGGCATGAAAGGAGCGCATTCTCTTGCTGATGATCACACAAACCGCTCTGGAACTGGGCTTTTTATACGCTTTGGTGGCCATGGCCCTGTTTCTGAGCTTCCGGATCTTGAACATCGCCGATATGACCACCGACGGTTGTTTTGTCCTTGGGGCGGCGGTCTCTGTCACGCTGGCCGCCGGGGGACACCCGATCCTGGCCATTCCTGCCGCCATGCTGGCGGGCAGCTGCGCCGGATTCGTCACAGCTTTTTTGCAGACTCGCTTGGGGATTCCCTCCATTCTGGCGGGCATCGTCACCAACACGGGCCTGTACACCGTCAATCTGATGGCGATGGGCTGGAAGGCCAACCAAAGCCTGCTGGGAGGCAGCACGATCTTCACCCTTCTGCGGGACAGCGGCATCGGCAGTGATTGGTACGAGCTGCTGCTGGCGGCTTCCGTCACCATTCTGGCAGGCGTGCTGCTGCTGGCATTTCTGAAAACACGCATGGGCCTTTCCATCCGGGCCACAGGCGATAATCCCGACATGGTGCGGGCCTCGTCCCTGAACCCGGCGTTCACCGTCACGGTAGGACTGTGCGTATCCAATGCCCTGACAGCCCTTTCCGGGGCCATGGTGGGCCAGTATCAAAAGACGGTGGACATCAACTCCGGCACCGGCATCGTGGTCATCGGCCTGGCCTGCCTCATCATCGGTGAAACGGTTCTAGGACGCCGGACCGTTACCAAGGGCGTGCTGGCGGTGATGATCGGCTCCGTGATCTACCGGTTTATCTACGCCGTTGTCTTTTACACCAAGGTCGTACCGGTGGAGTGTCTGAAGCTGCTGACGGCCGTCATCGTGGCTCTGGCCATTGCAGCTCCCAGCATCCGAAAGTGGGCGGCCTTCCAGCAGCGGAAACTGGCCGCTGGAAAGGGAGGGAACTGACATGCTGGACATTCAACGCATCTCCAAGACCTTCAATCCCGGCACCGTCAATGAGAAAAAGGCCATCACGGACCTGTCTCTCCATTTGAACAAGGGAGAATTTGTCACGGTGATCGGTTCCAACGGCGCGGGCAAATCCACCCTGTTCAACGCCATCGCCGGCAGCTTTTACGTGGATGCAGGCGCCATCACCGTAGGCGGTCACAATATGACCTTTCTGCCTGAATACAAACGGGCAAAGCGGATCGGCCGCCTATTCCAGGACCCTCTGAAGGGGACTGCCCCCAATATGACCATCGAGGAAAATCTGGCACTGGCAGCAGGAAACGGCAGTTGGTTTTCCCGCTTGACCCAGAAGGACCGGGCCCGTTTCCGCGACCGGCTGGCCCTTCTGGACATGGGACTTGAGGATCGGCTGAATCAGCCGGTAGGGTTGCTCTCCGGCGGCCAGCGGCAGGCGCTGACGCTGCTGATGGCGACCATGAATCCCCCCTGGCTCCTGCTTCTGGACGAGCATACCGCCGCCCTGGACCCCGGCACAGCGGAAAAGGTACTGGAGCTGACGAAGCGGATCGTGGCAGAGGGGAACATCACCTGTCTGATGGTAACGCACAACATGCATCAGGCTTTGGAGCTGGGAACCCGGACATTGATGATGGCTGACGGCCGGATCGTGCTGGACGTTTCCGGCGCTGACCGGGCGGGCATGACCGTAGAGGATCTGATCCACCGGTTCAAGGCTGGTACCGGCAAGACCCTGAGCAATGACCGGATGCTGCTCTCCTGAACTTAATGATAGAAAAACACCCGTTTCGTAAAGAAACGGGTGTTTTTTCCGGAAAAGTTCCTGCTTTTTATGATTTCAGGACTTTTCGTTTACTTTTTGCTCTCAGCCACAGCAACGGCCACAGCCACAGTTGCACCGACCATGGGGTTGTTGCCCATGCCCAGGAAGCCCATCATCTCCACGTGAGCGGGGACGGAGGAGGAACCGGCGAACTGGGCGTCGGAGTGCATACGGCCCATGGTGTCGGTCATGCCGTAGGAAGCGGGGCCAGCAGCCATGTTGTCGGGGTGCAGGGTACGGCCCGTGCCGCCGCCGGAGGCCACGGAGAAGTACTTCTTGCCCTGCTCGATGCACTCCTTCTTATAGGTACCGGCCACAGGATGCTGGAACCGGGTGGGGTTGGTGGAGTTGCCGGTGATGGACACATCTACACCCTCGTGGTGCATAATGGCCACGCCCTCCCGGACATCATCGGCACCGTAGCAGCGGACGTCAGCCCGCTCACCCTCGGAGTAACGAATCTCCCGGACGATGCTCAGCTTGCCGGTATAGTAGTCAAACTGCGTCTGAACATAGGTAAAGCCGTTGATGCGGCTGATGATCTGGGCAGCGTCCTTACCGAGACCGTTGAGGATCACCCGCAGGGGCTCCTTACGGGCCTTGTTGGCGTTCTTCACGATACCGATAGCGCCCTCGGCAGCAGCGAAGGACTCGTGGCCCGCCAGAAAGGCAAAGCACTTGCTCTCATCGCTGAGGAGCATGGCCCCCAGATTGCCGTGACCCAGACCCACCTTCCGGTCCTCGGCCACGGAGCCGTCGATGCAGAAGGACTGCAGGCCCACACCGATCATCTTGGCGGCCTCGGCAGCGGTCTTGACGCCGGACTTCAGGGCGATAGCTGCGCCCACGGTATACGCCCAGCAGGCGTTTTCAAAGCAGATGGGCTGGATGCCCTTGACGATCTCATAGGGGTCGAAGCCCTTGGCCTTGCAGATCTCCCGGCACTCCTCCACGGAGCCAATGCCATACTGAGCGAGGACGCCATTGATCTTGTCGATTCTTCTTTCGTAGCTTTCAAACAGTGCCATTTTTTGTCCTCCTCTTATTCCTGCCGGGGGTCAATGTACTTGGCGGCGTTCTCGAACTGGCCGTAGTGACCCTTGGCCTTCTCCAGCGCCGCAGCGGCGTCGTCGCCCTTCTTGATGAAGTCCATCATCTTACCCAGACTGATGAACTCATAGCCCACGATCTCGTCGTCCTTGTTCAGCGCCAGCCGGGTGACATAGCCCTCGGCCATCTCCAGATAGCGGGGTCCCTTGACCTTAGTAGCGAACATGGTACCCACCTGAGAGCGCAGTCCCTTCCCCAGATCCTCCAGAGAAGCGCCCACGGATAGGCCGCCCTCAGAGAAGGCAGACTGAGACCGGCCATATACGATCTGCTCGAACAGCTGACGCATGGCGGTGTTGATGGCGTCGCACACCAGATCTGTGTTCAGCGCCTCCAGAATGGTCTTGCCGATGAGGATCTCGGAGGCCATAGCGGCAGAATGGGTCATACCGGAGCAGCCGATGGTCTCCACCAGTGCCTCCTCGATGATGCCGTTTTTGATGTTCAGGGTCAGCTTGCAGGCGCCCTGCTGAGGGGCGCACCAGCCGACACCGTGGGTAAAGCCGGAGATATCGGAGATTTCCTTGGCCTGCACCCACCTCCCCTCCTCAGGGATGGGAGCCGGGCCGTGGTAAGCGCCCTTGGCCACCGGACACATATGCTGTACTTCCGCAGTATAGATCATGGTAACGATTCCTTTCTGTGCTGAATTTTTTACCATTGTGGATGGGTTTATCCTTTGGGGCTATTATAGCAAACGCCGGGAGAGATTTCAAGAAGTTCTAAGCAAATATTCCGAACATTCCGTGCATTTTTGCGCCAACGCAGGGAGTCTATCCCTCTCACAGCTTGGTCAGATGGGTCCCAGCGGCCTTGAGCATCAGTTTTTTGGTGCCGATCTTGTCAAAGGCCACTTCCACCAGCGCATCGCCGCCCATGGGCCGGACGCTGAGTACCATACCGTCTCCGAAGGCATTGTGGCGAACGCTGTCGCCGGCCCGCAGCTGCATCAGGGGCGCAGAGGGTGCTGCGGAGCGAGCCCGCACCGACGGAGCGGACGGAGCCGTTGTAGATCGGACCGGCTCCTCCCGACGGGTACGTACCTGAGACGCAGCGGCAGGACGCTGCCACTCCCCCTCCCAGTGGGACGCCGCCTGCTGGGGTTCGGGCTTCCCCAGCCACTCCATATTCTCCTCCGGGATCTCCTTGAGAAAGCGGGAGGGCATAGCGGGGCTGGTACGGCCGTACAGGGTGCGCTGCCGGGTATTGGTGAGGGTCAGCTTCTCCTTGGCACGGGTCATGGCCACGTAGCACAGTCGCCGCTCCTCCTCCATCTCCTCCTCATCCCCCATGGCCCGGTTGCCGGGGAACAGGCCGTCCTCCATGCCCACCACGAACACGCATGGAAACTCCAGCCCCTTGGCGCTGTGCATGGTCATGAGGGTGACGCAGTTGTCGGAGTCCGCCTGACTGTCCAGATCCGTATATAGAGCCACCTCGTCCAAAAAGCCCGCCAGAGTGGGGTTCTCCGGCTCGTTCTCCAGAAAGCCCATGATGCTGGAGGCCAACTCCTGTACGTTCTCCAGCCGGCCCCGGCTCTCCATATCGTCCTTTTCCTGCAGCATCCGCACATAGCCGGTGCGGTCACACACATATTCGTAGAACTCCACCAGCCCCAGATCGGCCACATGGCGGCGCATTTCCTCCATCATATCTGTAAATGTAAGAAGCTTTACAGCGCTTGCTTTCAGTTCTGGATAGTCGGATGCGTGGCAGAGGATCTCATAGAGGGGCCTCCCCTCCTCCGTAGCGATCACCTGCGCCTTATCCACCGTGGCGGTGCCGATCTTACGGGAGGGTACGTTGATGATGCGCCGCAGCCGCAGATCATCGGTGGGGTTGTTGATGACGCACAGATAGGCCAGCATATCCTTGACCTCGGCCCGGTCGAAGAACTTCATGCCGCCGATGATCTTATAGGGTACGCCGTTGCGCTTAAAGGCATACTCCATGGCGTTGGACTGGGCGTTGGTTCGGTAGAGCACGGCGTGTTCCTTCCAGTTGACGCCCCGACGGTAGTTCATCATAATCTGCCCCACTACATAGTTGGCCTCGTCGGACTCATTGAAGCAGGTCTTGACGGTGATGATTTCCCCTTTTCCGTTCTCCGTCCACAGAGTCTTGCCCTTGCGGCCGGTGTTGTGGCGGATGACGGCGTTGGCCCCGTCCAGAATGTTCTGTGTAGAGCGGTAATTCTGCTCCAGACGGATGGTACGGGCGCCGGTATACTGCTTTTCAAAATTCAGGATGTTCTCGATGTTGGCCCCCCGGAAGCGGTAGATGCTCTGATCGTCGTCGCCTACCACGCAGATGTTGCGGTGTCCCCCTGCCAGCAGACTGGCCAGCAGATACTGCAAATGGTTGGTGTCCTGATACTCGTCGATGAGGACGTAGCGGAACTTGCGCTGGTAGTAGGCCAGCGTCTCCCTGTCCGTCCGCAGCAGATCCACCGTGTGGAGGATGATATCGTCGAAGTCCAGCGCATTGGCGTCCCGTAGCTTCCGATTGTAAAGCGCATATACTTTACCGATGCGCTTGCGCCGCCAATCCTGAGATTTTTCTGCCTGAGCGGCAAACTCCTCCGGCAGGATCATATCATCCTTGGAGCGGGAGATGATGGTCTGGATCTCACGGACGGGAAAGGTCTTTTCATCCAACTCCAATTCCTTGAGAATGTCCTTCAGGAGCCGTTTGGTGTCATCGGTATCGTAGATGGTAAAGCTGCGGTCAAAGCCCAGCTTGTCGATGTCCCTCCGCAGAATCCGCACGCAGGCGGAGTGAAAGGTGGCGGCCCACACATCACGGGACTCCTCCCCCAGCATCCGCTCCAGACGATCCTTCAGCTCATTGGCAGCCTTGTTGGTGAAGGTGATGGCCAGTACCTCCCACGGGCGGGCGGGCTCCACGGCACACAGATAATCCGCCAAGGGCTTCTGCTCCGGGTCCGGGTGCCGGACATACTGCTCCAGAAACTCCACCTCATCGTCGGAGATGGGCATGGGGATCTCCTCCGTGTCGCTGCCCCGGCCATAGCGCAGAAGGTTGGCCACCCGGTTGATAAGCACCGTGGTCTTGCCGCTGCCGGCTCCGGCCAGCAGAAGAAGCGGCCCCTCCGTGGAGAGCACCGCCTCCCGCTGTTTGTCGTTGAGATGCTGATAGTTCAGGGCGATGGCCTGCCGCCTTGCCCGAATAAAACGCTGCTGCAATTCATTCATGTACTTTTATCCCCTGCTTGTTGTTTTCTCCTATTTTAATACAAAATCCGGGGCCGGTCAACCTCTCTGCAGAAATATAGAAATTTTGTTCTATTTCCTATTGACAGAAACGGATGTTCGACTTATAATGCGTATAGAACAAAAGTTTCACAGGAGGTATGGACTATGACGACCTTTGGATTTATTATGATGGTGGTGGGCGTGGCCTTCTTCTCCGGCAGCGCCATTCATGTCATCGACCGGCTGGATCGCCCCCAGCAGCGCCGCCGCACGGTGTAACGGCATGGAGCTGCTGGATAAGCTGGCCATCCTGACGGACGCCGCCAAATACGATGCAGCCTGCACCTCCAGCGGCGTCAGGCGCAGCGCCCGGCCGGGGATGATCGGCAACACCACCTCCTCTATCGCCGGGTGCTGCCACTCCTTCTCCGCCGACGGGCGATGCATCACCCTGCTGAAGGTGTTGATGACCAACAGCTGCGTGTTCGACTGCAAGTACTGCGTCAACCGGCGCAGCAACGATACCCGCCGGGCGGCCTTCACACCACGGGAGCTGGCGGAGCTGACCATCGGCTTTTACCGCCGCAACTATATCGAGGGGCTGTTCCTCTCCTCCGGCGTGCTGCGAAGCCCGGATTACACCACCGAACGGATGATCGAGTGCCTGCGGATCCTGCGAGAGGAGTATCGCTTCAACGGGTATATCCATGCCAAAGCCATCCCCGGCACATCGCCGGAGCTGGTGCAGCGGCTGGGGCTGCTGGCAGACCGGCTCAGCGTTAACATCGAGCTGCCCTCTCAGAAGGGCTTGCAAACGCTGGCTCCGGATAAAAGCAAACAGGCCATTCTGCGGCCCATGGCACAGATTCGGGACCGGGCCAGAGAGAGCAAGGCAGAGCTGGTGAAGTCCCGCCACGCCCCGGTGTTTGCCCCGGCCGGACAGAGCACCCAACTCATTGTGGGCGCCACGGCGGACAATGATCGCCATATCCTGCACCTGACCCAGTCTTTGTACGAGAAGTACCGTCTCAAACGAGTGTTCTATTCCGCCTATGTGCCGGTAGTCGAGAACAGTCTGCTGCCCTCCAAGGATACGAAGCCCCCTCTGCTGCGGGAGCACCGCCTGTATCAGGCGGACTGGCTGCTGCGGTTTTACGGCTTCCGGGCCGAGGAGCTGTTGGACGAGCAGCACCCGGACTTCAATCCGCTGGTGGACCCCAAGTGCCACTGGGCCATCGGACATCTGGAACAGTTTCCGCTGGAGATCATGAACGCCGAATACGAGACGCTGCTACGGGTGCCGGGCATCGGTCCGATAAGCGCACGGCGTATCGTCTCGGCCCGCCGCCATGGTACGCTGCGGTTCGAGGACCTGAAAAAACTGGGGGTGGTGCTGAAGAGGGCGCAGTTCTTTATCACCTGCGGCGGCCGGATGCGGCAGGGCCTGCAATTTACCGCCCAGACCCTTCAGCGGCAATTAGAGGCGATGGAGCGAGGGCAGCTGCCGCCGGAAGAGTGCCGGCAGCTGTCGCTGTTTGACTCGGCGGGGTGATACGATGGCATGGCAGGATGTGGTCTTTCAATACGACGGCAGCTTCGACGGATTCCTTTGCTGCGTGTTTGAAAGCTATGTACACAAAGAATTCCCCATCGCCTTTTACAGCGATGAGGAGTGCTTTTCCCTGTATTCCGTCCGCAGCATCCTGACGGTGCCGGAGCACGCCCGACGGGTGTACCGGGGCATCTTCAAACGCTCCAAGCGTGCCGCAGAGCTGCTGCACCGTGCCTTTCTCACCTGCATGGAGGATAAAGAGTTGCACCTTTACACCTTTGTCCGCAAGCTGATGGACGAAGGACCGGATTTCCTGAGAAACCAGTCGGATGCGGCCTACTACCCCGCGGCCAAGGCTCTGCGGCACATGAGCGGCGAGTTAGAGAAGCTGCGTGGCTTCATCCGTTTTTCCGAGTACAGTGGCGTGCTGGGAGCGGAAATCGAGCCAAAAAATCGAGTCCTCCCCCTGCTGCGAAACCACTTCTGCGATCGCTATGCCAACGAATCCTTTTTTATCTACGACAGTACACACAAGGACCTACTGCTATACAGCAGCGGCCGATCCCGAATGATGCGGGTAGACAGCCTGCAGTTGGCCCTGCCTGGTGAGGAGGAGCTTTGCTTCCGAGCCCTATGGAAGCGGTTTTATGAGACGGTGGCCATCAGGGAACGGGAGAATCCCCGCTGCCAGAATACCTTCCTGCCCAAGCGATATCGAGGGACGATGACGGAGTTTCTTCCGCTGGACTATGAAAGGCAGCAGCAAAATCTCCCCTCCTCCCATGATGTAGCAAACGGCGCAATCATCAGAATGATCGATTCAATTGAATTGCCGCCTACCACCAGTTTACCGGAACACTCTATATAGTTTCCGAACAGGTCGTGAGGAAGGTAATCTCCTTCAAATGGATAATTTACAGGATACTCGCTCTCTTTTGACGTGGGTACATATTTTGTTGAGATTCGCCCTTACCCTTCGCTGTCAGCAGACATAACAGAATATCTGGCAATTCTTAGCGTGTCAAGGATGGTGCTTATCCCCCGAAAGCAGGTCGCCGAAAACCAGGAATTTCTATTAGTCACTGTAAAGTATT
>ENA-UEQO01001823-UEQO01001823.1-human-gut-metagenome-genome-assembly--contig:-NODE-1823-length-20579-cov-8.968832_pt1 | contig 20579 bp, 16 predicted proteins | sample MGYA00242938_ERZ507940 | MGnify/ENA primary metagenome ERZ507940 (study PRJEB26167, sample SAMN06115517) | human gut metagenome | host: Homo sapiens | place: China:Chongqing | collected 2014-12-03... | reverse complement strand
TTGCTATATCGTTTTTTCCTTTGCTTCTTTTCTCAACTTTGTTCATTTTGCCTATTGATTTTTCTTAGCAGGTTTCTGCTTTTCTGTTATTTAGTTGCACAAAGTTTCTTTTGGTTACTATTTTAATGATTACTTTTTTATCTTTTTCTCCCCACTGAGATAATATTTTTCTTAGTAAGCACAAGTAGCACAATGCCAAGCAAAAGTATCAGCGGCCAAGTAAGATACGGTCTTTTATCATTATCAATATCGGTCACGACCTTATCAGGCTCACCGTTTTTATCAGTGTTGTAATACACGTTCACTTTTTCGTTCTGACTCACATAATATGTGCCTGTGAAGATCTCTCTTGTGTACTCCTTGCCGCCAACATCAAAAGCGACAGTTATGTAATATGTTTCAGCTTTGTTGCTTGCCTTTTTGTTATGTCCCCAAGTTTTCAACTCATGGTCTATCCACTTCACATAGCCTGTGGTTTTCTCAGCACTTGACATGAAAACCCTGTTTGAAACATACTTGCTGAGATTATAGATAGTAGAGAAACCACCCATAAGAATAAAAACGATACTCAGAGCGATAAGCCCTGCATTTTGCGTTTTCATTTGATATACCCCCTGAACAGAAATGTTGTGTTAATATGAATTTATTATATCATATGAGAACATGGAAAGTCAATAAGCCTATCCCATCTTTCCATAAGTCTTATGAACATATTTATTAGTACGGTTTTGATCGTTGAGGTAAGCCGCTATTTTCTTTCTGCTGTAAGGACTTTTTTATAAGATCACGTTGAAACTTTATTTTCTTCATTTTTTGAACAATTCTTGACTTTGTTACAAATCTGTGTTATACTAATCATAAACGAACGGTCGGTACGCATAAAAGGAGCGAAGCAACATGAAAACAACTGAGCAACAGCACAATGAGCGGAAACGTGAACTAATGGAAAAGTGCTTCGAGTGCTATGCGGAAAACGGGCTCACAGGCACAGGAATTAAAGCACTGGCCGATGCGTGCGGATGCACGAAAGCAAATTTGTATTCGTATTTTAAAAACCTTGATGAACTGATCATTGAGTCAACGGCATACTGTATGGAAAAGGTTGAGGACGACTTTATGGAGATGGCACCCACCGACCCCGAGGATGTTGTCCGTTTTGTGAAGGAGGTCCCGTATTGGACAGCAAAAAAGCACGGAAAAAAATATCGCCTGATGTATCAGATATATACACACCCGAAGTATATCGAGCACGGCAAGAAATTCTTTGAGGGCGTGAACGAACGCTATACCGAGTATGCCAAGCGTCTGGAGCCGAAGATAGGCATTCCATATACGGTCATCACGCCGCTGATCTTTATATTCGTCCGCGCCTGCGTTCATTATGCGATGTTTGAGGATGAATATTATCTGAAAACCCAGATGGAGGTCTTAAAACAGGGGGTCGCCCTGTTTGTGGATAAGTACAAAGCAAACCAAGCATAAGCCAATCGACCGCCGCTCATTTACGGCGTGGGCAGCGGTGCAAAACTCCGCCGTGATAAACAATTCCGAACGGAGGAAAAAAGATGAAAACAGGAAAAAAACTACTCACAGGTACACTTTTGACGCTTTGCACCGCTCTATTGGTGCTTTGCAGCGTGCTTGCCATAGGATGGAGCAAGGCGGCAAAAACAGGCGACGCACTGCCGGAGGTGCGAAACAACGGCACGGCGATTCAGTGGAAATACAGCGACGAAGCCGACTGGCACGACCTTGTGGCGCTTACCGAGCTGCGGGGCGCTGCCGGAGAAAACGGAAAGAACGGCACAGACGGTAAAGACGGCTCTAATGGTGCCGACGGTAAGAACGGAATAAACGGTACAAACGGAAAAGACGGCATTAACGGCTCCGACGGCAAGGACGGCATTAACGGAGTTGACGGTAAAGACGGCATTAACGGCGTTGACGGTAAAGACGGAGCCAATGGAAAAAACGGCAAGGATGGAATTGACGGTGCCAACGGTAAAGACGGAGCCAACGGCAAAGACGGCATTAACGCCAAAAGCATAGAGGTGCAGCGAGCTGAAACCCACATACAGTGGCGTTACGAAGGCGATGAGTGGCAGAACCTTGTGGCGATAGCCGACATCACAGGCCCCACCGGGCAGAAAGGCGCAGACGGAGCAAACGGAAAGACACCGGAGTTTCGTGTAAGCGAAAACACCCTGCAGTGGCGCTATGTCGGCGATAAAATATGGCTGAACCTGTATGATCTTTCGGTTTTGAAAGGTCTTGACGGCAAGGACGGAGCCGACGGCAAGGATGGAACAAACGGACAAAACGGCTCCGATGGTGCGGACGGCAACACCCCCTTCATTGGTGAAAACGGCAACTGGTGGATCGGAGAAACCGATACGGGCGTAAAGGCTGCCGGAACAGACGGTACTGACGGCATCGACGGCGAAAAAGGTGACAAAGGCGAAAAGGGTGACAAGGGCGATAAGGGAGATAAAGGCGACAAGGGCGATGCCGGTCAGAACGGCAGCTGTTCGGGGTATTTTCACGCCTCAAACGGCGGCACCGGCGCTTCATTCAATCAGCCGCTTCAGTTGTTTGAAGATTGCAATTCCGGAGGACTTTTTGTATGGGATCGAGCCAATAGAACCGTAACGCTGAAAGCCGGACATACATACAGTATTTCATTCAGCGGTTCGGTCTGCATTTCTCACGACATGGGTGGATGGTACTCGGTAGTATTGAAAGGCAGACAAGGCATTCTTAATGATACATTGATCGAAAGGTATATGAACGATGCAGATAATTCACGAGTGTGGATGCCGTTTGCATTCAACCGCATCTACAATGCCGGCAGTGATATTGTGCTGCAATATGAATTTATCCAGTTGACCCCCGGCACACAGCTGAACGGTGCTGTCTATAATATTACAATCATTGCTCTTGACTGAGCCGATATACACGAAAACAGAGGTAACGGAAAATAAAAAAACGAATACTCAGTATCATGCTCACCCTTTGTATGGTTCTTTGCCTTGTGTCGACAAGTGTATTTGCCGAGGATAATATGGCAGCGAGTGGGATGGCGGAAGTTTCCACAGCGGCGGAACTGGTTTCAGCAATCAGAGAAGCTTCATACGGAACAGTCAAACTGACGTCTGACATTACCATTTACACCACATTAGTGGTCAACCGCACCGTCACCCTTGATCTCAACGGTTATGTGCTGAAATACGGCAGCAGCAGTGCAGGGCATGTAATCACTGTGTCCAGTGGTATTTTGACAATTGAAAACAGTGACTATACAAAATCACACAATTTCCAAAAGAAGTATAATTTATATGTAAATGATTTTTTTTGAATTTTGCTCTGTTTAAAATCATACTAATTTTAGCTTTTAATTTTTTTCATTCCAAAAACCGCCCCATTTCGTTCTATAAATTACCTCTTATAATCAAATCATGCAGACATATAATATTATTGCAAACCCGAAAAACAAATGAAAAGGAGATACGAAAATGAAAGGTATCACAACTCAGGAAGGCAGAGAAACACTCAACAAGTTCAAGATGGAAGCAGCTAACGAAGTTGGCGTAAACCTCAAGCAGGGCTACAACGGCGATCTTACAGCTCGTGAGGTCGGCTCTGTAGGCGGTCAGATGGTCAAGAAGATGATCGACGCTTACAAGACAGCAGGCAACAAGTAATCTATCCCCAAAGTTTTAAAAAGCTCCGCCGTAGCATTTCGCTGCGGCGGAGTTTTTTATGCCAAACCTTATTTTAAATTTTCAAAAAAAACAATGCCTTGAAATGATAATTTACAAATTGTTTACATTTCGAAAACGTTATACTAAGCAGCCAGCTTAACAAAACGTAGGAATAATGTGATATAATTGCAGTATAAACTAATGCATAACAGCATCAAATTTAAAAATTGGAGTGATTATTTATGAAGAAGTTATTCACAACAATTCTCGCTTTGTTACTAGCATTCGGAACTTTTACTTTGCCAAGTATTGAAACCGACCTCACTCTAAGCGATTTCACTATTACAGCAAGTGCCGAAGCCTACGAAGGTTTTAAGTATTCAATACTTGATGACGGAACGGTTGAGATAACTGGCTATACCGGCAGCGACAGCAAGCTTGTTATTCCCGGTACTATCGACGGCAAAAAGGTTACAAGCATTGGATATTGGGCGTTTTCTTACTGCACAAGCCTTACGAGCATAACGATTCCAAACAGCGTTACAAGCATTGGAAGTGATGCGTTTAATTACTGCACAAGCCTTACGAGCATAACGATTCCAAACAGCGTTACAAGCATTGGAGATTGGGCGTTTTCTTACTGCACAAGCCTTACAAGCATAACGATTCCAAACAGCGTTACAAGCATTGGATATGATGCGTTTTATGACACACCATGGCTTAAAGCACAGCAGGAGAAAAATCCTCTTGTTATAGTTAACGGTATTCTTATTGACGGTACTGCCGCTTCGGGAAATGTTGTTATTCCGAATAGTGTTACAAGCATTGGCGATTATGCGTTTTCTGACTGCACAAGCCTTACAAGCATAACCATTCCAAACAGCGTTACTTACATTGGTAAATGGGCGTTTGAGGACTGCACAAGCCTTACAAGCATAACGATTCCAAACAGCGTCACAAGCATTGGAGATTGGGCGTTTGAGGACTGCACAAGCCTTACAAGCATAACGATTCCAAACAGCGTTACTAGTATTGGATATGAGGCGTTTTATGACACACCATGGCTTACCGACGTATACTACACCGGCTCAGAAACAGAGTGGAACAACATTGATATTGGAGAAAATAATACATATCTGACCAATGCCACAATTCATTACAACTACGGCTCAATTCACACCCACAGCTACACAAGCAAAATAACCAAAGCAGCCACCTGCACCACCGCAGGTACAGTAAAATACACCTGCTCATGCGGTGACTTCTACACAGAAACTATTCCAGCCACAGGTCACAAGTCAAGCGGTTGGATAGTCGACAAGGCGGCTTCTATCGGAGTTAAAGGCTCAAAGCACAAGGAATGTACAGTCTGCAAGAAAGTTCTTGAAACGGCTGAAATCCCTGCACTTTCAAGAATTAGCATTTCAAAGGCAAGCGTGACACTTTCCACTTCGACCTACGCTTATGACGGCAAAGCAAAGAAGCCTGGTGTAACGGTCAAGCTAAACGGCAAAACTTTGAAGAATGGTACAGATTACAGCGTGACCTATTCAAACAACACAAAAGTCGGCACGGCAAAGGTCACTATCAAAGGCAAGGGCAATTACTCAGGCTCAGTTTCTAAGACCTACAGTATCAAAAATAACTTCAAGAAAGCCACAGTTTCGGGCATTTCCACAAAGGCTTTCACTGGCAAGAACATCACTCAGAGCATTACTGTTAAATACAATGGCAAAACGCTAAAAAAAGGCACTGACTACACAGTTTCGTACTCAAACAACAAGAAAATAGGCACTGCTACTGTAAAAATCGCAGGAAAAGGCTCTTACACAGGCACTGTCACAAAGACGTTCAAGATAAATCCTGCAAAGCAGGAGATACAGAAGCTCACAGCTAAGAGCAAGGCATTCTTTGTGGATTGGGCGCAGAAAGGCTCGGCTACCGGATATGAAATTCAGTATGCTACTAACTCAAAGTTCACAAGAGCAAAGAAAGTTACCATAACAAACAACAAGACCGACAAGACCACTGTTTCAAAGCTTTCAGGCAAAAAGAAATATTACGTTCGTGTTCGTTCGTATACAACTGTAAAGGGTACGAAATACTACGGCGCTTGGTCGGCTTCAAAGAGTGTGACTACTAAGAAGTAATTTTATATGAGAACAGCGTATCGCAGGGGACTGCGGTACGCTGTTTTATTTTTACTTTGATATTGCAGTTCGAGGCCTCAAAAATTATTCTTTTCCTAGTCTTTCAGAAACTTCAAGCACCAATCGTTGGTCTTTTTCCGAAAGTTTCGATACGCTCTCAACTATTTTCTGTGTCAGGGCAGGATTTTTGCTGCCATCGTCGAAAAACTGCTTCGGAGTGACTCCAAGATACTCGCAAATGGCAAGAAATTCACCAAGGGACGGCATCGTCCGTCCTGACGATATGCTTTGGATATACCCTTTACTGTGTCCGAGTGCAAGGCTCATCTTGTATTCGGACACATTTTTTTGCAATCTAAGCTGCGTAATTCTGTTGCTGATATCCTTTTCTGTCATTTTCTTACTCCCTTCGTCGATTTGTATCACTATACCTATTATAATATATATAATGTGACGATATTACCGCTTATATTAGTATTATTTCTTGACATATACCGCTATAAAGGGTTATAATGTAAAAGTAAACTAATTTTAAACGGACATACCTTTGTCTGGCAATTATGCTATACTGAAAGCAAGATAAAAACGACAAAATACGATGATTTGTCGCACCGATAATTTGACATTTTTGGTTAAAATAAAAAAATATTCTTCGAAAACGTTATACTAAGCAGCCAGCTTAACAAATTCAAAATCAAATGTGGTATAATTGTAAGAAAGAGGGGTAATAAAATGGAAAATGAGCGTTTAGACAGAGTACTTGAAATATTTTATCGGCTTTTGCACGGCGAGGTCGTGCCTAATCGGCTTATTGCGGAGGAATATAGGATATCATCAAAGAGCGTCAGTCGTGACGTTGCAAGGATAAACGATTTTCTTGCGGAACACAGGGAGCTTATGCAAAATGCCGAGGTCACATATTCGCACAAGGACAGGGCTTACATACTTAAAAGCGACGAGTTTCTGAAAAATCAGGAGCTTTTTGCCTTGGTAAAAGTGATACTCGGGGCACGTTGTTTCAGCAAAGAAGATATGCTATTCATTGTATCTAAGCTGAGAAAGTTTACCACTGCCAATGACCGAAAGCTTCTTGATGAGGTGATCCGCAGGGAGATATATCATTATCACGAGGTACGCTCTGACTGCGACAGCGTGATAAACAATCTTTGGCGTCTTGTGCAGTGCATTGATGGTAAGAAGGTCATTTCGGTGACATATCTGAAAATGGACAGGAGCGAAGTTGTTAGGAAGCTGAAGCCTGCGGCGATAATGTTCAGCGAATATTATTTTTATCTTATCGCATATGCGGCAGATGATGCCCAGTACAAGGCGAGGTATTTCCGCATTGATAGGATAAAAAATATTGTTGAGCACAGGGAGAATTTCCAGCTTGATCGTGAGCACAGCTTTGACGAGGGCGACCTGCGTGAGAAAAATCAGTTTATGTTTCCAGGGGACAACGTGCGGATAACCTTTGAGTTTTCGGGGTTGTCTTTGCAGGCAGTTCTTGACAGGTTGCCCACCGCAAAAGTCATTGAGCAGAACGGCACAAAGAGCGTTATCACTGCCGAGGTCAACTACGGCAGGGGGATAATAATGTACCTGCTCTCCCAAGGCTCGTGGGTAAGAGTCCTTGAGCCAAAACCGCTGGTGGAGGATATGCTGGCAGAGATCGGGGCGATGAAGATGAGGTATGAGGAGAAATGATTTTACGGCGGTAATAATTAACTATTAAATATAAAGATCAGGTTAGGATGTATAATATGAGTGAAATATTGAAATTAGAAAATGAGGGACTTGCCGTTGAATTTGAAGTCATACCGGCCGTAAGTGAAACTGACATTAAGCAGAGCGGCAATGACATCGACGCTGCGATAAAAGATATAGATAATTGTCTTAACATCACAAATAAAAAAATCGAAGCTCTTAATTCCGAAATAGATAGGCTTACTAATCACGCTGACGGAATGGATTATATTGTGGCAGTTGTAAGCGGAATATTAGCAGGAGCAATTGATTCTATATGGGTTGGAGATTTTTCATTAGATCGTGCAAATGAATATGGTGATAATAAAGTAAATAACTTTGTGATTAAAATTGCACAAAAAGCAGGTTATACAGGTGAAGATCTTAATGGTGCAGTAAAATATCTTGAAAAGAATTATGCCATCGTTGCCGATAAAGCTACAAATGATTTCGGCGGAGGTTTACAGCACCATTTGCGAGATTTCTCACATCACCCAACACTTATAGGTTTATTTTTCTCTATGCTTACTCAGTTTACACATGAAATATATGGCACAGACGTAGCCGGACACTTTAAAGTGGTTGAAGTGTCTCAAGCAGACCTGATCTTGATCGGTAAGAACCTGCCTGAGAAAATTACATTTGGATTGATCAACTGGTTTTTTCATATGATAAGCGATATGGCTGGCTCATCTTCTTCGATCAGCAAAGGCAATACCGGAACTGGTTTGCCCGGTCCTTTAGTTTCATTTTTAAAGGAAATATCGGCACTTCCAATATTCCGTAAACTTGATGATAATGGATATAAGAAGTTTTCTGTTTGGATATCTAAACTCTTTAACGGAACATTGCTTGCAAAAAAAGATGAAAACGGGAAAATAATAGAAGCTGTAAAATTTGATCTGAGGACTGAAATAGGCGTTGCCAATGAATTAAAAAGGCAAGCTGTTCCAGTGATTATAAACGAATGCATTGTTCGTGGTTTTTATTTTATAAGAAGATTATGCAATGAAATAAAATCAAAGGATATCAGGTCATTTGATGAAATGTCACGAGTTGATTGGAAAGCAACTTTACCATTCAAAAATCGCACTATAGTGCGTATGCTTACAATCTCAACTGGAACGTTTATGGCTTTTGATTTAATTGACGCTGCAATAAGATCAGCGGCAAAGTCAGGCGGTAATGCAGCAGTTTTTGCAAAAGAGTTCATTCTCAAAGTGAATTTTGTAGGTGTGGGCAGATTTGCTATTGCCGCTGGCACGGATATCGGTATGGGTATAAAACGAAATAAACTTAGGAATGAGCGTATGCAGCTCTATACAACAAGTATTAGATTACTAAATGCCAAGGTATATTATTGTGAAGCAAATATGTGGATAGCAGCCGAGGATGCAGGAAAGAGTATCGAAGAAGCATATCAGGTAATGATCGTGTCTGTAGAACGCTATCAAGAAAGTATACAACAAATTTCAAAAGATATGAAAAAATTAGATAAACTTATACCAGAAGCGGAAAAGAATAACCCAGGACTTACAGATGATATTTATGACATCTTGAAGTGGGGATAATAAAAAAGGAGTGTTACATATGAGTAATGAACTTGAAATTTTTAAGGTCAATCAATCTGAACTTCCAAACATCATTACAGATCAATGGCGTGATATACAAGGTTTGGAAGATAAGGTGAAGAAGTCTGTTAAAATGGCTCAGACTGCAAAAACTTCTGCTGACAGGGCTTATGGCAAATCAGCAGGTTTTGGACACAAAAAAGAAGCTATTGAATCTTTGCAGGAAGCTTCTGTTGATCTTGCAGAATCACAGGTACAGGTCGTTGAGGCGCAACAACTTTCTTTTGAATATCAGAAGAAGCTAAGCGAGATAACCAAGTATCTGTTTGCACTTGGCGTAAGTAATATAGCTGCCAACAGGACAGTTGTTCGTGAATTGGAGTTAAAGCTGAGAGGTGCTTCAGAGGGGGAGCTTTCCGACTTGGCAAGAAAAGAAGTTCTGAGCGTTATATCCCAGTTGAAAGCTCAGGAAGATATGATGAATAAGCAAAAGCAAATGTCTGAAACGTTAAAATCACAGGATAAAACGATATCAGAACATCAAAAGAAAGCGGAACATCACGATGAAGTCCTTGCAAAAATGGCGCAAAAAGACAAAGAACAAGACCTGACGCTATCTAAACACACTAAAAAAGATCTTGAACATGATCGTCTTTTAGCTGAAAGAAAACAGAAAGACGAGGAGCAGGACAAATGGCTTTCTGAGCAAGCTGAAAAGGACCTTGAACATGACAGACTCTTGGCGGAAAGAAAACAAAAAGACGAAGAACAGGACAAATGGCTTTTTGAGCAGGCTAAAAAAGATCGTGAACATGACAATCTCTTGGCGGAAAGAAAACAGAAAGACGAAGAACAGGACAAATGGCTATCCGAACAGGCAGAAAAGGATCGTGAACACGATAGACTCTTAGAGGAAAGAAAGCAGAAAGATGAAGAACAAGACAGCAAGCTTTTGGAACATCAGGAATCATTAGACGTAATTATGGAAAGAGATAAATCCCAGGATAAAGCCATAAATAAACTTACAGATGAAAACAAAAAGCTTATGAAACTAGTCGAAGACCTGACAGCAACCAAAAGTGATAAAAAAGCAACTATTATTTCATACATAGTTGCTGGAACATCATTGCTTTTGTCAATTGTTCATTTCTTTATTTGATCATAAACTATATTACTTACTTATTTTAAAAACTTTGTTTTCCATAACCACCCATCCTGTATAGTAACCGTTAAATCCTCCGCACCCTCCCCCAAAAAAATATGACCATGCAAGGAATCACCGTCCCTGCAGGGTCATATTCATTCATTGTCTTTGAATTTGAAATTTTTGTATACATACCTGATCATATTGTATTCGATCTCAGCTTTATTCATCCCAAGGCAATAATATTGTTCCCGCTGGCTTTGAAAACAGCTCCGTCAGATATTTCTCTGCGTCAAGTCCATTCGCCTGAGCCGTTGAAATAAGTGAATATAGTGCGGCACTTGCTTTGGCTCCGTTGGCTGTGTTGCTGAAAAGCCAGTTTTTCTGCCGATGGCAAACGGCCTTATTGCATTTTCTGCCCTGTCGTTGTCTATGGGAACATCTCCGTTTTCTAGAAATGTGTAAAGATATTTTCTCTCATTGACATTTCGCTGACTGGGCGGTATCCGCAAAGCCCTCTGCAAGCTCCGTCAATAAGGTGTTGACTTACACTGTGAAACGTGGTGATACGCTCTCAGGCATCGCTAAGCGGTACAAGACTACTGTTGCAAAGCTTGCTAAGGATAATGGTATCAAGAACTCTAATCTCATTTATGTGGGGCAGAAGATAAAAATCAAATAGGTAGAATTTCAGCCGACAGGGATTATTCCTTGTCGGCTGTTTTTGTTTCTGCATATTCAATTATATCGCCCGGCTGTAAATTCAAAGTGCCACAGAGCCAATCAAGAGTTTCAAACGATACTATCTTGTGTTCTCTTAACTTTTGGATAGTGCTTTCGGAAAGTATGCCGTCTTTTCTTAACTTGTAGGTGCTATACCCATTTTCTTTAAGAAGCGGCAATACATCTATTTTTATTCTTATCATTATATCACCTCGCAATAATAGTATCACATATATGCTCTTTTGTAAAGTGTACAATATAGACAAAATATGCACTTCAAATTCGTGTATATTCTCACTTTAAAAGCATTTACATACACTCTTAAAAGGTGTATAATAATTTCATCAAAGAACGAAAGGAGTGAAACCAATGGGTAAGAAAAAGAAAAAAGCGGCTCAAAAGAGCCGCCAACCTGAAGATAATGCGACCGTCCTAAAGTTGCTTATCATTCAGGTAAGTTTAAACCTCTTAGACAGTTTGATACAGCTTATCAATAAGCTCACAGACTAAAGAGGAATTCTGCAAGAGAGCTGAAAGGCTCTCCGCTGCGGATATTATATCACACAAAAGGAGAAATGTCAAATGGAGATCGTAAGCATTATTCTTAATGTGGCTGAGATAGTTATTCTTATAGCCGCCATAATCGTATTTTTCAGAAAAAAGTGATTAAATATTCGGAGGTAAAAAACATGAAAGTTACAGTACAGAAGATACGTTGCGGTCGGAGAAAGTATATTAGATAGTAGTTCAGCCGTCATCGGAGTGATCTGAGGCGGCTGATTTTGCGTATACGAATTATACACGATAAAGCTGAATTGTAAATATATGCTTGTGAAATGCGAAACAAATGAAACGGCTTAAATGATGTAAATGCGTGGTTTACAAGCAATTTTATAAAGCAATAAAAAGTGGTGTGAAGTGGTATATTTAATCTCTCCATCTCCGCCAGTCACTCGCCGTGACGGGCATTGTCCGTCATGGCTTTTTTTATTATCAGAACTTAACGCCGCAGGGGGAGTTTTTGTATTACCTAAAAAAGTAGGGTTATGCTTTGAGAAACCGAAAAGCGTAATCTTTTTTTATTTTGGTCGAGACGCAGGCTTGAACCCACTGTTCAACGTCCCGTCACCTCGACCAGTCACTCGCCGTGACGTGCATTTTATGTACTCATGTCCCTTGTGCATATGTGCTAAGCCCGCAAGATCGCAATTGTATGTAATGTCGAAAAGGTGCATATAGTCTTGACAAAAGACCGGACGTCTGTTAAACTTATCCTGAGCAAAGACTGGGGACGACACCCATAGAAAATAACAGCGTCGGAGCTAAACGCAAGCCTGTGTAATACAGGTGCTAATTTAATATAGCTGTGCAAGGGGGAGATACCCATAGAAAAAAACGTTATTGTTACAGACATAAACGGAAAACGAATCGGAGCTACCTATCCCAAAAGGGCTAAGGGGCTTGTTAAGAACGGTCGGGCAGAGTATGCAAGCGACTGTGAAAAATGTACTATAAGAATGTTGGATACTCATAAGCCGACCGTGGATGTTACGGAGGTAAATAATATGAGTAAAGTAATTGATTTTGATCCTAGAGATTTTAAGGCAGATAAGTCCTGCGAAAACAATGTCATAGCTAAATATTTTGTGACCGATAAGGACGGCGAAAACGTTATTGCCTATTCTATTGGAAACTGGAATTGGGATTGGATGCAGATATGCTGTGACAAAAAGCTTGAGAAAAATACCGACTATGTTTTCAGATTTGTGATAGTCGGAGGCTATTGCAATACGTGCAATGAAACCTCTCGTTTTGAGATCGTGCCTATGCCAGACGGCAGCTTAACCGATGAAGCTTACGAAGACAGATACACCTACGATTTGGCTCAGAACAGATATAAGCCTGTTTTATGCAAAAAGACCGACGAGGGTATGCTGAGGCTTTTTGAGATACCTTTCAGCACCTTTGATTGCGAGGATTTCAGGTTTGTATTTATTGCTATGCACGCTGTTGCAACGCTTTATGCGCCAAAAGAGTTTTCAGCTTATGCAGAACTTGAGGATACGAATTTTGACCGGCTTCGTGATGAGATCAACAGCAAAAACAGCGAGGATAATTCTGCAAATGTGGTGATGGATTTCACAGGTGCTCATGTCACACGCTCGACTGTCACCGATCTGCTGACAATGGCTCGTTTTGGCAAAAGTGAGAATGTTTGTATTGATTTTACAGGAGCTATCATAGAGGACGATAAGCCGGACGATATTAAAGCTGATGCGGATGATGCCGAGTCTGACGATATTGCTGTTGAGCTTGTAGACGCTGCAGACAACTGAACTTCGCAGGAAGATATACTTTACTGAGATATTATGATTTAATACAGCTAAAAGAGGCAGAGAAACCCATTGATCGGGTTTCTCTGTTTTTTCGCACAAAAAACCACCCACAGCCAAATCAGCCGTGGGTGGCAATATTATTTTAAATATACACTATTCTTTATTTTCCCAGCGCTATCTTGCCCATTGCGTCTGCCTGCATGATAGCGTCATAAAGCTCGATAGGCTGTACGTCGCCTGCAAGATTGTGGATAGTTTCGCCTGGGATGCAAGCGTTCTTTGCGATAGTTTCTACCTGCTCAGGTGTAGTTACACCGATCTCCTCGAGTGTGACAGGAAGTCCCACTTCAAGGCAGAAGTTCTGTACCTCTTCAAACTCTTCCTTTGGCGCACCCTCAAGTACAAGCTGAACCAGTGTACCAAGGGCTACACAACAGCCGTGGTCTGCGTGCTTGATTCCCAATGATGTTACGCCATTGTAGAACGAGTGTGCGGCCGCACAGTTTACGTTGTCTGCTCCAACGCCTGAAAGATATACGTTAGCCTCGCAGATAGCTTCAAGGGCAGGTGTAACTGCGTGTACCTTGCAAGCCTCAACTGCCTGCTTGCCGTATGTTTTCAGCGTGTCATAGCAAAGTCTTGCAAGTGCCTGTCCTGCTCTTGTGATGCCTGTGCCTTCAAGGCTTGCAGACTCTGTTCTTATGGAAGCTCTGCCCTCAAAATATGTACCAAGTGCATCGCCCATGCCTGCAATAAGGAACTTTACAGGTGCGTTTGCGATAACTGTTGTGTCTACCATTACTGCGTCTGGATTGGTAGGATAGAAAAGATATTTGTCAAAGCTGTGGTCATCATTGTATATTACTGACAGACCTGTACATGGCGCATCTGTTGCCGCAACTGTAGGCACGATAACAATGTGCTTGCCTGTGTAGTATGCTGTAGCTTTTGCAGTATCAACTGCGCTTCCGCCGCCAACTGCAACTACTGTGTCGATGTTGTCAGCCTTTACGATCTCTTCCATTTTGGCTATCTCGCCCTTGCTTGATATACCACCAAATACTTCATAGCGTCTGTAATCGTCAAGCTCGCCAAAGCTTTTCTCTATCTTGTCATGACAGGCTTTGTAGCCGCTGTTTGAACATACAAACAGCCACCTTTTGCCCATATAGCCCATTTCTTCATGAAACTTAAGTGTAGCATCTCTGCCCTGAACATATTTGAGCGGCTCACGCATTGCTCTGAGTCTTCCCATCATAATGAATTACCTCCGATTTGTTTGATTTATTAACTTTATACGGAATTCTCTCCGTATTTCAACTAGATTATAGCACTTTGCACAAAAGATGCAAGGGGCATTTTATAAATGATATGTAAATTATTTGTTGTGGCAACATTTGAAAATGTAAAGCTTGGAGGACGATAAAACAGAAAAAGCGGAGGCTCTTTGCGAGCTTTCCGCCTTTTTCATATGTTCAGCATTACGGAAGCGTAAAACATTCCGTCACCGTATTCAAATTTAGCTACGCCATTGTATTTGGCGGCAATGTTCTTGACAGACTCTGTGCCGATCCCTTTGCCTTTGCGTTTTGAGGAAAGGAAACCGCCTTCTGGGTCGGTGAGGATAGTTCCGGTGAAGGTGTTGTCCACCGTCAGGCATAGGGAATAGCTGTCAGCCTTTGCTCTGATTATTATTTTTTTATTCTTTGCACTGTCAGACACGCAGCCGTGAATGGCGTTTTCGATAAGATTTCCGAAAAGCACAGAGAGGTCGGTTATGTCTATTTTTATGTCATCTGGGATGTCAGCACTCACCTTGTATTCAATGCCGCTGCTTTCCGCTATTTGAGCAAAATATGCAAGAAGTGCGCTTACAGATGTGTTTTTGCAGTAAATGTGTTCTGATATATCGGGCATAGAATCCCTGAAAGAATTGAGATATTCCGAAAGCTTATCGTATTCGCCCTTTTTCAGAAGCTCCTGCATAAGAGCGATATGATGTCTGACATCATGCTTATAGCGTCTTGTTTCTTTTATCTTATCCTGCAAATAGTCATATTGCAGGTTCTGCATTTCAAGCAGGTGGTTATTTTCCTGAAGCCGCAGATTTTTCTGCTGTTCGCTGACCAGCAGTGCCACGATGTAATACACCAGAAACGCTCCTGCATTTATAAAGAACAGAGCTATGGTGTTCTTTGGCTCCAGAGCAAGCTCTAAGCTGCTTTTCGTAGAGTTGCCGTAGAGAGTATAGTACCATATTATATAGAACGTAAATGGGATAAGCCAAAGATAGCGCCACTCCAGACCTGACGGCTCTCTTTCCACCGCAGGTGTGTAGACCTTTTTCATGTAGATAAAAAGCGGCCCCCATACCACGGCTTCTGTCATAAGCATACAAAGGGAAAACGACCAGCGGTATGACTCATAGGCAAGTGACGGGAACAGAATGCCCTCCAGACATTTTGAGGTAATGACGATAAAGCTTGCGTTATTTGAAAGCAGAAGCAGTGTGAAGCCTGTTTTGCCGACCTTGACTTTCACAGCGAAAAAGTAAAAAGCCGCATAGAGCAGGGTGCTGACTGCACTTAGCAGACCTGCATTTGTGCTGAAAAATGCCGCCTGCCAGCCTAAAAAGATCTGCACCAGTGAAAGAGCCACAACAAGTCCCACGGTAGCTGTTTTGGAAAAGCGAAGCCTATGCCGGAAGGGATAAAGGGCAAGCACCATAAGTGGCAGAAAATTCAGAAGGGAATATATGCCCACTTCCACAAGGCGGTATAAAGGAGGCATTACTGCTCACCGCCTTTTCGCAGATCACTGAAGCGAAACTGAGCGAAGGCGTCTAGTGTTTCTCTGGATTTTCGGCGACTTATGGGGATATGTGTGCCGTCGCTCATTATAAAAAGGTCGCTTTTTTGCTGGGCTATCTCATAGAAATTCACGATGACGCCTTTGGTGGAGGTGTAAAAGTATGAATGACTGCAAAAAATGCTCTCGATCTCAGCGAAAGAATTTCTTGAAACTATGCTTTCACCGTCTGTGCAATGGATAGTCACGATATGTGACGCACAGTCTATGTAGATAACATTTCTGAGTATCACATTCTGACCGTCGGGAAGCTTAACGGAACGCATACGATCAATTTCATCAGAACCGATCCGGTCAAGCATGGCTTTTACTTTGTCAGCCTGAAAGGGCTTGCAAAGATAGTAGCAGGCGTTGAGGTCGTAGCTTTCGCTTGCAAACTCGTTGCTTGAAGTGCCGAATGCGATATGCACGTTTTTGTCTGTTTCACGAAGCTTTTCTGCGACCTCTATCCCTGTCATTTTCCCCATGAATATATCAAGCACCACCAGATCATAAGCTCCCATCTGCCAACATGACAAAAAGCTTTCTCCGCTTGAAAACGTATCTATCTGACAGCTGTGAGCGGTTTGTTCGGAAATATATTCATGAAGAAGTGCAAGGTCGTTTTTATTATCGTCTACCAATGCCACTCTCATACTGTAAAAATCCTTTCTTATACATGATTTCTTAATATATAATAACACACATCAAAGCAAAATTCAAGCATTATTCATTTATTTTGTTACCGCTTGTGCAGATTTTTGACCGTTTGTGCTAATTTTATTGACAAAGTGTGTAGTCTGTGTTAAAATAATCGTGTAAAGTTATGTTCTTAGTAAAAAAAATATCAACAACGAAAAATATTATGGAGGAATTAGAATGAAAAAGAAAATTTTAAGTCTTTTGGTGACGGGCTGTCTTTTGTTTGTGCCGACAACGGCATTTGCAGACGATAATAAGACGGTAATAAAAACTGTTGACGACCTGTTGGCGTTTTCAAAAGCGGTAAACAACGGAGATTATGACAAGAATAAGGACGCAGTTGTTGTTCTTGAAAATGACCTTGACTTGACAGGTGTTGTATGGACGCCTATCGGAAACGTTTTCGATGAAAACGGCTATATTGAACATTGTTTCAGCGGCAAATTCTACGGAAACGGTCATACTATTTCAAACATTGATTTTACGTCTATTTATGGTAAAGATTTGTTGGTCGGTTTCTTTGGCGATATCGAGGAAGCAGAGGTATCAGGTCTGACTATAGAGGGAAATCTGGATGTGACAAATACTGATAACGAATATACTGTTTATGGCACTATTGCAGGATTTGCAGGTGATTGTACTATTACTGATTGTGTGTCAAACGTATCGTTCAACAATAACGGCAAATATGTTTATGGCTTCATAGGCATGGTAGGTCAGGCATACGGCACAACTTTTGAATATTGTGAGAACACAGCAGACATAACTATCTCAGGCGACAGCGGAAGTCTTTATGTGGGCGGTATAGTTGGATATGCGCAGATTGGAACGGAAGTCCGCTATTGTTCAAGCACAGGCGATATGGTATATGCTGCACCAAACGCCGGCGGTATCGTAGGACGTTTGTATGGCGATTCCAAGGTCATAAACAGCTATGTTACAGGAAAACTCACGCCGGTTGGCAACGGAACCACAGATGTAGGCGGTATCGTTGGTTCAGTAACCGACGGTTCTGTAAGTGATTGCTATTTTGCAGGAGAAATTGACCTTTCACAGTACTCAGCCAAAAAGCCATATACACGTTTCGGCGGAATAGTGGGGAAGGATTCCTCGTCTACAACTGACTTTAAAAACAACTATTTCACAGAAACAGAAAATGTTGAAGCTTGCGGTTCAAATAAAGAAGCAGGCAAGGCTAAAGCATATGACTATATGACAACAAAAGAATTTTATGACGAGCTGACAGCTGACGGTGCAAAGTATCAGTATGTTGAGGGAAAAACGCCTGTCCTGCCAACTAAGGAGTATGCAGTTGATTTTGAAGTAACACCTGCTGACCTGAAAAATGTTGTAATAAAGGTAGACGAAAAAGAGATAACAAGCAATACTGCAATGCTTACAGCAGGCACTTACACAGTAGAGGTAACTGCTGACGATTGCGAGCCTCTCAGCAAGGAAATAACTATTTCAGCAAATATCGCAACACATACACAGGCTTTTGAACTTGCATACAAGTCAGCAGACTACACAGAGCTTGACAAGGCAGAGAAAGCCGCAAAGGCTCTCAACAAGGACGATTATGAGGACTTCTCAGAAGTCGAAAAGGCTCTTGCCGCTATTGACAGAACAAAGAACATCACAGAGCAGGCTGAGGTGGACGCTATGGCAAAGGCTATAAATGACGCTGTGGCAAACCTTGTAAAGAAAGCACCTGCTTCTTCACAGCCTGACAGCGTAAGCAGTTCCGCTTCTGACAGCAAGTCAGACAGCAGTTCAAAGGTGGCTTCAAACGCTTCAAACACAAACCCATCGACCGGCGTTGCAGGCGGAGCTTTCGCCCTTGCACTTCTGAGCGGTGCGGCTGTGGTCATGGCTAAGAGGAAAAAGTAATATATCCATTAAATGGATACATAAAGCAATTAAGTGGGACTTTCATACATTATTTGTTTAAATGAATACCACTTGTGCTGATTTTTGACCGTTTGTGTCAAAATAGTTGACAAGTGTGTGGGTTGTGTTAAGATAATCGTGAAAAATCTATGCTCTGAGTAAAAAAGAAATATCAACCCCGAAAAATATAATGGAGGAATTAGAATGAAAAAGAAGATTTTAAGTCTTTTGGTGACGATGGGTCTTGCGGCAAGTTTAGTGCCTGTTTCTGTTTTTGCTGACGGTACAGAGGTCTGGGACGGCTCTATAGCGGAGTCTTTTGCAGGAGGAAAAGGCACAAAAGATGACCCTTATCAAATAGCTACTGGCTCACAGCTTGCGTATTTTGCGAAAAGAGTGAACGCAGAGGAATATGGTGAAAAATATGCAGACACATACTTTGAGCTTACAGAGGATATCGACCTCGGTGGAAAAGAGTGGACTCCAGTAGGAGAAACTGTGGCGGATCTTATTATGGGTGGTCATAAATATTTTGTTTTCTCTGGCAACTTTGACGGAAATGGTTATACTATCAGAAATCTTACCATTGGAACAGAAACATCGCCATACAGTGGCGATGTATGCGGCTTGTTCGGTGCGACCAGCGGCACTATCGAGGACGTAGTTCTTGAAAATGTTTCTATAAACTATGTTGGCGGAAATCACAGCAGTGGATATGGCTTCCGCATGGGAGGTGCGCTTGTAGGTTATTCTATGGGCGATATAGTAAATTGTACTGTTATCGGTCTTGACATGAAAGCAGGCTCTGACGGCAGCTATGTTGCTCTTAACAGCATAGGCGGATTAGTAGGCATTCAGGACGGAGGTACAACAGTGAGCCACAGCCGTGTTTCCGGAAAGATAGAGGAATCAACAAAAAAGGGCAATGTTGGTGGCTTTGTTGGTACGCTCGCAAAAGGCTCATCTGCTAAATATTGCGGTGCAGACGTTTCTGTTGAGGTAACAGGAAACGGTCGTGGCATCGCAGTAGGCGGCTTCGTTGGAATAGGTAATGGAGTGACAACTGATGAAACTTTGATAGAAAATTGCTATGCCACAGGCAATATAACAGGTGCAGAATATGCAGGCGGATTTGTTGGAAACATCTCAGGTCTTAACATTAGCAACTGCTATGCAAAGGGCGATGTAAGCAACTGTTTTGTTGGTGCGTCATTCATGGGTACTGACGCTGCAAGCAATAACTATTATGGCACTGTAAAGAATTGCTATGCAACAGGTCTTGTATCTGATATTTCTTCTTTCGCTTATGCTTTTGCAATGCAGAGCACCATGGAGAGAAGCAAGTTTGAAAATTGTTACTATAATGCAGAAAATACAGCAGATGCTGCTGAAAGTGCATTGCCGTACGCCATAGATGATATGAAAAAAGGCGAGTTCACTGATAAGCTTGGCAGTGAAGCCTGGACAAAGCTTGATAACGATACTCCTGCCTGCGGTGCTGAGCCTGCTGACTACAGCAATGTTTATGAAGTGCTGGGTAATATTCCTGCCGACCTTTCTATCTACACAGATGAAAGCGTTGCAAACTTGTACAGTGCAGTTGAGGCTTTAAGAGGGTATAGAGATTTTGCACAGCAGTCAGATGTTGACAAAATGACAAATGATATAAACGACGCTGTTGAGGCACTTGTTTACAAGTCAGCAGACTACACAGAGCTTGACAAGGCAGAGAAAGCCGCAAAGGCTCTCAACAAGGACGATTATGAGGA
>ENA-UEQO01001820-UEQO01001820.1-human-gut-metagenome-genome-assembly--contig:-NODE-1820-length-20619-cov-5.805764_pt1 | contig 20619 bp, 17 predicted proteins | sample MGYA00242938_ERZ507940 | MGnify/ENA primary metagenome ERZ507940 (study PRJEB26167, sample SAMN06115517) | human gut metagenome | host: Homo sapiens | place: China:Chongqing | collected 2014-12-03... | reverse complement strand
ATTATTTACCGTCGTTTTGCCACCTGCTTCACAACACCAAACACCCCTAAAAAACCGGAGCCGGCTTATAAGCCGGCTCCGGTCATCTCTATTTAAATTATTCTTTTCCCCTCAGCAATTCCCGTATCCGGGATTTCAGATTCAACTGCGTGCTGTCCACTTTCGCCCGCCGGGAAGGAATAAACAAGTCTTTATATTTTGCCTTTGTGATCTTAAATTTCATCTTATCCAGGTTACCGGAAATATCGACTCCCGCCCGGAAAGGCAAGGGAGATTTCAAAATAGAAATATGATATTTAAAGGTCATATCGATGTTATGTTCCCCGCCTACCGCCGCCTTATAACGGTCGATTTCCACCAGGAACGGATAAATATTCACGGTACCGTTCTTTACGGCTAAATCCACAGATATGCTATCGATCAGATTCCGTTTCTTATTTTTAAACATCAGCATTTTGGAGATTTCGGCAAAAGTTTCCCCGTCCATCAGCACCAGATCCTTACCGTCCAGATAGGCAGCAGCCCGCAAGGTAGGCAGGTCGATCATCATCGTCGAATCGAGCCAGGCATCCGCAGCGATATGGAAATCCACAACTCCCTGGAAAGAGCGCAGCATCGGGAATAGCGTATCCAGCGAAGGAATCAGATGTACCAAACTATCGATACGGATATCGTGCATTTGCAAGGCAAAACCGGTATAAGCCTTTATCGTGTCGGTCGCCCTATAAACTGCCGAAGTGCTCATATTGGCAGCCGAAGAGCGCAATTCAAGGTCTTCCAGCTGGATACATTGATTACGCATCGTCACTTCCCCGTGCACACTATCCATTTCCAACTTACCGAACAGGATTTTCTCTATATCGGTCTGGAAAGTGAAATCAATACCTTTAGGAACAATAAACAAAGAATTGTTTCCTTCATACACGATCGAATCGTTCAACACCGGGACATCTTCCAGATCTTCTTCCTCCTGACTGATCGTGTCCCGGAATCCGGCCTGTACTTTTGCCATATAAGCCGTTCCGGCATCCAAAGCCCTCATCATTTGATTGCAGTCTATCATCTTCGAAGTGACGATCAGCTGTGCCTTCAAATCCTCTTTCTTAAAGAAAGATTTAATCAGGTTAGACACACTTCCCGTGAGTTTCACATTGGAACGTCCCAGGTGCAGTACAGCCGAATCCAACTGAATTTCATTCCGATCGAAACGAATCTTCGTACCCGGCATTCGCATACGAAGCGGGAAATAAGGCGTATAAGCACGCAATCCCCGGAAATCGACCTCTCCAACCGGCGACCAAAAGTCTTTATTTCTCCGGCTTCTGACCGCTTCAACCTGCACGTTTGCTTTCGCCAGGCTTAAACGGTTTCCCATAGCCCGCAGCCGTAAACTGTCGATACTGGCATGAGCATTGATCCGGGGCACTTTTTTATCCCGTTTCGAGGGTGACAAGGCCGCATCGACATGGGCACTTTTCAAACCTACCAGCAAGGTATCGCGCACGATAAACACCATTTTCCCCAGATGAAGGGTAGAACTCATAGAAGCGACCGCTGTCGTATCTTTCAACGGCGAAGTGCGCAAAGTCAGATAGGTTGTATCCATCCTTAGCCGTACCTTCCCTTTCACATTGACATCCAAGCCCGAATAACCGACAATGCCGTTCAGCAAATCGGTCTTCTGTAAGGTTTTCTCATTTTTCCGATTAGTAGAAAAAACAATCCCCGCATTCTTCATATTCAGCACGATACTGTCCTTAGGAATAAAAATATCCACATCTTTCATCCGGAACCAGCCCCCCACTCTCAACTTGCCGTAATTGGCCGCCACGACATCGGAAACCAGAATATGAGTTTGAAGCGACATATCCATATTCCCGGCACAGGTAATACCATCCGCCAAAGGAAATATCTGCGTCAGGTCGGCAAAGTTCACCAATGCCTTAATCCTGGCCTTCACGACCGGAGCTTCGATCAGATCGTCCACATCTCCCGTAACATCGACATCCATTCCGCCGCCTTTCACACAGAAATGTTTCATCCGCAAATAAGAAGGCTGTTCCTTCTGCAAATCGACAAAAGCATCGAAATCTACATTCAACGAATCGATCTGGGAAGGCATTCCCGGATATTTAATATATCCTCCGGCAATCTTGAACTGCGAAGTAATCAAAGGTATATTCTTTTTCCCGTAAAGCCCGTTTATCTCTCCCCGGCAAAGCACCTCGCCCCTCACTTCCACATCATCCGTTTTTCGCAAAATCGTATCGGGCACCAGGTCTAATAAAGTCTTCAAAGTAGGTATGTGAATACCGTATTTCAACTTCACATCCAACGTCCGGTTCACCGAATCGGCTTTCAGCGTTCCGCCCACTCCGAATTTCACTCCATTCACATCGAAAACGGCCTTTTCAAGTGTATAAAGCAAAGAATCACGATTTACCTTCATTCCGGTTTCGATTCCTAAGGCCAAATGATTTACCAGCAATTTCCCTTCCTGCCAGAAAAGAATATTTTCCGTAGAAAAATCCACTTTCAGCTTCGACCTTCTAAGCCCTAAATAACCGTCCACTCCCAGATTCAGCCCCGTAAGCCGTGTGTAAAGCTGGGTGCTCCGGTCGTCGAACACCAAATTCCCATTCCTGATCCTCACATTCTTTATCCGGAGACCGGAAGCCATACTCAAGGAGTCGCCCGCCACCGTATCGGTAACGGCAAGCGTATCGGAAGGCGCGACAATATCCCAGTTGGCCTGTCCGGTCGAATCGACATAGGCATAAATCCGAGGATTATCGATCACAAAATCTTTAACGACAATTCTGTTCTTCAACAGATAAGCCATCGGATTCACCGTCACCAGACAACTCTCGATACTCATCAGCGAATCGCGTGTCTCCGTACCTCCGGTACTATCCCGGAATACATTCGAAACCACCGTACCATCGGTCATCTGCAAGCCGAAATCGGGAAAAGTGGAAAAGAACGTCAATTCGATCTTTCCAAAATGTACATCTGCATTCAAATATTCCCTTGCTGTTTTTTCCACCAACGGAGTTAATTTAGAAGGTGTGAACACAAAATAAATCACCACTCCCACACCTATCGATACGATTACAAATAAAGAAAGCAAGGTAAGCAAGCTCCATTTCACTACCCGCTTCCAAAGATGTTTCTTGGTTTTCATGATTAATATATCAAATACTTTTTCCTGATCTGTTTAAAAGTTTCCAACTCTTTTTGCCACGAAGCCCGGATCTGGTCTTCTTCTTTACCTGCAATAATATCTTTACGTAATTGCTCCGTACCTGCCAGCTTTTCGAAGAATGAGGTAAAAAACGGCTCTTTCCCGGTATAATTCCGGTAAGCCAGCAATAGCCAGTCCAAACGTAATTTCCTTCCCTTTTTCACCTCTTCGTAACAGCCGGATAAATTCATTCCATAGCATACCTTTCCCAGGCATTTGGGCGATTTACTCATTCCTTCTATACTGCGGGGTGTGAAGGAATAAGGCATATTTTTCAATTCCGGATGACCGAACACCTGAAAAGGGACCGTCGTCCCCCGCCCTTCACTGACCACCGTTCCCTCAAACAGGCAGGTAGAGGGATAGAGCATCACCGAAACTTTATCCGGCAAATTAGGCGAAGGCTTGCGGGGTAATTCCACAGTCATGTCCCGTTCCCAGTTCCGGCACGCCACCACCGTTAAACGGCATTTCTCACCTCCCTGCAACCAGCCTTCTCCGTTTACCATACGGGCATATTCGCCGATCGTCATTCCATACACCACAGGCACAGGATGCATCCCTACAAAAGAACGATGCTTCAAATCGAGTACCGGACCATCCACGTAAAAAGCATTCGGATTAGGACGGTCGGTCACAATCAACGGAATATCGTTCTCGGCACAAGCTTCCATCACATAATGTAAAGTCGAGATATAAGTATAAAAACGCACCCCCACATCCTGCATATCGAAAATCAGCACATCGATGTCTTTTAAATCATCGGGAAGTGGTTTCTTTTTCTTGCCGTAAAGGGAAATCACAGGCAGCCCCGTCACTTTATCCCGGTAATCACCCACCTGCTCCCCGGCATCCGCATCCCCCCGGAAGCCGTGTTCGGGACAAAATATCTTCACGACATTCACCCCCCTCTCCCTCAGAAAATCTACGGTGTGCATCATATTGAGTTCAGGCACCACCGCGGTTTGATTGGCTACGACCCCCACTCGTTTCCCCTCGATCTTAGCACGATACATGCCGTAATCCTCAACCCCTGGCGACACTCCGTTTTGAGCCACTCCTTTACCCACACTCCAAACCATCAGCAGGGATAACAAAATCCATTCCAAACCTTTCATATTCATTCTTTTTCATTTTGTCCCGCAAATTTAGCAAATAAAGCGGTTTTTAGCCAGCTAATCGGCAGAAACAAAACACCGGAAATAAAACAGATTTATTTCCGGTGTTCCCAATGAACTTTTTTATTTCTATTTCGCAGGAGCAGAAGCCGTTTCATTCTTGTTCCCTTCTTTTTCATAATCTATGTCCACCGTATAAAGAATGTTTTCCACCTGTCTCAAAATATTCCGTTTCTTTCCTTCCGGCGCATAGACATAAGCCATCATATAGATAATCCGGTTATGTTCTTCGTCCAATATTGTATTAATCACATACGGACCACCCATAAAATCGTTCTGCACGTTCCACAACCCCCGGATCATCACGGCATAATAAGCTCCCTGATAATTATAAGTCGCTGCCGTCACCGGTGTTTTCATATCCAATGCCATCCATGAATTAGGAGTAGGTCCCGGAATATATTGTTTCAGCACCTCATTCATTCTGTCCATGATGATCTGATAGTTCAACTGAACCTGATTTTCATAAGTTTCCTGGAAAAAGATAATTCCCTTACTGTCCACCCTGGTTTCGGCAGATATCCAGACAAAATTATTGGTATCTTTATTTACAATGTATCCGCCGGGACAATATAGCAGCATCTTATATTTGTTTTTAAACAAATTGAATATCTTATTGTCGGATGTTTTCTTATACACATCGATCAACCGGTCGCGTTCCGCTTTAGCGAAAACAGACATAATTCTCTCTTTATTTTCATCGAACAAACGGTAAAAAGCGGAATCGGAAGTCGCGGTAAGCCTGAACATTTTTTGTGTCCTCGCCCAGGGGCTATCTTTGAATAACAAAGCCGTCGTATCCACTCTCGGCGAAATCTCGACGAGCAGCACATTCCGGTGCGACTTCACATTCTTTTCAAAATTCGCCAAAGGCAAGTTGATGACATCGAACATCGGCTCCGACTGAGGCAAGCCCAATTGCGGCTGCTGAAAGAAATTTTTAACCGTATCGCCCATAGGACCGTCCCACAGGGCTTTATTCATCACCACTAAAATTTCGTTCGTTGCTCCGGAAACAGGAGGCAATAAATTCCGGCCTCCCTTTTTCCCCTCCTTACAGGAAACAACTGACATGACCAATGCCAGCAAAATTAAATTTAATAAGAAACGTGCTTTCATATATCATATATTAATAGGAACCATTATCACTTTTTCTCCCATTTACTGGCTTTCCTGTCGATGATCCCCTTCACGGAGCCCACCAATATTTTTGTTTCCACCATAATCGGGATTCTGTATTCATCCTTACTGACCCAGATTTTCATCGTCTCGCCTCCTTTAAATACATCTCCTTCCACCAATAAGGGCGAAAACATATAACATTCCTGCCGTTGCCCGTCCGCCTTTATTTTACTGGTACCTAAGTACCGAATGTAAAGATCGTAAATTTTGCTGTCAATTAAAATTTTTATAGGGATAATCTCGTTTTTCTGGAATTTGTCGAAATCCAATTCCCGCGCCATCCAGGCCACAGAAAGCATATCATAAGTCCATTCCTGTAACTTAACCGTATCCGCTTTCCTGTATCTGCCTATCCGGTGAATATCTCCGTAAATCAGCGAATCCTGATAATCGAACCGGTAATCGAAAGTCTTGTGGTAATTCCCCTCATGCGCTTTTCTCGAAAACTCGTACGGTAAAAAAGTCTTGGAATTATGAATCGAAGTTAGTGTATCCCGGATATTAAACACCCAGTCCCACGAAGGTAATGAATAGCCCACCACATTCAATATCTGGGCATCAGGATACTTATCCGACTTTTTCAGCGAAAATTCTACCCTCCCCGCTTTTACCCAGATGAAGCCCCAATTATAGTACCCGTCATATACCAAATCCTCTATCAGAGGATAGTTTTTTTGGGCAAAGAGAGACATTCCCTGGCATACGATAAAAATTATCAATAGCGCTTTCTTCATACCTCATTTCCGCTATGGAAACCTGAAACATTCACCGTCCGGCACAATCTCTCAAATCTCCTGATTTCTATTTTTCCCTGTCAATAATGTTTCTGTAAATCAAATTCCTGCTCAAAATCAAAATTCTGCTTTACATTGATTTCTACCGGCAAATAAATGATTTCTTCCGGCTGCCGGTTTTTCAAATACAAACCGGTATCCCATTTACCGTTTCCATTCCGGTCTAATATGGCACGAAGCCTATATTTTCCTTCCTGCAAAAAATTAAACGTAACTATTCCGTCTTTGTTTGTCCTTCTTTCGGCAACAACGGCAAATTTCCGTTTCCCGTTATCCGATTTTCCTGCGTCCGCCTTGTAGAGCTGCACGATGACGTCCCCTTCAACCCCTTTCATATTCAGCATGATGTTCCCATAATATTCCTCCGGACGGATCTTAAACGCCCTTTCCAGCTTATTGTTATGCCTGCCGTATATATCATGGATCATGCCGGAATCCACCTTCAGCATATATTCTTTTTCAAATTCCAATTCCGTATCTACATAAAACTGACGGATTTTCAAAGAGTCTTCTACGATCTTAAATTCTTTCGGCTCCCACAATGTATCCACTTTCTGCAACAATTGTATATGTTCGATATCCTCTCTATGAATCGGTCTGTCGAACGAAACGGTAATCCGCCTGTTCTTGTCGAATTCTCCCGAAGCATTCGAATTGATCGTCAAAAATTTTATCTGAGGTGTTTTCGGTTCTTCTTTCTTCCGTCCCCGTTTAGGCTCCGGCTTATCCCGGAATACATAACGATTCGTATCCGCATACATGGAACGCCCCAAACTGTCGGTTCGCAGATAATTCACGATAAAATGCAAGGTATCCCGTTTATATACGGTAGAATCCTTGATCCAGATACTGATCGTATCGTTCCCGGCAGAATGCTCCTTGATATACCAATTTTCAGGCAAAGGCTCTGTCGCCAGCGTATCCCAAAGCGTAATCTCAAAATCGTTCTGTGCAGGGATGCTGAATATAAATTCCAGTCGTTCCCGCTCTTTACGATCGTCATTCGCCATATACAACTGGGTAAGGTCTTCCATAAAGAGACGTAAATACAGGTTATTCGGGCCATAAGCCAGGTAACGTACCGTAGATATGCTATCGGAAGTAATGGTATCCGTGCCGACAATCGAATCGATCCGGGTAATGGTATCCTGCCTCACCATAGGAAGCACTACCGGACGGACAGTCGAGTCCAGAAAAGCAAACATTTCTCCTTCCGGCGTGTATTTATAATCCCGGTTATTATCTCCCAAAGCCACCACCCGGTAAACCGTATCCTTTAAATTCGTCAGGCGGAAAAAGCCGGAGCTATCGGTACGGGCCACGTAGTTCGGCAACTCGGTCAATGGAACGGAATCGGCATGGTTTTCATATAACAGGACAAACATATTCAACACCGGTTCCCCGCTTTCCGCATTCACGACATTACCACTCAATTCCAACGAGTCGATCGTATTCCCGGTAGAGAAAACATACCGGTAAAATCCCAGAGGGTTCCCTTCGTTATTATCGACGATGGCGTCCGCAAAATCAAGACTATAAGTGGTGTTGGGACGTAACGTATCCAAGAAATCGACCTGCACATATTTCCCCATCAACCTCACTTTGGGACTTTTTTTCTGAGGAGGAGAAATAATAAATTTACTGGTAATATCTTTCAGCTGAACATATTCGTCAAAATAAATATTCGCCCGTTTTTTGTTGAAATTGGTACTGTACGAAAGAGGCATCTCTCCAACAACCTTAGGCGGAGTGGTATCTTTAGGCCCTCCTTCCGGATAGCCCCGGTTTGCACAGGCATGAAACAATACGATCAGCAATAATGTCCCCACGAGGAACTGAAAGAAAACAACCCAGTCGCGTCTGTTCATCATTCTAAAACACATCAAAAATTAACAATTTATCTCCCCTCCCTACCGGCAGCCTCCGGTCAAAAACTTCCGGCGGCTTTCCCGTCCTGACAAATATACGTGATAAAAACGATATAAAGTTACCGAAAAGCAAGTATCCATAAAATTAAAATAGAACAAACAACGCTGGAAACCGCTCTTCTTCCCCAAGGCATTCCGGAGAGGAAAAAACACATTCCCCATCAGAAGTCCGCCGCCTGTGCCACACAAGCCAAACTGAACGAAACATTTTCCGCTCGTCTCAAAGCCAGCATGCAAGCTCCCAAAGTCGCCCCCGTCGTCATCACATCGTCCACCAGTAAAATATGCTTACCCATAACTTTCACCGGATCATGCAATTTAAATATATTTTCCACATTTTCCTTTCTTTCGCCGGAAGTTTTTCCGGTCTGAGATACATTATCCTTTATCCGGACAAGTACATCGGAATATATTTCAAGCCCGGTCACTTCCCGTATCCCCAGGGCTATCTGAAAGGCCTGATTAAATCCGCGTTCTTTTTCCCGCAAGGGATGAAGGGGAACAGGAACGATGCCGTCGATCCCCGCATCTGCCGGGATGCACGCTCCCAGCATACGTCCTAAATAAACGCCTAATTTTTTCCGGGAACGATACTTTACAGCAAAAATCAACTGTCGGTAATCACTGTACTTATTGTAATAAAAAAGGGAATAAAAACGGCAGGGACGAAAAGGCAGCGGGAAAGTATCCAGAATATTTTTCCCTGCGTCCCGGGAATTTTCAACAACAGGCAGATCGGCCAGGCAAGCCGAACAAATATATCTCTCGCTTTCCACCAAACAGTTCCCACACACCACACACAAGCGGGGAAACAACAGTTCCGACAACGGATAAAGCAGATGCGCCACCGGATGAAAAAGAGCTACCCCATGACACGTTGGTTTAGTTGCCGGCAGGCATTAATTTTTAAGTTTATAGACTTTCACCCAATCGATCTCCATTTTTCCCGGCAGGCTATTGTCGTTCGGAGCAACGGTAGTTCCCAGGTTAAAACCGACATACATCGGAACATCCGGGATGTTTTCACGCACTTCCTTCACCACCAAATCATTGATCATCCACACCAGTTTATCTTTTGTCCACTCCAGCGTGAAAATATAATAATCGTTTCCTAATTCCAGCGTTTTCAGCAACTCTTCATTAGAGGCGACCTCAGCCTTACCGGAAGAAATACTTCCCATTGTAAGCCCCTTCCCATCGCTCTTCATGATATTGATATGAGGCAGGTAAGTGTCGCCCATCAACCAAAAACATTGCGTCAGTCCATTCCGGTTAAGTTTTATCTTCGCCTCAAAACGCCCGTATTTTTGCCTTAAGAAAGTGGCGGAGCTCAATAAACCCGAAGTATATTCATATTTCCGTTCCCGGATGCCGAGGTTTGCATCCCAATATTTTCCGATAATCGATTCTTTCCTGAAATTCAGGCAGACAGCCGAATCGTTGAAAGAAATGTTGTCTTTGGTATATAACTGCACATCATTTCCCACCCCATACGTATCGTTCAGGAAACGGTCTCCGGCATAATAACGCGTGATCCAGCTGTTTTCGTCGAGTTTTCCCGTATTGAAATCGTCTTTGAACACCTCTTCCCATTTCAACATGCTGTTGAAATAAGGGTCTTCGCTCAAAGCATGGTATTTGGCAATATCCGGGCGTTTCTTCAATTCTTCGTACTCGCACAATAACTTATAATCGTCGGTCGTCAGATAGCGTTTCTTATCGATCAGATAAGCCCGGTTCTTTTTAAAGTCGTCCGACTGGACGAAAGCGGTAAGCCGTTCGAATTCCGCAGGCTGATCGGTATCTTTCAGTTCGGTATAATACTTGAATTTCGAACTCTTTTCCAGACGGATCAAAGCCGCGATCTTAGGGGATTTGATAATTTCGCGATAAGCGGCGAATTCTGCAGCATGCAATTTTTTGTCGAAGCCCGGCGACATAATCACCACCCGCAATTTCGAATATTCCTTATAAGCCTCCGATTCCTTCACCCGCAGATATCCTTTCAGCTCTTCGGAGTCACGAATCAGAAAATAAGCCCTTAATTTTTTCGACTTCAATAGCTGCTTGTACTGTTTTTCGGCATTGTAATACTCACTGCCGGCATAAGAAAGAGAATCGATTTCTTTACGTCTTTGCTTGAATAACGGGCTGTCGATATATTCCCCCAATTCCTGGAAACGCTTCAAATCTTCACTTTTCCCAACTTTTACATAAAGCTCATAATTTTCCCGGAATACTTCGCGAAACATTTCAGCCTCATGAGTACTACGAATGATTTTATTCTTCTGAAATAAAAATGAAAGTAAACCCATAATAAATATCCAATACGATTCACCACCTATAATGTAGCAAAGATAGCGTAATTATTTAAAATCTGAAATTATAATTTTAAAATCTAAAAATGTCTTTTGTCACTGTTTCACAAAATGATAAGTGATTGTCCCATATTGTAAAGCCGGAGCATCGGCCTTCACATTAAAAAGCGATTTCAGGGCAGCGTCTGCCGCCACCCGCCACAAGCAATCGTCCGCCTGCGACTGTGATGCGTCCACCTCCGCCTTTTGGACGGCTCCTTTCGGATTTACAGCTATGTTTACAACCACCGTCCCCCCGAATTCACATTTAAACACGGGAATCGGCAATACTCTGGCGTAACGGTCTTTCAAATTATAAGAAACGCTGCTCTTTCCGGAATAAAACGTCGATTTCAAGGAATCCAAAGCCTGTTCCTTGCGGTCACGAATATTTTGCAAACTGTCTTTCAGAAAATCCTTATCCCGCTTAGGCTTGTAACGTCCGTCCCGGCCTACATTCTCTCCATTTTCCAGCTCTGCCATCACCTCGTCGATATAAGCCTGTACGTTCGATTCCGGCTTGCTTGTCCGGCTCTTATCCGCATTCTCGTTCACAGCAATGGAACGTAACATTTGCTCCACTTCTTCGGTGGCGCTCTTTCGCTGTATCTCCTCTTTCTTCTCTCTTTCCTCAAGCGCCTTCTTTATCTCTTCCGGTTCCGGCAATTCCACAAGGATCTCAATAGCAGAAGGGACTTCCATTCTTGAAATCTGAACGGAAAGCAAGACGATCAGCGCCAGCAAATGAACAATCACTGTGCCCATAATCCCTTTCCGGTGAGGATATAAATTTTGTCGTATGTATTCTTTTATGTTCATTCTAAAACAGATTCGGCAATTTCCCGGTAAACCGTTTTCATCTCTCTTTCTATTCGAACCGGATCGCTTTGATCGGTTTGATCTTAGAAATCAGCATTGTCGGAACCACCAACATCAAAACCGAGATCAACAGGACGCCCACATTCAGCAGTAGCCAATAAAACCAATCGAAATGCACCGGAACAGTATCCATGTAATAGGAACTGGCATCCAGCGTTATCAATTTAAATTTATACTGCAAGCCACCCAAAATCAATGCCAAAACATTCCCCAGCAACATCCCTCTCCCCGTCAATGCTATCGAAATGTAAAGGAACAGTTTTCGCAAACCGGCATCCCGATAGCCCAACGCTTTCAATATCCCGATCAGTGAAGTTTTATCCAAAATCAGGATCAGTAACCCCGACACCATATTGAATACCGCCACAATCACGATCAGTACCAGAATAACCCAAACATTCATATTCAACAGGTCGAGCCAGTCGAACACCTGAGGAGCCGTTTCCCGCAAAGTCTCCAGCTTATAAAAATTATCGTCGTCGTCCCACGGCAGTAAGGCATCCACTTTCTCTTTCACTTCCGCTGTCCGGGTAATATCTTTCAGCTCTATGGCAATCCCCGACACCTCGTTCTTTTCCCAGCCGTTTAACTTTTGTAAATGGCGCAAATCACACAGCACCATGATATCGTCGTATTCCTTAAAACCGGTATCATAAATACCCGCCACCGTAAACATTCTTACCCGGGGCTGATCCTGCACAAAATGAGAAGCCACCCTGTCGCCTGTTTTCAATCCCAGCAAAGAAGCCACGGAAGCCGACAGCACAATTTCGTTCGAAGTTCCTTCCCCCCGGTAATCCGGGAAGGTCCCGTCCACCAGATGCTGCCGGAAAAAAGAGGCCGAATAGGAGCTATCTATCCCCCTCAATATAATCCCGTGAATCTCCTCCTTGCTTTTCAGAATAGCAGGACGGGTGATATAAACGTAAGCCTCTCTCACCTCCGGTAAATTCCGAATCCCCGTCATTAAAGAATCGCCCGCCAGAATTTCATTCCCGGTAAACGAACTGTTATTATCGTACGCCACAATATTCAGATGGGCGTCGAAACCCGACAGTTTATCCGTAATTTCTTTTTTAAAGCCTGTAATGATGAAAATCGACAGCAGCATCACACATACCCCCAAGGCTATGCCGACCAATGCAATCCTGACGATTGGGACCGACACTGCCCGTGTCCCGTCGCCTTTCAATAATCTCCGGGCTATAAAAAATTCAAAATTCACAAATCTCGTCGCTTTTATTCATTACACAAAAGTATTATTTTCCATTCAATTCGACAAAATCAAAGGATTTTGTTTCACAAATCTTTACGTCCCCCGCATTCTTCGAAAAACTCATTTACCGGGACACTCCCGGATACCTTGTCCTCGGCATTTTCCTTACCCGCATAAAACCTTACGATTCCCACATTTTCCGGACAGACGGTTTAAAGGTTTTTCCCCTATCGTCCGTCCGGCAAAATACTACGATAATCCCGGCAGTAACCGGACAGCATATATTCCGGATAAAAGGAAAAAATTTCCTGCCTTCAAATTCCGGTTACAATTTCCGACGGTTTCACCTTCCCCAAAAACAAACAAAAACAAGTTGCAGGAAGAGGCGAAAAATACAAAAAAAGTTAAAATACCCAAAAATCAAAAACAACGTAAATATGCACACAAAAATCAATTGTGTGCAATTATAAACAACTGAAATTTCACACCTTACCCTACAATTGTGAAAGAATGTGCAAAAATTTTGCTCACATTTTCAAAGGATGTGAAAAGTTGGGGGTAAAATAAAAAATATCAAGTCTATTTTTTGAGAGTTTAATTTTAAAGCATAATTTTATAGCGAGTACAAGTTACAAAGCGTAATAAAAAAGTACCGATTTTTGATAAATTATAATTTTTTAAAGTATGGCGAAATTCAGAGGAGCGATTGTTGTCGATACCGAACACTGCAAAGGTTGCGGTCTTTGTGTCGCAGCATGCCCTACCCATGTGATAGAGCTAAATCCGGATGTAAACGGTAAAGGTTACCATTACGCCTGGATGCAGAAACCGGAGGCTTGTATCGGCTGTGCCAGTTGCGGACTGGTTTGCCCGGACTCCGTAATCACAGTTTATAAAAAAATGATTGAATAATATAGAGAAATGGGAGACGTAAAACTAATGAAAGGGAATGAAGTGATCGCGGAAGCAGCGATCCGTTGCGGATGTGATGCCTATTTCGGCTACCCGATCACACCCCAGTCCGAAATCATGGAAACCCTTATGCTCCGTAAACCCTGGGAAGAAACAGGGATGGTCGTATTGCAGGCAGAAAGCGAAATTGCCGCAATCAACATGGTATATGGAGGAGCTTCTTGCGGTAAAAAAGTAATGACTTCATCGTCCAGTCCGGGCATCAGCCTGAAGCAAGAAGGACTTACCTATCTGGCCGGGGCCGAATTGCCTTGCCTGGTAGTGGATGTTGTACGCGGAGGCCCAGGTCTGGGAACGATACAGCCCGCGCAAAGCGATTATTTTCAAGCCACCAAAGGCGGCGGTCACGGCGACTATCGCCTGATTGTATTGGCCCCGGCCTCCGTGCAGGAAATGAACGATTTTGTGAATTTAGGCTTCGAGCTGGCTTTTAAATACCGGAACCCGGCAATGATCCTTGCCGACGGAGTGATCGGGCAAATGATGGAAAAAGTGACCTTGTCCCCGGTGAAACCCCGCTGGACAGAAGAAGAAATAGAAAAAATATCGGGAGACTGGGCTTTGACCGGAAAAAGAAACCGTACCCGGCATGTAAGCACTTCACTGGAGCTGGACGCACACCGGCAGGAAGAGTTTAACCTAAAACTCCAGAAGAAATACCGGGAAATGGAAGAAAAAGAAGTGCGCTTTGAAAAAATTGCCTGCGACGATGCAGACTATATTTTCATCGCTTATGGTTCGAGTGCCCGTATCTGCCAAAAATCGATAGAACTGGCACGCCAGGAAGGCATCAAAGTGGGTTTGCTCCGGCCGATCACCCTATTCCCGTTCCCGTCCAAAGCCATCGCTGAGATGTGCAGTCGGGTAAAAGGGATGCTGACCGTAGAAATGAGTGCAGGGCAAATGGTGGAAGATGTTCGCCTCGCAGTCAATGGCAAAATAAAGGTCGAGCACTACGGACGTATGGGAGGAGTGATTCCCACCCCGGAAGAAATCGTCGTAGCTCTGAAAAATTCTGTCATGGCAGACCATTAAAATAAAATCAAAATATGATTACAACAGAAGATATTATAAAAGAAGAAAACCTTGTTCTGAAAAAGAGCAGCCTTCTCACCGATGCCGTGATGCACTATTGCCCGGGATGTACCCACGGGGTTGTGCACAAACTCATCGCAGAAGTGATAGAAGAACTCGGCATTCAGGATAAGACCATAGGCGTGTCTCCGGTAGGTTGTAGCGTTTTCGCTTACAACTACATCGACATCGACTGGGCGGAAGCAGCCCACGGACGTGCTCCGGCCGTTGCCACAGGCATCAGCCGGATACATCCGGATAAATATGTATTTACTTATCAGGGGGACGGCGACCTTGCCTCGATCGGATGTGCTGAAATTATGCATGCCTGTAATCGGGGAGAAAACATTGTGGTGATTTTCATCAACAACGCAATCTACGGTATGACGGGAGGACAGATGGCGCCCACCACGCTGCTGGGGCAAGTCACTTCTACCACTCCTTATGGAAGAGATATACACTTAAACGGCTATCCGCTAAAAATAACCGAACTGATCGCCCAGCTGGACGGAACCTGCTATGTCACCCGTCAAAGTGCAGAAACTCCGGCCGCTGTCCGCAAAACCAAAAATGCAATAAAAAAAGCATTTCAGAATACCCGACTCCACAAAGGGACTTCTTTCGTCGAGGTGGTGAGCACTTGTAACTCAGGCTGGAAAATGTCGCCAATCGAAGCAAACCGGTGGATGAAAGAACACATGTTCCCCAAATATCCTCTCGGCGACCTAAAAGACGTATAATAGTAAAAGTTGAAGAATAAGCGAACACAGCAAAACTCAACTTTCCAAACGATATAAAAATAATATGGGTATGACAGAAGAAATCATCATAGCGGGATTCGGAGGCCAGGGAGTGCTTTCCATGGGGAAAATATTAGCCTATTCCGGGATCATGCAAGACAAAGAAGTATCGTGGATGCCTTCTTACGGTCCGGAAATGCGGGGAGGAACAGCCAACGTCACAGTGATCATCAGCGACGAACGTATCAGCTCGCCTGTCCTGAACAGTTTCGATTCGGCAATTATCCTCAATCAGCAATCCATGGATAAATTTGAACCGTTAGTAAAACCGGGAGGGACACTTCTCTACGATCCGAACGGAATCACCCATCCCCCCACCCGGAAGGACATTCATGTCTATCGCATCGAAGGAGCCCGCCTGGCAGCAGAAAGCGGCAACCCTAAAACATTCAATATGATCATCTTAGGTGGTTTCATAAAAATAAAACCGATCATTAAATTAGATAACCTCGAAAAAGGATTGAAAAAATCGCTTCCCACCCGGCATCACCAGCTTATTCCCATGAATATACAAGCCGTACAAATCGGGATGGATAAAATTGAAACCATACAGGAAGCATAAACGCTTTCTTTCAACTTTCTAAAATAGAGAAACCGCTCTAAAGGAGCGGTTTCTCTATTTTAATAAAAGCCGTTCTTCATCCTAAAATCAGGTTTATATAGATCCCGACGGCAACCGGCAAACTACCGTTGCACCGGATACGAATCGGAAGACCTTCTATACTGTCCCTCGGTTTTCTCTGCAATCTTTAAGCTGACAGCCCTTAACTGCTGCCATCCGGCCTTATCGGTAACTCTCACCATAAAATGATAATCGCCTGTATCCACATCTGCAGGGATTGCAATTTCATTGTCGGCTTCAAACCTCGTTTTCCCGGAAGGGATAGAAAAATCCCGGTTATATACGAAAGCATTGACAGGGCTTTTCTTGGGTTCCTGGTCACATTCCACATGATCGGTACTGTGCGAATGGTGATCGAAATTATTGTGGATTTCGATATTGTAATTCCCCAGTTCCTGATTGTCGGTAAATGTCGCCCGGAATGAAAAATGCTCTCCCCGGTAAAGGACAACGCAATTTTGGGGAGAGGCATCGCTACCGCTCATATCTATGTCCGGTTTTTCCATATCTTTACTATCGTCGTCCCGATCGTCGCATCCCGGCAAAAGCAAGCCGATAAGGCAACAAAGTATAAGTTTCTTTTTCATCATATAAATTTATTTTTAGGGTATCGCTTTTCCCGTCTCGTTAAAAGCGATACCCGGTTAATTATTATTCTGTAACAACCGACAATTCTGACACCGTAGTCGTTGTTTGCCCCGATCGGTCTGTAACGGAGAAATGCAAATGATAATCCCCTGCGGGAGCTTCCGCCGGAATACCGATATGCTCATGAAAGTCTGCATTTTTCACTTCTATATACTTCCCTTCGGTATAAGACTTTTCGATGTTGAAACCGCCACCGCTTTCCAGATGAATTTCAATGTCTATCCGCCGGATGATTCCTTCGGCAAAAATGTGACCTTCAAGATGCAGGTCGGCCCCTGCAACCCCGGTTCTATTATTTCCGCGTCCTATTTCTGTCAGGTTTACAACCGGCTTTGCCGGAAGACTGTCTTCCTCGTCACGGCAAGAAGAGAATATCAACAGGCACAGATTAAGGAGAAGTGCCACACTCCATACGAATCGTTTATTCATAATTAAAATAGGTTTAAGAGAAAATTCCCGGTTATTAATAAATTCACTTCATATTAAAAATCAAAACCGACCATTGCAGAGAAACTCCGTCCCGGTTCGGGTACATCGATCAGGCGGTAATAACCGGTATGATCGTAATATTTTCGATTCAACAGATTTTGTCCTTGCAGATGAACTTTCAGCTTACAGTTCTTCCACACAAAAGACCTCCCTACCGACATATCAAAAATTCGGTATCCTTTCGTTTTGCTCTCCGGAGGCACGATCTCATTCTGATCGCCGACAAACTTATAGGTAAACGAGATCATACCGTCCGGGCCCGACCATCGGGTCCGGGGCATATATTTTAAGCCGACACGGGCAGACCACGGAGGCGAGAAAGGTAAGGTATATCCCTTTTTATCCCCGGACAACTGTTCCGCATACAAATACTCTCCCTGAAAATCAAATTCGAAATTCCGCGATAACCTGCAATTCAATTCAGCTTCAAAGCCATACCGGAACACTTTACTCTGCGTGTAATAATACACCTGTAAACCTTCATCGTAATAAGCCGTCGGATTCAGATAAATATAATTGGGAAAATAATTCAGATAAGGATCGACCTGTATGCTCAAAAAATCACCACTCCAGCCGATACCGGCATCCAGTTGATACGATTCTTCCGGAGATAAACCGGGCTCGCCTTTTTCATACCGGAAGATATGATAATTCACACCGTCCGAGCCCAATTCTTTAGAAATAGGAGCACGAAAACTTTTACCCACATTTGCTTTCAGATTCCACGAACCGGAATGATAACCGATCCCCACAGACCATGTAAAACTGTTAAACGTACGTTTTAAACCGGCAGACCGAACCCGATATACCGTATCGGCATTCCCGGCAGGAGTTTTATACCAATCCCGATAAGGGTGAATATGGGTTCTGATCCGGTCGAAACGTATCCCGGCATTTAAAATTAAATGCTCCGAAAGATAATAACGGTCAAAAAGATACCCGCCGAACGAGGCCGTTTCAAAATCGGGAATAATAAAACCCCATCCGGCACGCCGGTTATGCTGATACTCGAAATTTATTCCGGCATCGACAGCATGTCTCTCGGCCCATAAATATTTCAATCCCACATTAGCGGTATAAGTGTTTTTGTTGAATTTCCGCTCCAACGTATGAGGAGGGACAGGCATATAACCGTGGGACACAGGCTCTGCAAACTCTTTGCGAAGGTTGTTCTGGTAAGAAAAATCTCCTTTCCAATGAACTCGTCCGGACTGCCATGCCGAATGATTCACAATCTTGAAATGATTCACCGAATGATAGGGCAAATCCACATCCCGGAAAGATTTATCGTAATCTATCTCTGAAAGGCGCACTTCCAAACCGTGGGCATCCGCAAAAAAACCGCTTTTGGCATACACGTTCGACAACTGAAAGTTCGATTGAAATCCATCCGCCAGATAACCGATCGTAATCCCGGCATTTTGTTCCTTTCCGGCAGTATTGCGCAACCTGCGTTTTTTTAATTTGATATAATATGAATAATATTGAATACTATCGGCAGGCACTTTATAATCGGCATAATCGATCAAAGTCAGATTCGCTTTATAATAAAATCTGTCCGTACGTCCGGCCAATCGGGCGGAAACTCCCACCGACTCATTATTACTACGGGCGAAAAAACGAAATTGTCCTTCGATCGGCCTCATTGGAATATAATCATTACGCAGGTAGATTACACCGCCGATCGCGTCCGAGCCATACAGCAAAGAGCCGGGGCCCTTGATTATCTCAATCCCGTCTATCGCAAACTGATCTATTTCCAGCCCATGATCCTCTCCCCACTGCTGCCCTTCGTGCTTTATTCCATTCTCCGCCACCACCATCCGGTTAAATCCCAACCCCCGGATCGCAGGTTTCGACTGTCCCGATCCGATGCTCATGGCTTTCACTCCCGGAATCCCCTCTAAACTCTGCATCAAACTGCCGGAAAAATTCTCTTCGATATAAGCCCTGCTGATTTTTACAATATTTTGAGTGGATTTGGTTTTTACCAGCTTTTCATTATTACCGCTTACCACAACTTCTTCCAAGGTAATCTTATCCTGTGCTAAAATAAAAGTCTGTTGCAGGTTATTCCCGGCTTTTAAATTCCAGATTCCGGTTCGATACCCCACAGCACTGATTTGTATTTTGCATTCTTTTGCCGGCAAAAACGAAAATGAAAAACGCCCCCGCTCATCGCACGGTATCCCTTTATGCTGATTGAGGATATAAACAACGGCGTATGCTATCGGTTCCTTATCCTCATTCAGAACCGTCCCCGCAATCGTATATCGATCCTGAGTATAAGCCTGAAGAGTAAGGAAATAAAATATAAATAATATAATTATTTCTTTCATTGCTTTTGAAGTGATTCAACACAGAGTTCTATAAAAACAACTCCTGTTTAGCAGGGCGGCAGAGCGAAACTCACATACGGACGGATTACACCTTATCCGCACGGAATATTCCCGGCAACCTGTTTTGCAGATCGACAGCCCATACGGACAAGCATAACCGGACCATTCCGGTATGCATAAACATTTGTGATTAAAAAAATACTTGAACGGCAAAGAGACTCTCAATGCCTCTGAAGAAAATATGTCACATGAAAGGAGGGGCGCGCAAAAGCCCGAAAGGAACAAAGGAACGATATTCCCTTTCCTGATAATGAATAAACAGGGGACAATAAGATTCTGTCGATGCCGTACCGACGCGACAAGAATCGGCTTCAATGAAAGAATAGTACGCGAACTGGCATATAGAACAAGAGTTACAGTCGTGCTTAGAATGCTGTTCGTCGGCATGGGTACACGATTCTCCGCAACACTTTGTCTGGTAAATATGGATTGTTTTGGCCACAATCGGAAGCAGTAAGACCACCGACAATAACCACGCAATAACAATCCGGTTTATTTTATACCCTTTCACTCTTTTTATACATAAAGACAAAACAAAGATATCATTTTCCCATAAATGAAACATTGTTTTTGCAAAAAATGCCATTCCATAACCTGCCTGAATAACATTGTCAAAACCCAAAGGGACTACAAATTGCCGGAAGGCTTTCGTTTTGATGAATGCGAAATATTATTAAAAGGGATTTGTCCCGCCTGTGCCGGACCGTCCGATCGATAAACGACTCAAAATCACAATATCCGGACAAAAAAATCGGGGTACTGCTTCAAGCCAGTACCCCGATATATTCTCCATCGAACTTTTAAATCTTTATCCAACCATCACCACCAGATAGCGGG
>ENA-UEQO01001810-UEQO01001810.1-human-gut-metagenome-genome-assembly--contig:-NODE-1810-length-20668-cov-6.744403_pt1 | contig 20668 bp, 15 predicted proteins | sample MGYA00242938_ERZ507940 | MGnify/ENA primary metagenome ERZ507940 (study PRJEB26167, sample SAMN06115517) | human gut metagenome | host: Homo sapiens | place: China:Chongqing | collected 2014-12-03... | reverse complement strand
ATCAACAATTTGTATATGGTTGCAGAGAATAAAACTGTATGGGTTCAGGTTACTGCTCTTACGGGGGCGGCTTTAAATATTGGCTTAAATTTTTTTATGATTCCGTCTGGGGGAATCGTGGGGGCAGCAGCGGCATCTTTAATCACACAAATTGTTACCAATTTTGTAGCTTTGTACTGTATTAAGCCTTTAAGAGAAAATTTTTATATTATGGTTCAGGGCATTATACTTCAGGGGTTTAAGGGAATGGGTATAAAATCATTAATTAGGAGAAAATAAACATTCTAAAATCCAAAAAATAATCGCCCGTATTTAGGATTAAAACAGAGGATGTGTTCATATGTCACTATTCAAAAACAAAACTTTACTTATCACCGGTGGGACCGGGTCGTTTGGCAATGCGGTGCTGAACCGTTTCCTGCGCACGGATATTGGCGAAATTCGCATCTTTTCGCGGGACGAGAAGAAGCAGGATGATATGCGTCACGAATTCCAGGCGAAGATGCCGGAGGTCGCGGACAAAATCAAATTCTACATCGGTGATGTACGGTCGTTGGAATCCTGCCGCGGCGCGATGCACGGGGTGGATTATATTTTTCATGCAGCGGCGCTGAAGCAGGTACCATCCTGCGAATTCTTCCCGATGGAGGCGGTGCGCACCAATGTGATCGGTACCGACAATGTGCTGACTGCCGCCATTGAAGAGGGGGTGGACAGTGTGATCTGTCTGTCCACCGATAAAGCGGCGTACCCTATCAACGCGATGGGCATTACCAAAGCCATCGAGGAAAAAGTGGCTGTCGCCAAGTCGCGCAACTCCGGCAAAACCAAAATTTGCTGCACTCGTTACGGCAACGTGATGTGCTCGCGCGGATCGGTGATTCCGCTGTGGATCGACCAGATCAAAAGCGGCAATCCCATCACGCTGACCGAGCCGACCATGACCCGCTTTATCATGTCGCTGGAGGAAGCGGTGGATCTGGTGTTGTTCGCGTTTGAACACGGCGAAAACGGTGATCTGCTGATTCAAAAAGCGCCCGCCTGCACCATCCAGACGCAGGCGGAGGCGGTGTGTGAGCTGTTCGGCGGCAAAAAAGAAGACATCAAGGTGATCGGTATCCGCCACGGCGAGAAGATGTACGAAACACTGCTCACCAACGAAGAGTGCGCTAAAGCTGTTGATATGGGCAATTTCTACCGCGTGCCGGCGGACAACCGCGGTCTCAACTACGACAAGTATTTCAAAGAGGGCGACGAAACCCGCAACACGCTGACCGAGTTTAACTCCAACAACACGCGGATTTTGAATGTAGAGGAAACCAAAGAGAAAATCGCGGCGCTGACCTATATTCAGGAGCGCCTCGCCGAGGAGCGATAACCATGTTTGAAAATGTGAAATGGCAGGAAAATGGCAAGCTGAAGCTGTTGATTATCGTCGGTACGCGGCCCGAGATCATCCGGTTGGCGGCGGTGATCACCAAGTGCCGCCGGTATTTTGATGTCATCCTGGCGCACACCGGACAGAATTACGATTATAATCTGAACGGCGTGTTTTTCAAGGATTTGAAACTCGCCGATCCGGAGGTGTATCTGGAAGCGGTGGGCAGCAATCTCGGCGAGACCTGCGGCAACATCATTGCCAAATCCTACACGCTGATGGCAGAAATTCAGCCGGATGCGGTGCTGGTGCTGGGGGATACCAACAGCTGTCTGTCGGTGATCGGTGCCAAGCGGCTGCATATCCCGATCTTTCATATGGAGGCGGGCAACCGCTGCAAGGACGAGTGCCTGCCGGAGGAAACCAACCGTCGCATTGTGGATATCATTTCGGATGTAAATATGGCATACAGCGAGCACGCCCGCCGGTATCTGGCGGATTGCGGCTTGCCGAAGGAGCGTACTTATGTGACCGGCTCGCCGATGGCGGAAGTGCTGCACAACAATCTGGCGGAAATCGAGGCCAGCGACATTCATACGCGGCTGGGGCTGACAAAAGGGCGCTACATTCTGCTGTCTGCCCATCGCGAGGAGAATATCGACACCGAGCAAAATTTCACCTCATTGTTTTCCGCTATCAACAAAATGGCAGAAAAATACGATATGCCGATCTTGTATTCCTGCCACCCGCGTTCGCGCAAACGGCTGGAGCAATCCGGCTTCCCGCTGGACAAGCGGGTGATCCGTCACGAACCGCTGGGGTTCCACGATTATAACTGTTTGCAGATGAACGCGTTTTGTGTGGTATCGGACAGCGGCACGTTGCCGGAAGAGAGCAGCTTTTTCACCTCGATCGGGCATCCGTTCCCGGCGGTGTGTATTCGCACCTCCACCGAGCGGCCGGAAGCGCTGGACAAAGCGTGCTTCATCCTGTCCGGCATTGACGAAAAAGGCTTGCTGCAATCGGTGGACACGGCGGTGGAAATGAACGCGAACGGCGATTACGGTATTCCGGTGCCGGATTATATCGAGGAAAATGTGTCTTCCAAAGTGGTGAAGATCATCCAAAGCTACACCGGTGTGGTCAACAAGATGGTTTGGAGAAAAGCATGATCTCGCTGACGAACGAGCAGCGCTTGCTGCTGGATCTGCTGGCGGGGGAGATCAGCGCGCAGCAGCGCTCGTACAGCGAACAACAGCTGCGCGATATCGATTGGGACGCGCTGCTGCGGGAAGCAAAGGCGCAGGCGGTGCCGCTGATGGCGGCCGAGGCGCTGCAGCCGTACAAGCGGCATATTCCCGACTATACGCCATGGAAAATGGCGATCGCCGGTGCGACGACCGCCAATATCCAAACTGCGTATGCCGAACAGGAGCTGGGCGTGCTGATGGGGGAGCGACCGTTTTTCATCCTAAAGGGGATGGCGGCGGCTGCCTATTATCCCCACCCGCAGCAGCGGATGCTGGGCGATGTGGATTTTTTGATCGACCCGTCGCAGCAGAAGGAGATTACCCACCTGCTGGAGCAGCATGGCTACCAGAACTGGCATGTGGATCATATCTGCCATGTGGTGTTCCGCAAAGGGAATGCGCATCTCGAAATGCATTTTGAGATTGCCGGCATCCCCTATGGGGCACCGGGCGAGCGGGTGCGCACCTTTATGCAAAACGCGGTGCAGCACCGCCATACCGCCTCGTTTGACGGCTGGACCTTTCCTGCGCCGGACGATATGTACCACGGCGTGGTCATTTTGCTGCATATGCAGCATCATATGCTGGGCGAAGGCTTGGGCTTGCGCCATTTATGTGACTGGGCGTGCTATCTGCAGCAAACGCACGAGGACGCATTTTGGGAGCCGCTTTTGGCGCTGTTTGCAGACATCGGGCTGCTTTGCTATGCCAAAGTAATCACCAAGACCTGTGCCCGCTATCTGGGCTGCGTTTGCCCGACATGGGCGGAGGATGCGGACGAGGTGCTGTGTGACGATGTGATGAACGATGTGCTGACCGGCGGCAATTTCGGGCGCAAGGATGATGCCCGCGCTAAAAGCGGAATGATGATTTCCGATCACGGCAAAACCGGCACCCGCCGCGGCAAGGTCGCCAATCTGTTTACCACGCTGCATCAGTCAACCGCCGCTCGCTATCCCGCCGTCAGGAAATGCCCGCTGCTGTATCCGTTTTTGGACGGATGGCGGGTGATGCTATATCTGGGACGGACTGTGACCGGCAAACGCACCTCTCTCCGCAAAATGATGCCGCTGGCGCAGCAGCGCAAAAGCGTATACGATCGACTGCATATTTTTGAAATACAGGAAGAGGAACAAAAGCCATGAACATATTGGTCACAGGGGCAAAAGGATTTGTCGGACGCAATTTGGTGGAAAATCTGAAAAATATTCGCGATGGCAAAAACCGCACCCGCCCGGGCATCACGATCGGGGAGATCTACGAATACGACCTTGACTCCACACCCGCGCAGTTGGATACCTATTGTGCGGGAGCGGATTTTGTGTTCAATCTGGCGGGGGTCAATCGTCCTAAGGATCCGTCGGAGTTTCGGGCGGGCAACTTCGGGTTTGCGTCCACCCTGCTGGATACACTGAAACAGCACCACAACACTTGTCCCGTTATGCTGTCCTCGTCCATTCAGGCGACGCTGCAAGGACGGTTCGGCACCTCGGAATACGGTTTGTCCAAAAAAGCGGGGGAGGATCTTTTTTTCGCCTATGGCGAACAAACCGGCGCCAAGGTGCTGGTGTATCGCTTCCCCAATCTGGTGGGCAAGTGGGTACGCCCGAATTACAACAGCGCGGTCGGCACCTTCTGCCATAACATCGCGCACGACCTGCCGATCACGGTCAATGACCCGTCGGTGGAGCTGGAGCTGCTGTTTATCGACGATCTGGTGGAGGAAATGCTGGATGCGCTGGAAGGGCGGGAGCACCACTGCACCTTTGACGGCGTGAACACGGTGCTGGCGGCGGACGGTCGCTTCTGCGCCGCGCCGGTCACCCATAAGGTGACGCTCGGCTATATTGTCGAGTGTTTGCACCGGTTCCATGACCAGCCGCAGACGCTGATGATGCCGGAAATTCCGACAGGCAGCTTCGAGAAAAAGCTGTATTCGATGTATCTGTCCTATCTGCCGAAGGAGAAAGTGGCGTTTCCGCTCAAAATGAATGTGGATGCGCGCGGCAGCTTTACCGAGCTGTTGAAAACCGCCAACTGCGGGCAGGTTTCGGTCAATATCTCTAAGCCCGGCATCACCAAGGGGCAGCACTGGCACAACAGCAAATGGGAGTTCTTTATCGTGGTGGCGGGTCACGGCCTGATCGAAGAGCGCCAGATCGGGTCGGACGAGGTGCTGCGGTTTGAGGTGAGCGGCGACAAGATCGAGGCGGTGCATATGCTGCCGGGCTACACCCACAACATCATCAACCTGTCGCAAACCGACAATCTGGTCACCGTTATGTGGGCGAACGAGCCGTTCGATCCCGCCCATCCGGACACCTTTGGCGAACCGGTGTAATATTTGGTATCAAAAAACACCCGACAAGCAGATCGCCTGTCGGGTGTTTGCAAATATTTGAACAATTACGATTCCTTGACTCGTTTGCCGGTGATGTGCTCGGGGGTCAGCTCCAAGCACAGAACAGCGCTGTGCGCCTTTTGCCATTCGCGGTCGATATAGGCGGCATCATCGGTGAATTTGCGGCACAGGCTGCGGCAGATGGTTTCCGCTTTGTCCGCGTCCTCCACCGGGCGGATACGCCCGAACACCACAACGCTGCGAAAATGCAGCGGCCAGTCGTCATCCTGCCGCACACCCTCGTCGGTCACGCAGTAGGATACCTTGTCGCACGCGCGGATCGCGTCGATTTTGTGCCCGGCTTTGGCACAGTGAAAATACAGCTTGCCGTCCTGTTTGCTATACCAGTGATCCATCGGCATACCGTAGGGATAGCCGTCGTCGCCCAGCACCGACAGCACGCCGCGCGGCTGCTGTATGAGCACCTCGATGCATTCCTGCGGGGTCATGGCTTGCTTGCTGCGCCGCATCTCGCGAAACATAAACATCTCTCCCTTTGATTGAACAGGTGGCGCCGGAAGCATACCTGCTGTCCCCTCGACGGGGGATAAAACAAGAGTTCTCACCTCCGGTGCCGATACCAGTGTATCACAAGCCAGCGGGGGATGTCAAGGGTACCGGCGTGGTATCGCAACACGAAAAGTGGTCATGGAGATCGTGGACAGACTGGAAGCGAAAAACGTCGGGATGACGCATCCGGAAGTTACGAACATCTGCGGTCAAGTGATCGAGGAAATGATGGACAAGTAACCGAGGATGGTTCGAATACCATCCGCATATAGAAAATCAGCAGTCTGGTGCAAAAGGTTCAGGATTGCTCCCTAGCCCAGTCACTCAAACTGCTGACATCCACACTGTATCAGATTTGTTTGCCGCTGTCAAGCAGAAAGATAAAAGATCCTATTCCACTGCAAAAAAGGTGGTCACTGACGCCAACGGCGCTCGCAGACTCGGGAGAAATCTCCCTATCTCCTTCAGTGACCACTATCAGTATATTCAATTTTCCCTTTGATGTCAAGCAGATGCCTTTTTGTCTTTTTAGAGAACAATAAAAAGCCAGCCCACAGCAAAGAGTTCACAGAAAACTGCTAGCTCTATAAGCGCTGGAGCTGGTATAAACACTATATCAGATTTGTTTGCCGCTGTCAAGCAACGCCTATACAAAAAAGCAGCCCGAAGGCTGCTTTTTTTCGTGGAGCGGAAGACGGGAATCGAACCCGCGTATTCAGCTTGGGAAGCTGACATTCTACCATTGAATTACTCCCGCGTATACGCACCGGTGAATTTCACCGGTGCGTTTGTTAGTATACCACAGGCTCAGGCAAATTGCAAGACCTTTTGCGGGGAAATCGGTCAGCGCGCTTTGGTCGCGACTTCGGTCAACGCCTTGCCGAGGAAATCCGCCACCGACATGGTGCCGAGATCGCCGTCTTTGCGCGACCGCACCGATACCAGTCCGGCTTCCGCCTCGCGGTCGCCGATGATCAGCATATACGGAATCTTTTGCATCTGCGCCTCGCGAATCTTATAGCCGATCTTTTCGTTGCGGGTATCCAGCTCGCAGCGCAGTCCGGCATCCTTCAGCTGCTGTGTCACTTCGGACGCTTTGTCAATTAACCGCTCGGAAATCGGCAGCACCCGCACCTGCTCCGGTGCCAGCCACAGCGGGAACGCACCTGCGTATTTTTCAATCAGCAACGCCAGCGTGCGCTCGTAGCAGCCGATCGAGGTGCGGTGGATGATGTAGGGATGCTTTTTGGTACCGTCTTTGTCCACATACTCCATGCCGAATTTTTCCGCCAGCATCTGATCCACCTGAATGGTGATGAGGGTATCTTCCTTGCCGAACACATTCTTGATCTGGATGTCCAGCTTCGGACCGTAGAACGCGGCTTCGCCCACGCCGATGACATAGGGGATCTCCAGATGCTCCAAAATCTTCTGCATAATGCCCTGGGCTTCATCCCACTGTTCGGGGGTACCGATGTATTTGTCACGGTCGTTCGGATCCCATTGCGAGAAGCGATAGGACACATCCTCGTACAATCCGAGCGTTTTCAGCATATAGATTGCCAGTTCCAGACAACCCTTGAACTCGTCCTCCAGCTGCTCGGGGGTGCACATCAGGTGACCTTCCGAAATGGTGAACTGCCGCACACGGATCAAGCCGTGCATTTCGCCGCTCGCTTCGTTGCGGAACAGGGTGGAGGTTTCGTTATACCGCAGCGGCAGATCGCGATAGGAACGGCTGCGGTTGAGGTAGGCCTGATACTGGAACGGGCAAGTCATCGGGCGCAGCGCGAACACTTCTTTGTCCTTTTCCTCGTCGCCCAGCACGAACATGCCGTCTTTATAGTGATCCCAGTGACCGGACAGCTTGTACAGATCGCTTTTCGCCATAAACGGCGTTTTGGTCAGCAGCCAGCCGCGCTTTTGCTCTTCATCCTCCACAAAGCGCTGCAGCAGCTGAATAATGCGCGCGCCCTTGGGCAGCATGATGGGCAAACCCTGACCGATCAGATCGGAGGTGGTGAACAGCTCCAGCTCGCGTCCCAACTTGTTGTGGTCGCGCTTTTTGGCTTCTTCCAGCTGCGCCAGATGCTCCTCCAGCATCGCCGCCTTGGGGAACGAGATGCCGTAGATGCGTTTCAGCATTTTGTTTTTGGAATCGCCGCGCCAATACGCGCCGGTGGCGCTGAGCAGCTTGACCGCTTTTACCCGACCGGTATCCGGCAGGTGAGGGCCGGCGCACAGATCGGTGAAATCGCCCTGACGATAGAACGAGATCTCCTCGCCTTCGGGCAGATCCTCGATCAGCTCCACCTTGTACGGTTCGTCCTTCATCAGCTCCAGCGCCTCGGCGCGGGGGAGAGTGAACCGCTCGATGGGCAGCGATTCTTTCGCAATTTTCTTCATCTCGGCTTCGATTTTGGACAGATCCTCTGCCGTCAGCGAATCCTCCAAATCAAAGTCGTAGTAAAAACCACTGTCGATCGACGGACCGATGGTCAGCTTGACCGCCGGATACAACCGTTTCATCGCCTGCGCCATGATATGCGAGGTGGTGTGCCAATAGGCTTTTTTACCGTCCAGATCGTCAAAAGTCAAAATCTCCAGCGCGCTGTCGTGGGTCAGCGGGGTGCGCAGATCCACCACGTGGCCGTCCAGCCGTGCGGCGCAAGCCGCCCGATACAGACCCATGGAAAGCTCCCGGCAAAACGCGTCGATGGTAGTGTTTTCCGCCACCTCTTTCACGTCGCCGTTTTTCAATGTGATTTGCAACATACGCCCAACACTCCTTTGTTATAGAATAAAATTAAAAAAGCCCCGCCCCTGTCAAAAGGGGCGGGGCTTATCATGCCTCGCGGTTCCACCCTGATTTTTGCGGCGAATGCCGCACTCATTCCGACCGGTAACGGGGTCAGCCGTCGCGTCCTACCCCGCGCGGGCGGATCGAACGCGCGCTCCGAGGTGGTGGCTCCGTCCACCGGTTTGCGCCGCTTTCACCTTGCCGGCGCTCTCTGCAAAAACCGGGATCGAACGGGCGATCCTCATCAACGCTTTTCTTGTATCTATCAATATAGCACGCCCGCCCGGCAAAGTCAAGGGCAATCTTCGTCTGCGTTGTCTGTGTCCGCGGCAGCGGCGTTTTGATGCTGCAATGCCAGCCGCTTGCGATATTCGCGCGGGGTCACATGAAAGAAATCGCGAAACGCACGGTTAAAGGTGCGCTGGCTTTCAAACCCGGATTGAAACGCAATGTCGGTGATGGGCAGCTTGGTGTTTTGCAGCAGCGTTTTGGCGTGTTCGGTGCGCAGATCCAGCAGATATTCGTGAAACCCGATGTGGATGGTTTCGGAAAACAGCCGGGTCAGCTGCCGCTTGCTCACCCCGATCTGGGCAGCGGTGGTTTCCAGCGACAGCGGCTCTTTGAAATGCTGCATCATATATTGGATCGCGCGATAGGTGGTGCTGTGCAGCGTTGCGCTGGCATTGGGCTGCACCTGCAGCAGTGGCCACAGCCACGCCATCAGCAGCTGCACATACGACTTCGCGATGGAGGGGTGGTATTGATCGGGATGCTCGTTTTGCTCATATTGCAGCAGCTGGCGCAGTGTTTCCTCGATATGGGGCGGCATCTCGTCCGCGCGCACAAACGGATGCGAGGGGAGATACGCGATCAGCTGCTCGGCGTAATCCCCGGCCAGCAGCGCATTGCACACCAGCACGATCACCTCTTCTTCCGCCCCATCCGGTTCCGGCACCATGGCGAAATGGTGCGGACAATGCGGAAATACCACCGCCAGGTCGCCCGCGTGCAGACGGGTGCTTTCGCCGTTGATCGTGAAATCTACCGCCCCTTTGGTCACATACATCATTTCCAGCTGGGCGTGGATGTGCGCCGTGTATTCCATATGCCCGCTGGTGCAGGCAAACAGATCGTATGGGTGAACCTGATAAAAGAAATGCATACGGTCTCCCTCTTTCCCGATGAACTCTGTGTCATAGTATATCAGCAAAGCGAAAACTTGTCTATACACTTATCGGCAAAAAAGCATCCTTTTGGCGTTTTTTGGCTATTTTTTGGCGTGAAAGCGTATTGTGCCGTTATCACGGAAAATGTATACTGATGTTGAAAAATCAAGGCACTTTTGCCAATAGGAGGCACTTTTGCTATGCCGCGTACCATTTGCAATCCGGTGAATATCAGCTACCAATTCCAGGCGGAATACCGCTCGCGCGAGTCGGCGGACCCCGCCGTGATTCTATACGAAGGCGAATATTATCTGTTTGCGTCCCATGGCTCCGGCTATTGGGTTTCGCCCGATTTGGCGCATTGGGAGTTTTTGCAGGTGGATACCACCCGCCACCCCGAATTCAAGCGCTTCGCTCCCGGTCCCTGCGTGGTCGGCAAAACCATGTATCTCACCCATTCGGAGGGCGGCAGTATCCTGAAATCCGATACGCCCCGTGACCCGGATTCGTGGGTGGACATCGGCAAACCGTACGATTGGGGCGATCCCGCCTTTTTCACAGATGATGACGGCTATGTCTACATTTACGAAGGGCTCAGTGACAAGGAACCGATCCATGTGTCCAAGCTGGACCCGCGCGACAATATGCGGCTGGTGGAAGGTCCGGTGGATTGCTGCCGTTCGGATATCGCGCATCGCGGATTTGAACGATCGGGCGAACACAACGAAAACGAACAACGCCGCCCCTATTTCGAGGGCGCGTGGATGAATAAGCACGACGGCAAATACTATTTGACCTACGCCGCCCCCGGCACCGAGTTCGGTACCTACGCCGACGGCTGTTTTGTGGGCGACAGCCAGATGGGACCGTTCACCTATTGTGATAACAGCCCGGTGGTGTGGAAAGCCAGCGGCTTCATGCGCGGCAGCGGTCACGGATGCCTGTTCGAGGATGCGAACGGTCATTGGTGGAAGATGGACACCGTGTCCATCAGCAAAAATCACGTGTTCGAGCGGCGGTTGGCGCTGTTTCCCGCCACATTCGGCGCGGACGGGCGGCTGTACACCAACACGCTGCGCGGCGACTATCCCTATTATATCCCCACCGAAAATGAGAACCCGTTTGACTGCCCCGGTCCGGATTGGCAGCTGCTGTCTTATCAAAAGGCGGTGGCGGTGTCCTCCACGCTGGACGAGGCGCATCCTGCCCCGTCGGCAGCGGATGAAGATCTGAAAACCTGGTGGAGCGCTGCAACCGGCGAAGCGGGGGAGTGGATCCGGATGGATCTGGGCGAGCTTTATTCCGTGAACGCCATACAAATCAACTTCGCCGATCAGGATGTCGCCGCGGTGGAGGGACGGGACAACGATTTTTGTTACCGCTACCGGCTGGAGGTATCCGCGGACGGCGACGGCTGGCACGAGGTGCCGCTGCATGCTCCCGCCGATCTTTCCCATGATTATATCGAGCTGGACGCGCCGCAAACCGTGCGGTTTGTGCGGGTGACCAATCAGGGCGTGATTCCGGCGGGCGGCAAATTCGCCGTCAGCGGGCTGCGGGTATTCGGTCACGGCAACGGACAAGCCCCGACGGCAGCGCCCGCGTTCCGCGCCGAACGGCAGCCGGACGAGCGCAATATGCGGATCACATGGGACGCTCAGCCGGATGCACAGGGCTATATGGTGCGGTTCGGCGTGTCGCCGGAGGCATTGTACACGCATTATCAGGTGATCGGCGACACCAGCGCCGATATCGGCTGCCTGAACACCGGCGTGACCTATTATGTGACGGTGGATGCGTACAACGAAAGTGGTATGACCGCGGGAACACGCGTGCAAACGGTTCCCGCGCGGAATATATAAGGAGATACAAGGAGGAGAAGGGCATGAGTTTGTGGAAAAAAGGGCTGTCCACGCTGGCGGCGGCAGCCTGCCTGCTGACGAGCGTTCTGCCGACGATGGTATCCGCCGGGGCGGATACGCCGGCGACGCAGTCCAGCAGCGAAGAATTCGTGGTCGGGCGGTTCCAATACCCCGGCAACATCGCGGAAAAAGATGTGGGCGGCAACGGCTTTTTGGGCGTAACGGTGCAAGCACCGGTGCCAATTGACATCAACGGCTACAACAAAGAGGATCTGGCGGTGCGGTTTACCTACCGCGTCACCCGGTCGGACGGCGTGACCGGTCCCGGGTCGCTGTCGCGGCTGCGCAATGGCTGGGTCAAGATCAACGATTCTGGCGCGAACGAATGCGTGAAACTCGCCTCGCCCACCCAAAACGGCGTGTCGGGCGACCTGCGCCGCGCGGACGAGTGGTTGACCGTGTCCTATCAGCTGTCATCGATGGGCGATACCACCGGGCGGCTGACCAGCATCGAAGTCGGCGACTACAACGACTTCCCCAACAAGAAGAAGGATGCAAACGGTCAACCGACCAAGGAGTTTGAATTCCCGGACGGTGCCGACACCGGCATGTATCTGGAAGTGAAGGATCTGCGCATTGTGGATACCAGCAAGGATGCCGATGGCAACCCCATTCCGCAGTACACCGTCACCACCTTTAAGGGGATGGAGGGCGGCTACGCGCTGTCCGGCGGTCAGTGGTATGCCGACTGGAAAGAGGCGGACATTTCGCCGGTCGACTTGAGCGACCGCACCCGCTATCGGCTGCAGTTCACCCTGTCCTTCTCGTCGGATGACAAAACCGTCGATTTGGACAACTGCTTCAAAATGTTTGTCGTCAAGCTGCGCTCGCCGGATGTCACCGGCAAAGAGGGCGACTCCGATAAAAACAATTCGGAACACAATGTCGGCTGGAAATTCACCCCCGATACCTTAAAGCTGACCAACGGCAGCGCAAACATTTCGATCGAGCTGAGTCAGGACGGAAATGACAATCGCGGACTCATCGATTGGAGCCAGATTCGCCGGATGTTCGCGCGCTGCGACGCGGCGGATGCGCTGCGCGATAAAAACATCACCATGACCCTTTCCAATGTGCAGATTGTGGATGCACAGGCAGTGGATGCGCTGCGCGCCGCGCTGAAACAGGCGATGGATCAAAGCGCTGCTCCGACGGCGGAGGCCGACAAAGCGGCGTATGACGAAGCGTATAAACAGGCGGACGCGCTGCAAAGCAACAGCGCCGCCACGGTGGCGGAGCTGCAAGCCGCGATGAGCGCGCTGCAAGCGGCGCGTCGTGCAACCGATGCGGACAAAAAGGCGCTGCGTACCGCGCTGGAGGAACAGCTCAGCGCGCTGCACTACACCAAGGCGACCTGGCAGGCGTATCAAACCGCGCGGGCAACCGCCGAAGCGGTGTTGAACGATGACGGCGCGGCGGTGGCGGCGGTCACCAAGGCGCTGGCGGCACTGACCGATGCGCGCGAAGCGCTGGTAGAGCGCGAAACCATGTACGGCGATGTGGACAACAGCGAAACCATCGATGTGGTGGATGCGCTGCTGACGCTGCAAGCGGCGGCGGAAAAGCTGACGCTGACCGATGACCAGAAGGTGCTCGCCAATGTGGACGGCGAGGGCGATGTCACCGCGGCGGATGCGCTGTTGATCTTGAAATATGTCACCCGCCAGATCAGCCGATTCCCCTCGGCGGCGGGCGAGCTGTCGGCGCTGATCGACGGCACCCCCAGCGACAATCCCCAAACCTTCTGTAACCCGCTGAACCTCAACTATGAGTATCAAAAAGGTACCAGCTACAACGGCGGACGCGAAGCGGCCGACCCGGCGGTAGCGATCTTCAAGGGTAAATACTGGCTGTTCGCTTCGCACAACGAGGGCTATTGGTATTCGGACGATATGATCCAGTGGACCTTTGTGCAGGTGGATTTGAAAAAACCGGTACAGGACGAGTTCCGCCGCTTTGCCCCGGCGACCATGGTGATTGGCGACTACCTGTATCTGACCCATTCGGAAAGCGGTAAATTCATTCGTACCACCGATCCGACCGACCCGAACAATTGGGAAGATGTCGGTCGTCCGTACGAAGGCATTCTGGACGATTGGCAGGATCCGGCGTGGATCTACGACGATCCGGCGGATGGCGGCGACGGCTTTGTGTATGGCTACAAAGGTTCCAGCGCCACCAAACCCATTGTGGCGGTCAAATATTCCATCGATCTCGATACCGGCAAAATGACGCTGGTGGATGGTCCGGTTACCTGTATCGTTACGGATAAGGAAAACCACGGCTTCGAGGTCAACGGCGAAAACAACACCAACTATGATTCCAACCCCTTCCTGGAGGGCGTTTGGGCGAATCGCTACGACGGCAAATATTATCTGACTTACGGTATGCCCGGCACCCAGTTCGGCTCCTATGCCGACGGCTGCTATGTGTCGGACAGCCCGATGGGGCCGTATGAATATTGCGAAAACAGCCCGGTCAGCTACAAAGCCAGCGGCTTTGTGCGCGGCGCCGGTCACGGCTGCCTGTTCGCGGATATGAACGGCAAATGGTGGAAGGTGGACACCGTGTCTATCAGCGTCAACGGCGGCTTTGAGCGCCGGTTGGATATTTTCCCCGCGACCTTCAAAAACGACGGCGCGACGCTGGAAAACGGCAAGCCCTACGCCAGCCTGTACGCCAACACCGTGCAGGGCGACTACCCGATGTACGGTCCGCAGGCGGACATTGACAACTTTAATGAACCCGGCCCCGGTTGGCAGCTGCTGTCCTACGGCAAAACCGCGACCGCTTCCTCCACCCTCAACCGCGGCAAAGCGACCACCAAAGCAGTGGATGAAAACCTGAAGACCTGGTGGAGCGCTGCCACCGGCGATGTGGGCGAATGGCTGCAGTTGGATTTGGGCAAGGTGTATCGCACCCGCGCGGTGCAGGTCAACTTTGCCGACCAGGATACCGAGGATAACTACAACGGCCGTAACGGCGATTTCTCCTACAAATATCTGTTGGAGTTCTCGCAGGACGGCGAAACCTGGTATACCATTAAAGACCTCAGCCAGAACAACAGCGGTACCTCGCATGACTATTATGAATTTGCTGCCGAAAACGGCGTGGGCATGCGGTATGTCCGCGTGACCAACAAGGGCGCGATCCCGCAGGGCGGTAAATTCGCCATCAGCGGTCTGCGCGTGTTCGGCGATCCGGTCGGTAACAAGACGGCGGCGGTGGACGATTTCACCGTGATGCGGTATGAAGAAAACGAGCGCTCGGTCAGCCTGTCCTGGGACGAGATCGAGGGCGCGCAAGGTTACATCGTGCGCTTTGGTACTGCCAAAGATTCGCTGTATAACCAGTGCCAGGTGATTGGCGGCACCGGTGTGACGCTGAATGTGCTGAATATCGGCGCGGACTATTACTTCCGCATCGACAGCTACAACGAAGCCGGTGTGACCGAGGGCGCGGTGGTGAAAGAAGCCAAACATACTAAGGAACCCACCAAACCCGATCCGGTCGATCCGGACCCCGATCCCGATCCTGACCAGCCGGATCAGCCGAAACCAGGCGATGCCGATAAGGTGGACGGCTACACCGTGTACGAAGCCGAGCAGGCAACCGTTGCGGTAGCCAGCAAATCCGGCGGCCATGTCGGGGATATGCATAAAGAGGGCGCCTCTATCACCTTTGCGGCGGTGGACGGCGGCGCCGGAGGAGGCGTAGATGATGCCGCGTGAGGAGTTGACGAGCAGGCCACAGTCGGGAGTGAGGCCGTAGCGGCAGACGTCCTCCAGGCTTCCGCCCTGGGCGCCCACGCCGGGCACAAGCAGGAACGAGGAGGGGGCCACGCGGCGCACGTCGGAGAGCATTTCGGCACGGGTGGCACCGACTACGTACATGAGGTTGGAGTCCGTGACGCCCGTCCACTTCTGCGAACGCTTCAACACATTTATATATAGGGGCTGGCCGTCGTGGTCCTCGGTGAGCTGGAAGTCGGCGGCACTGGGATTGGAGGTGAGGCCGAGCAGGATTACCCACTTTCCCTCGTATGCCAGAAATGGTTCCACGCTGTCGCTGCCCATGTAAGGCGCGATGGTGACAGCGTCGGCCTGGAGGTCGTCGAACATGGCCTTGGCGTACATGCGGGCGGTGTTGCCGATGTCACCGCGCTTGCAGTCGATGATGAGGAGCTTGTCGGGGTAGCGCTCCTTGATGTAGCGGCAGGTGTCGCGGAGCTCTTCCCAGCCCTTGGCGCCGCGGCATTCGTAGAAGGCGCTGTTGGGCTTGTAGGCCACGCAGTAAGGCGCGGTGGCGTCGATGATGGCGCGGTTGAAGGCGACGACGGCATCGTCGCTACCTCTCAGGCAGCCGGGAAGTTTTGCAGTGTCGGTGTCGAGGCCCACGCAGAGGAATGAGCCGAGCCGACGGATTTCGGATATTAGTTGGGTGCGTGTCATAGTTCTGCTTCTGCGAGTTTTGAGGCGTTCTCGGCCACGGTCAGGGCGTCGATGAGAGACTGGATGTCTCCGTCGAGGAATGCCTGCAGGTTGTAGGCGGTGAAATTGATGCGGTGGTCGGTGATGCGCCCCTGCGGGAAATTGTAAGTGCGTATCTTGGCGGAGCGGTCGCCGGTGCTGACCATGGTCTTGCGGCGCGAGGCGATGTCGTCGACGTACTTCTGGTGCTCGCGGTCATAGATGAACGTGCGCAGGCGCGCCAGGGCGCGTTCCTTGTTCTTAGGCTGGTCTCGCGTCTCGGTGCACTCGATGAGTATCTCCTCGGTCTGCCCGGTGTTCGGGTTCTTCCAAGGGTAGCGCAGGCGAACGCCGCTCTCTACCTTATTGACGTTCTGGCCGCCGGCACCGCCGGAACGGAAAGTGTCCCACTTGATCTCGCCCTCATGGATCTCGACCTCGAAGGGAGCAGCCTCGGGCAGCACTGCCACGGTGGCGGCGGAGGTGTGCACACGACCCTGCGTCTCGGTGGCCGGCACACGCTGCACGCGGTGCACGCCGCTCTCGTACTTCATGACCCCGTATGGCGCGTCGCCATTCAGGGTGCAGACAATCTCCTTGAAGCCGCCGGCAGCTCCCTCGCTGACGGAGGAGACGGCGAGCTGCCACCCCTTGCGCTCGGCGAACTTCTGGTACATGCGGAAGAGGTCGCCGGCAAAGAGTGCGGCCTCGTCGCCGCCGGTGCCTGAACGGAGCTCGACGATGCAGTTCTTGGCGTCGTCAGGGTCAGGCGGTATGAGCATGACCTTTATCTGTTCCTCGACTTGGGGAATCTGCTTCGCCGCCTCGTCGGCCTCCTGGCGGGCCATGTCGCGCAGCTCCTCGTCCTGCTCGGATGCGAGGATGGCCTTTGCCTCGTCGACGGCGGCGAGCATGGCGCGGTAGCGTGCGGCTGTCTCGGAGAGCAGGCCGAGATCGTGGTACTCGCGCGTGAGGCGCACATACCGCTCCTGGTCGGCTATCACGGCCGGGTCGGAGATGAGCGTGGAGACCTCGCGGTAGCGGTCCTCGAGCACCGCCAGGCGGTCCAGTAAAGAGGGGGTTGCCATATCTGTGGTGAAAAATTTTTCGCGAAGTTAGTGAAAAATCCGCGGAAATGTGTTAACTTTGCACTCGCAAATGCATGGGAAGGGGCGAAAGCGCCGGAAGATGCATTGGCAGAACAACAACCATACCAACCAAATTCAATACAAAACAGACCATAAGTTATGGCAACGAAGATCAGACTGCAACTGCATGGCCGCAAAGGCTACGCGTTCTTCCCGATTGTAATCGCCGATAGCAGGGCGCCACGTGATGGCAGATTTATTGAAAGGATAGGTTCCTATAATCCGAACACTAATCCTGCTACAATAAGTCTGGACTTCGACCGTGCCCTGTATTGGATTGAGCAGGGAGCCCAGCCCACCGACACCGCCCGCAACATCCTGTCGCGCGAAGGCGTGATGCTGATGTTCCACCTGCGCGGCGGCGTTAAGAGGGGCGCCTTCGACGAAGCAGAGGCCCAGCGCCGCTTCGACGCCTGGAAGGCAGACCGCGAGAAGACCGCCGCCGGCAAGCGCGCCAAGGTGGAAGCCAAGGCCAACGAGATCGCCGAGGCCCGCCGCAAGCACGAGGCCGACGTGAACAAGACCCGCGAGGAGGGCATCGCCAAGAAGCGTGCCGAGAAGCTCGCCGCCGAAGAAGCAGCCGCAAAGGCAGCCCTCGAGGCCGAGAACGCAGCCGCCGAGGCCGAAAAGCCCGCCGAGGAGGCATAACCTATCCCTGCACCACCTACCGACTGAATGACGCGCATGGCCACTACGGTCGTGCGCTTCTTTTTGACTGACGACGGCGAACCGACATCACGCCTGATTTGTTAAAAAGACAAAACAAAAAATACACAGCAACTATGAACAACCTGAATAACCCGAGAGAAAGAGACAGCGAGTCGCGCGGCACAGCCCCGATGCGCATCTGGTTCGGCATCTTCATGGTGATTTTCTACGTAGGAATCGGCATCCTGCTCATCATAGCCAACCACACGTTCCAGATCTACAAGCCCGTCATCACCATCATCGTCGGCGCCGTGCTCTGCGCCTACGGATTCTGGAGAGGGTATCGCCTCTGGAAAGGAAAACCTTGACCCGATGACAAATGCGGCGCGATGCAGCGACCGCCGCGCCGGTGACAGAGGGACAGCTTTACGTCCGCCTTCACACCCAACATTCTGACACCTTAAATCCAATACGAGCAATGACAATACGCCCGCTACTCATAAGCATATGCGCGGTTGCGGCCCTGGCCGTGGCCGCACTTGCCACATCCTGCGCCGAATACAAGAAAGGCGAATACGCCAAGGGCACCGACTTCATAGCCTGCGAGGACGGCTTCCGACGCATCCTCGAGGAAGAAATCGAAGTCTTCGAGTACCAGTACCCCGACGCCTTCATCCTGCCCAGCTACCTCAACGAGAACGCCTGCATCGACTCCCTCAAGGCCGGCAAGTGCCGCCTGATCATCGTCACCCGCGAGCTTACCAAGAACGAGTGCCAGCTCATCAAGCAGGAACAGGAGCGCAACGTCCGCCAGCAGTGCATTGCCGTCGACGCCGTGGCCATCATCGTCAACAAGGAAAACAATATCTCCTTCCTCTCCGAAGAAGAGATCGGCCAGGTCATGCGCGGCGAGATCACCAACTGGAACCAGCTCCAGAGCAACGACACCTCGCGCATCAAGATCGTCTTCGACAACGAAGGCAGCTCCACCGTCAACTACATGCGCGACAAGTTCCTGCCCAAGGGCCGACGCATCTCGCAGAACCCCAACGCCTTCGCCCAGAAGAACAACAAGGAAGTCTTCGAGACCGTGCAGCGCAACCGCAACGTGCTCGGCATCATATCCGTCAGCTGGCTCGGCGACAGCCTCCAGGCAGCCAACAAGCAACAGACCATGGCCGACCGCGTTAAAGGTCTCGAGAACACCACCGACACCGTCAACGTAGACTTCACCGACGCCGTCAAAGTAATACCCGTGCGCGCCGCCGACGCCCTAAAGCCAGTAAAGCCCTACCAGGCAAACATATTCAACGGCTCATACCCACTCTACCGCAAAGTCTGGGCCATCTGCACCGCCCCCAACGGCTCCCTGCCACACAGCTTCTACGCCTTCCTGACCGGCTTCATCGGCCAGAAGATAATCTCCGAGACCGGCATTCTGCCCTACAACGTGCAGCCACGCGTGGTCAAGGTCTCCAAGTAGGCCCGATTTGCGAGTGTTAAAATTAAATGTTAAATTTGCGGGCCTAAACGTCGCCGGGTGTCCAATAAAAACACCCGTCCCGGCGTTATACAAAGCAAGCGCACCCTACGTGCATCGCAAAACAGACAAACAAATCACTGACAATGAAACTGAAATACGTAGTAGCAATGTTATTCGCCGCCGTTGTGATGGGCCTTAGCGCCCAGGGATACAAGGACGGCGTGGAGTTCTACAAGGCGCAGCGCTTCAACCAGGCGCGCACGCTGCTTCAGCGCAACCTCGACAAGCCCGGCACCGACAAGGCCGCCTCGTACTATTACCTCGGCATGATCGAGATGCAGGTCGACCAGCCCGACCTCGACGCCGCCCAGAAGGACTTCCAGGACGGCATCGCCGCCAACCCCAAGTACGCCTACAACTACGTGGGCCAGGGTCTCGTGGACCTCAAGCGCGGCGACGCCAAAGCCGCCGAGGCTCAGTTCAAGCTCGCAGAGAAGATGGCCGGCAAAGATGTCTCCTCCGTCCAGGTAGCCATCGCACGCGCATACTACAAGGTAGACCCCAGCCTCTATGCCAAGGACATCACCAAGCGCCTGGAGAAAGCCTACAAGAAGAACCCCCAGAATCCCGACTACTACCTGTTCCTGGCCGACCAGGCCGCCGACAACCGCCAGTGGGGCGACGCCAACCAGAACTTCGAGCTCGCATACGGCTACGAACCCAAGTCCTCCGAGGCTTACGTCCGCTACGCCGACATCCTCAAGGTCCGTAACCCCCAGGAGTCCATCCGCATCCTCAAGCTCCTGCTGACCGAGAACCCCCAGTCCGCCCTCGGCCAGCGCGAGCTCGCCCGCACATATTACGACAACAATATGTACCGCGACGCAGTGGAGCAGTACGGCAAGTACGTCAACAACCCCAACCACTTCGACGAGGACGAGGCCGAATACGCCTTCCTCCTCTTCTGGAACCAGGACTACCAGAAAGGCTACGACTACGCCACCAGGCTTCTGGCCCAGAACCCCGACAACTACTCCGCCATGCGCTTCCAGCTCATGAATGCCGCCCAGATCCCCGCACTGGCCGACAAGATGCCCGCCATGGCCCTGAAGCTGTGGACAGCCCACATCGCCGACCCCGTAATGCGCCCCTTCGCCCCCATCGACTACAACCTCGCAGCCGACCAGTTCAGCAAGGCCAAGGACTACGAGAAGGCCGAGCAGGTGCTCACCGAGGCCACCAAGCAATTCCCCAACGACCCACGCTTCCTGCAGGCACGCGCCTTCATGTACCTCGACCAGGACAACACCCAGGCCGCCACCCAGGCATACAACGAGTACATGGCCAAAGTGTCCCAGCCCACCGCCGCCGACCTGCGCACGGCCATGATTCTCAACTACGCCATGGCATCCCAGCTCAAGGATACCGACGCCACCGCCGCACAGCAGTTCGCCACAGCCCTTAACGGCTACATCGCCCAGGCACAGCAGCTC
>ENA-UEQO01001788-UEQO01001788.1-human-gut-metagenome-genome-assembly--contig:-NODE-1788-length-20863-cov-4.501155_pt1 | contig 20863 bp, 25 predicted proteins | sample MGYA00242938_ERZ507940 | MGnify/ENA primary metagenome ERZ507940 (study PRJEB26167, sample SAMN06115517) | human gut metagenome | host: Homo sapiens | place: China:Chongqing | collected 2014-12-03... | reverse complement strand
TGAGATAAATCCAAAACTGGAGGCGCTCGGCACTACTCCACTTCGCGCCGGCTGCAAGCTCATCGACCTCATCGCTCCTTCAGGACATCATTGACAATCTGGGAGGACTGACCAAGGGGGCCATCTACCACCACTTCAAGGGCAAGGAGGAGATCCTCCTTGCCATCGCGGACCGGATGGGAGAGCAGACGGAGGCCTGGATGCGGACGGTCCGGGACGATCCCGGCCTGACCGGAGCGGAGAAGCTGCAGAAGATGTTCCGGGCATCCCTGGAGAACTCGGACCAGACGGACCTGTTCGTGCTGGCGCCCAATATGCTGAAGAACCCCAAGCTGATGAGCATCCTGCTGGAGAGCATGATCGGGGAGGTCCTGCCCAACTACATGGAGCCCGTCCTGCGGGAGGCGGTGGCGGACGGCTCCATCCGGACGGACTACCCGGAGGAACTGGGGGAGCTGCTGCTTCTCCTGTCAAACGTGTGGCTGAATCCCATGATCTACCCTGCCACGCCGGAGAAGACCCGCCGCCGCATGGAGCTATACGACCAGATGCTGCGGAGCATGGGCCTGGACCTGCTGGATCAGGAGCTGTTGAATCAGTGGGAGCGATTTTGCCGCCTGTCCCAGGAACGGCTGTAAACAACAGAAGAAACTGCCCGACAGGGCAGCTTCTTTTTCACATAAATACATACCAACTAAATGTATGAAAAGGAGGAGCGTATGAGACAAACTGATCGGCTCCTGCCCCAGGACCTGGCCGCCTGTCTGTGGCTGCTGGGTCTGGCCCTGCTGGCAGGAGAGAACGGGAGGAGGAATTGAGATGCGGGAAAAGCTGTTTCACCGGGACTTCACCTTGGTGGTGATTGGACAGATCATCTCCCTGCTGGGTAACGCCGTGCTGCGATTCGTCCTGCCGCTGTATCTGCTGGACGTCACCGGTTCCCGGAGCCTGTTCGGCCTGTGCTCCGCCGCGGCGTTCGTGCCCATGGTGGTGCTGACGCCCCTGGGCGGCGTGGTGGCGGACCGTCTCCATAAGCAGCGGATCATGGTGGCGCTGGACTTCTTCACCTGCGCCCTGGTGGCCCTGACGGCGCTGGCCTTGGGACATCTGCCCCTGGTGCCGGTGCTGGTGGCGGCCATGATGTTGCTGTATGGTATCTCCGGGGCATACCAGCCGGCGGTGCAGGCCAGCATGCCCCTGCTGTGCCCGCCGGATCGGCTGGTGGACGGCAACGCCGTCATCAACCAGGTCAGCGCCCTGTCCAGCCTGCTGGGACCGCTGCTGGGGAGCCTGGTTTACGGTGCCTTCGGCGTGACACCGGTCCTGGCGGGGGCCTCCGCCTGCTTCTTTGCTTCGGCGGTGATGGAACTATTCATCCATATCCCCCATACGCCAAGACACACTGGAGCCAGCGTCTGGCAGACCACCAGAGCGGATCTGGCGGAGAGCGGGACCTTCCTCCGGCAGGAACGGCCGGAGATCCTGAAGTACATCGCCCTGGTCAGCGCCTTCAACCTGCTGCTGAGCGCGCTGCTGGTGGTGAGTATGCCGGTGCTCATCAAACAGACCCTGGTGCTGGGGGACACCTGGTACGGCCTCAACCAGACCGCCATGGCGGCAGGGAGCCTGGCCGGGGGCCTGACAGCGGGACTGCTGGGTCCCCGGCTGACAGTCCGCCGGTCCTGGCTGACGCTGCTGGCCTGCGGGGTCTGCCTCATCCCCATGGGGCTCTGCCTGCTGGCAGGCGTGGGGGCTGTCGCGGCCTTTGCTGTGCTGACGGCTGCGGGCTTCGTTCTGATGGCTTGCGCCGCGCTGTTCACCGTGACCATGCTGGCCCACATTCAGGCTCAGACGCCGGCCACGCTGGTGGGGAAGGTGGTGTCTCTGCTGCTGACCGTCTCCCTATGCGCCCAGCCGGCGGGGCAGGCTCTCTACGGGGTTCTGTTGGAGCAGCTGGCCGGGGGCGAGGGCTGGGTGCTGCTGGGCGCGGCCTGCGGGGCCATGATCGTCGCTGCGGCGGCCCGGCGGGTGGCTTACTCTGCCGCCTCCGGCTCCAGCAGATGCATGGCGGAGACCTCGTAGGCCACCCGTTCCTGGGCGGTGCCGTCCTCCAGGACCTTGCGGTAGGTCCGGCTCTGGACCCGGCCTTCCAGGCTGAGCGTGTCCCCCACCTGGAGCCGGGCCGCCTGGACCGCCAGCTGTCCCCAGGCGATCACCGGCAGATAGTCCGCCCGGCCGTACCGGCGGCTCACCGCCAGCATCAGGTCGCAGATGCTGCGGCCCAGAGGGGTGCGGCGGAAGATGGGGGGCTTGCACAGGGCGCCGGAGAGCAGAATGCGGTTGCAGGGCTCTCCGGACCCGGGTTCCATGGCTTGGGCATACACCGTCAGCACCAGCCGATTCCCAACGCCGGAGCGGTTGTTGAAGGACCGCAGCTGCCCCCGGACCCGGAGCGGGTCCTCCAGCCGCACCGCAGTCAGCAGGGCCTCCGGCACCAGCACCGGCAGCGTGTCCGGAGTGCCGGAGAGCCGGGGTACCTGCAGGGGAAAGCGATAAAACCGGGTGCCGTGGTTTTCATGGGAGAGTGCAGGCGCCTCCAGAGCAATCCCCTCCAGCAGCACCTCGTTGCGGGTCTGAGTCGTCATGTTGTCCACCTCTCGGTCGTGATGGTACACCTTATGAGAGCCGCGGCCGGGATAGACCTGAAAATCCCCGGCGGCGGAACAGGTCCTTGCCTCCGGGGCGGAATGCGTATATAATAAAGCCATGAGTCCGGCGGCCCACCGCCGTTCCACAAGGAGGGGAAGCGATGAAAGCCATCGTCTACACATCCCAGACCGGGCACACCCAGCGGTATGCCCAGATGCTGGCGGAAAGGACCGGCGTGCCGGCATACAGCCTGAAGGAGGCCGGAAAGAGCTTGCGGCGGGGCGAGGAGATCTTCTACATGGGCTGGCTGATGGCCGGCACGGTGAAGGGCCTCCAGAGCGCCATGGACCGCTATACCATCCGGGGGGCAGCCATTGTAGGGGTCTCGCCTCAGGGGAACGGCGACCTCTGGACCGAGGCTCGGATCAACGGGGGATACAGCGACAGCGGCGGGCGTCTGTTCTATCTCCAGGGCGGCTACGCACCGGAGAAGCTGGGCTTTTTCTATCGCATGATGATGAAGCCCATGGCCGGCTCCGTTGTCCGTCAGGTGCAGGCCCGGGGAGAGGCCGCCACGGACCAGGAGCGCCGGATGGCGGAGATCTTTCAGCACGGCGGCGACTTTGTCCGGGAGGAGGCGCTGGATGAGATCGTCCGCTGGTTCCGCGAGGGCCCCCACGACGGAGAGGTGAAAGCGGTCCCCAGCGTGGACATTTGAACCTGACGAAAAAGGCCCCGGCTGTCCTTTTGGACAGCCGAGGCCTTCTGCATACGTGAACAGCAGCGGAGGACTCAGACTCTGGCCACGCCGGAGGCGCGGGCGGCCTGCTCCACAGCGGAGGCCACCGCGTCCCGCACCCGTGGATCGAAGGCGGCGGGGATGATATAGTCGGCAGAGAGGTCGTCTCCTACCAGCTCCGCCAAGGCATGGGCGGCGGCGATCTTCATAGCGTCGTTGATGTCGCTGGCCCGGGCATCGAGGGCGCCCCGGAAGATGCCGGGGAAGGCCAGCACGTTGTTGATCTGGTTGGGATAGTCGCTGCGGCCGGTGGCCACCACCGCCGCACCGCCGGCCCTGGCGTCGTCGGGGAAGATCTCCGGTGTGGGGTTGGCGCAGGCGAAGATGACGGCGCCGGCGTTCATGGTCTGCACCATCTCCTTGGTCACGACGCCGGGGGCGGACACGCCGATGAACACATCGGCTCCCGCCAGCACGTCCGCCAGGGAGCCGGTCCGCTTCTCCGGATTCGTCACCTGGGCCATCTCCTCCTTGATCCAGTTCATGTCGTCGCTGCGGCCGGCGTAGATGGCGCCCTTCCGGTCACAGAGGGTCACGTTCCCTGCCCCGGCGGAGAGCAGCAGCTTCGTGATGGAGACGGCGGCGGCGCCGGCACCGTTGATGACGATTCGGACATCCTCCAGCCGCTTGCCCACCACTTTCAGGGCGTTGGTGAGCCCCGCCAGGGTGATGACGGCGGTGCCGTGCTGATCGTCGTGGAAGATGGGGATGTCGCACCGCTCCTTCAGCTTCCGCTCAATCTCAAAGCACCGGGGGGCGGCGATATCCTCCAGATTCACGCCGCCGAAGGACCCGGCCAGCAGGGCCACGGTGTTCACGATCTCGTCCACGTCGTGGCTGCGGACGCACAGGGGAATGGCGTCCACGCCGCCGAAGGCCTTGAACAGGACGCATTTGCCCTCCATGACGGGCATCCCCGCCTCCGGGCCGATGTCTCCCAGCCCCAGGACGGCGGAGCCGTCGGTGACCACCGCCACGGTGTTCCACCGGCGGGTCAGCTCGTAGCTCTTGCTGATGTCCTTCTGGATCTCCAGGCAGGGCTGGGCCACGCCGGGGGTGTAGGCCAGGGACAGCGCCTCCTTGCTGTCCACCTGGGCCCGGGGCGTCACCTCCAGCTTGCCCCTCCACTCGGAATGCAGGCGCAGGGATTCCTTTGCGTAATCCATGATCGGTACTCCTCTCCATAACGCTCAAAAGTTGTTTTTATTGTACGGGAAAAGCGGACGGTTGTCAATTTCCGGTGCCGGCGGGGCGGGGAAAATCCAGGCGGTCTCTTGCATTCCGGAAGCGCCTGTGGCAAAATAGATGGGACAGAAAAGGAGGCGGTTTCGTGAAGATTTCGACCAAGGGGCGGTACGCCCTGCGCCTGATGATCGATGTGGCGGTCCACGGCGGGGAGGAGTTCGTCTCCTTGAAGGATGTGGCCGCCCGGCAGGGCATTTCCATGAAGTATCTGGAGCAGATCGCGGGTCTGCTGGGAAAGGCGGGATTCCTCCGCAGCGGGCGTGGCGCCCTGGGGGGATATCGTCTGACGAAAGCGCCGGAGGAGTATACCCTGGGCAGTATCCTCCGGCTGACAGAGGGAAATCTGGCCCCGGTGGCCTGCCTGGAGACGGAGGAGAACGCCTGCGAGCGGTGCGGCGTCTGCCCGACCCTGGACTTCTGGACGGGCCTGTATGCGGCCGTGAACGAATATGTAGACCGCTTCACCCTGGCGGATCTGGTGCGGGAGGAATTGGAGAAACAGGGGAGAGCGTCCCGACCCTCCACAGACTGAATGGCAAAACGCCGGCCTCATATAGAGGCCGGCGTTTGTTTGAAAAGCAGGTCAGTCCGTCAGCCCGGCGCAGTCGGCGGGCCGTCCGGAGAGCATCTCCAGCCCGTGGGCGAGCGCGGGGAGGACGGCCTCCAGGTTTTCCCTGGCCGCCTTGGGAGAGCCGGGGAGATTCACGATGAGCGTCCCCTTCCGGATGCCCGCCGCGGCCCGGGACAGCATGGCCCGGTTCGTCACCTGCATGGAGGCGTAGCGCATGGCCTCCGGAATGCCGGGGGTCAGCCGGTCACACACGGCGAGGGTGGCCTCCGGCGTCACATCCCGGGGGGCGAAGCCGGTGCCTCCGGTGGTGACGATGAGATCCACCGGCTCCCGGTCGCACCACTGCCGCAGGGCAGCCTCGATCCGGCCCTTCTCGTCCGGGACAATGGCGGTCTCCGTCACCGCGTACCCGGCGTTTTTCAGAATTTCCACAACCAGAGGCCCGCCCGCGTCAGGGCGCTCTCCCCGGAAACTCCGGTCGCTGACGGTCAGGACAGCGGCTTTGAACATGGTAGATCACTCCTTCACGATTCCAGCAGCAGAATGGCCTCCGGCGGAACGGAGACGGTGAGGCGGTCCTTGTCCGGCACCGCCTGCCAGTTGTCCTTGTCCAGCTCCATCCGCAGCAGGGGCGCCTCCGGCGCCGCGCCCTCCGGCCGCAGCAGCACGATGGTGGAAAACACGTCCTCCACCACCTTTACTGCCGTGCAGGAGAAGGCGTTTTCCGCCCCGGGACCGGCCAGCTGAACATGGTGGGCCCGGATGCCGATCCGGCAGACGCCCTCCGGCACCGGACGGCCGCAGGAGAGCGTCAGTCCCCAGTCCGGAAGAAACACCGCATCCTCCCTTGGCCGGGCGTCGGCATAGTTCTTGCAGCCGGAGAGCCGGGCAGCGGCCTCTGTGCCGGGGCTGCGGAACAGCTCCCCCAGGGTGGTCACAGGCTGGGATCTGCCCCGGTCTATGACACACACCCGACGGCAGTTCCGGAACACCTCCCCCCGGTCATGGGAGACCCACAGCACCGTGCCCGGGAATCCGCCCAGTGTCTCTGCCAGCTCCAGTTCCAGCTGGTATTTCAGGTAGCTGTCCAGGGCGGAGAAGGGCTCGTCCAGCAGGATGGCCGTGGGCTCCGACGCCAGGATTCGGGCCAGGGCGCACCGCTGCTGCTGCCCGCCGGAGAGCTGCCCCGGCTTCTGGTCTGCCACGGCCTCCAGCCGGAACTGCCGCAGCTTCTCCGCCACCTCTGTTTGGCGGCGGGCCTTGTCCCGCACGGCTGCGGCGATGTTCTGCCGCACCGTCATGTTGGGGAACAGAGCGTACTGCTGGAACAGGTACCCGACCTGCCGCCGCTGGGGCGGCAGGTTGATTCTGGAGGCGCTGTCGTAAAGGGTAACACCGTCCAGCTCGATGTGTCCCTCGTCCGGCGTCAGAATGCCGGCGATGCACTTGAGGGTCACAGACTTGCCGCACCCCGAGGCCCCCAGCAGGGCCAGCGTCTCATCCCCGGCGTCAAACTGGACCGCCAGATGAAAATTTCCCAGGGCCTTTCGGATGTCCACAGAAAGCGCCATTACCGTCTGCCCCCTTTTCCGGCCCGTTTCTGGCGGGCTTCCAGCAGGTTCACTGCCAACAGGAATACAGCGGAGATGGCAATGTTCACCAGCACCCAGCGGAGGGCCTCTGTGTCATTGTCGGTCCGCCAGAGCTGATAGACGGTGGTGGAGATGGTGGCGGTGCGGCCGGGGGTGTAGCCGGCGATCATGGAGGTGGCACCATACTCCCCCAGAGCCCGGGCAAAGGCCAGCACAGTCCCCGCCAGGATGCCCTGGCGGCACACGGGCATCCGCACCCGCCAGAAGATCCAGATATTGGACCGGCCCAGGGTCGCCGCAGCTTCCGCCAGCGTAGGATCGAAGCTCTCAAAGGCCCCCCGGGCGGTACGGTACATCAGGGGGAAGGCCACCACCACCGTGGCAAAGACAGCGGACCACCAGGTCATCACCAGCCTCAGGCCGAAGTGGGCCTGCACCCAGGCGCCGATGGGGCGGTTGGGCCCTAGCAGCACCAGCAGCAGCCAGCCCACCACGCTGGGCGGCAGCACCAGCGGCAGGGTCACCACCACATCCAGCACGCCCTTCCCCAGCCGGCGCAGCTTGGCGATGTAGTACGCCGCCAGGATCCCCAGGAAGAATACCGCCACCGTGGAGATGGCGGCGATCCGCAATGAGTTGTAGAGAGGGTACCAGTCCATTTCAAAAAACCTCCTGGGGAAAGGGGGCGTCTGCCATCCTGACCCGCCAGAGGCGGGCCGCCGCAGAAGCGGCGTACAAGCGTTTTGCAAAGCAAAACCTTGGAGAGGCCGGGCTTTGCCTGGTCGAGCAAAATCAAATCAAGGGCTCCCATTGGGCCAAGGCCCAATGGGAACGATGGCGGCGATCCGCAATGAGTTGTAGAGAGGGGACCAGGCCATAAGGTTCCTTTGGAAAATAAGAAATCCGGAGTTTGGAATGAGGGGATCAAGGGCTGTCAGAAAGCATTTTAAACGATCCAGCCTTATCAGACGCCTATTTCCAATCTGCTTGAACTCACACCATGGGGCTGAAGCCTACCGCCTCGAAGCAGGCCATGGCCTCGTCGGTCGACAGGAAGTCCAGGAAGGCCTTGGCAGCATCGGGATTGGCGCTGTTTTTCATGACGGCGGCGGGGTAGATCACCTGGCCGCACATCTCAGCGGTGGCCTCGTCCACCACGGTCAGACCGGCGGAGAAGGCGTCGGTGGCGTAGATCACGCCGCAGTCCACGGTGCCCTCAGAGACCTGGGTGGTGACCTCCTTCACGTTGGAGCCGTAGGTCAGCACGCCGGAACTGGCCAGGGTTTCCTCATTCAGACCGTAGTAGGTGAAGATCTTCTGAGTGTACTGGCCCACCGGAACGTCGCTGTTGCCCATGGCCAGGAACACATCGCCGCTGGCCAGCAGCCCCGCCAGCTGGTCAAAGGACTCGATGCCCTTGGGGTTGCCCTCGGGAACGGCCAGGGTCACCTTGTTCTCCAGCAGGTCCAGGCGGGTGGCGCTATTCACCAGGTCCAGGCCCTCGGTGTTCTCCTCGCCGCCCTCGGCGTCCAACTGGTTCATCTGCTTGGGAGCGGCGGAGATGAACACATCACAGTCGGCTCCCTCCTGGATCTGGGTTTTCAGGGTGCCGGAGGAGTCATAAGTCGCCACGACGGCGACTTCCGGAGCCACGGCCTTGTAGGCCTCGATGACCTGATCCAGGGACTCCTGCATGGAGGCCGCGGCAAAGACGTGCAGCTCTACCGGTTCGGCGGTGGTCTCTGTGGTGTCGTCTGTGGTGGTGCTGTCGGTGTCCGCACTGCTGCTGCAGGCGGTCAGGGCCAGCGCCATGGACAGGGCCAGAACGAGGGAGAAAAGCTTTTTCATGGCGAAATCTTCCTTTCTTGATGATAATATGTTGAACCCGGCTTTGCAAGTCCGGTGTCAAACTAACGTGATATTCAAATGAGGATAACGAATGGAAAAAACCTGCGCCGGACGCTCCGGCGCGGGCTGATTTTTACTTTCCAAAGGGGCAGATGGGCCAGCGGCAGGGCTGGCAGCCGAGACACAGGCCGCCCTCCCCCAGGGAGACGATCCACTCCTTGGTGACGCTTACATCCGCCGCCACCCAGGGCAGCACCAAGTCGAAGATGGTGGCCCCGGCGTACATGACGCAGCCGGGCAGGCCCATGACGGGGGTGCCGTCGTCGTAGTAGCCCAGCAGGAACATAGCGCCGGGCAGCACCGGGGCGCCGTAGGTGACGATCTTCGCCCCGCTCTGCCTGATCCCGCCGGGGGTGTTATCGTCGGGGTCCACGCTCATACCCCCGGTGCAGAGGATGACTTCCGCCCCAGTCTGCCGGGCTTGGGAGATGGCGCCTGCCACGTTCTCCACCCCATCGCCGGAATAGGAGACGGAGATGGTCTCGATGCCATAGGCGCTCAATTTGTCCTTCACCACCGGAGTGAAGGTGTCTTGGATCAATCCCTTCTTCACCTCGCTGCCGGTGGCCACGATGGCGGCGGTTTTTCGCACCCAGGGCCGCAACTCCAGCAGGGGGGTATCTCCGGCGGCCGCTTTGGCGGCTGTCAGCTTCTCCTCCGCGATGATCAGGGGGATCACCCGCATCCCCGCCAGCTTGTCGCCTTTTTTGACGGCTGTACCCCCCTTCCGGGTGGCGATCATCAGCTCATCGATGGCGTTTACCGCCCGCAGGGATTCCGACCGGAGCAGGAACAGCCCGTCGCAGGATGCCTTCAGCTCGATCTTGCCCTCCTTGACGCCGCTCCGCTCCATATTCTCGTTGGCACACAGGGCCAGCAGGCGCTCCGCCCCCTCATCTTCGTGGAGCATCCCAGGCGTCATCTCCCACACGTACAGGTGCTCCTTGCCCATGCCGAGCAGCACCGGGATGTCCTCCGGCGCCACCACATGGCCCTTGCGGAACCGGGCATCCTTGTACTGGTCCTTGATGATCTGGGTCAGGTCGTGGCACAGCACATGGCCCACCGCATCCTCCGTCCGTATCAGCTTCATGCTTCCGCCTCCAGAATCTCGATCTCATCGCCGGGACGGACCACGCCCTCCCGGACCACCACGGCGAAGATGCCCTCCGTGGGCATAACGCACCTGCCCACCGCCTGCTTGATGGCGCAGTCGCTGTGGCACTCCTTGCCGATTTGGGTCACCTCCACCTCCGTCTCACCGATCCGCAGATGGGTGCCCACCGGCAGGTGTTTCAGGTCGATGCCCTCGGTGTTGATGTTCTCCGCAAACACCCCCGGATCCAGTGGGATGGGGCAGCTCGCCCGCATGGTGTCCACGCTCTCCTCCGCCAGCAGGGAGATCTGCCGGTGCCAGTCCCCGGCGTGGGCGTCCCCCACGATGCCGTGGCGGAACTTTAGTTGGATTTCCGGGACGGGGTGCTTCTGCTCCCCCTTCCGCTCGCTGATGTTGACCGATACCACGTTTGCCAACAGGCTCACTCCTTGATCTGGTAATCTCCGCTCTTGCCGCCGGACTTGGACAGCAGGCGGATGTTTTCAATGCGCATGTCCTTTTGGACTGCCTTGCACATGTCATAGATGGTCAGCGCCGCCACGGACACGGCTGTCAGGGCCTCCATCTCCACCCCGGTAACGCCGGTGCAGGTGACGGCGGCCTGGATCTCCACCATGCAAGGGGAATCGGACAGGGCGAAGGTGATGTCGATACCTGTCAGGGGCAGGGGGTGGCACATGGGGATCAGCTCCCAGTTGTGCTTGGCGGCCTGGATGCCCGCCACCTGGGCTACCGCCAGCACGTCGCCCTTTTTCAAGGTGCCGTCCTTGATGTTCTGCAATGTCTCCGGGGCCATGTGGATCTCCCCGGCAGCCACTGCCCGGCGGTGGGTGACGGCCTTCTCCGTCACATCCACCATCCTGGCCCGGCCCTGTTCATTGAAATGGGTCAATTCCGCCATGGTGGTCATCCTCCGATCTGATTCATGTTTCGGGGCGTGTCGCTGGACCGTTCTGTGAGATGGTGGCGCTCCGGCTTGTGGAGGATGCCCCGCCGGACGGCGTCCTCCAGCGCCTGGCCGTGGAGGCCCCGGAGGGGGATCTCTTCCCGGCTGTGGAGGCAGCCCTTCAGCTTGCCGTCCGCCGTCACCCGAATCCGGCGGCAGTCCGCGCAGAAGTCGTGGCTCACTGGGGAGATGAGCCCTACTGTCCCCAGCGCGCCGGGCAGCTGGTACCGCCGGGCCACGCCCTGGGCCTCGATGGGTTCCAGCTCTGCCATCCGGTCCAGCACCGTTTCTGCAGGCAGGAAGCGGCTCCGATCCCACCCGGCGCAGGGGCCCATGGGCATCAGCTCGATGAACCGCATCTCCCAGGGATGCTCCCGGCTGAGATTCACAAAATCTTCGATCTCATCGTCGTTGAACCCGCCGATGAGGACGGTGTCAAATTTTAGATTCCGGAATCCAGCCGCCTCCGCGGCTTTAATGCCCGCAAGCACGTCCTGGAGGGTCCCCAGCCGGGTCATGGCGGCGAACCGGTCCGGCCGCAGCGTATCCAGGCTGATGTTCAGCCGGTCCACCCCCGCATCCCGCAGGGGCCTTGCCAGCTGGGGCAGGAGGGAGCCGTTGGTAGTGAGGCACAGCTCCGCCAACCCGGGGATGGCCCGCAGCATCCGGCACAGGTCCGGCAATCCCCGCCGCACCAGAGGCTCCCCGCCGGTGAGGCGGATCTTCTTTACCCCGCACCGAACCGCCGCCGCGGCGATCTCCGCCAGCTCTTCGATGGAGAGAATATCGCTGTGAAGCCGCTTCTCCACGCCCTCGGGCGGCATACAGTATTGGCACCGGTAGTTGCACAGGTCCGTGACGCTGAGCCGCAGGTAGTCGATTGTCCGTCCGCAGCTGTCCCGCATAATGTCCTCCAACCGTGATACTCAAGTGAGATAAACGATATACTATATTATAAGCGCCCTGCGGGAAAAGTCAAGAAAAACGCCCCGGCCAATGTCGGGGCGTGAACCGAAAAGTATCAGCAGTGAGAGGCCCTCCAGGCGGCAGCCATCCGCACCGACAGCGTCAAGACAATGGCCAGCAGAATGAGGGAGGCGATGCCTGCCATAAGAATCAGAGCCATCAAGGCCCACATGGAGGTCACAGGAATTTCCGGTGCTGAGAGCAAGTCGGCGATGGGCGCGGTCAGCAATCGGTACGCCAGGAATTCAATCCATAGCACGACCAGAATCACTCCATTCCGCCTGGTGGGAGGAAAGGAGAATGTGCAGAAGGAGCGGACAGTCCCAATCAGCAGAGCCAGTATCATCAGCGATTGGATCCACGCTGCAAAGGTATAGACGGGGGTTCCGACTTCCTCCCAAGAGAACGTGAAAAAGAAAAGATTCCAGCTGATGCGGGTGCCATAGTAACAAAAGATGTAAACCGCCAAGTACGCTGCCCAGGCGCACCACAGCCCCGGCCGCTTTCGGACGAGAAAACAGATGATCCCGCACACCAGAAACGGAACGGCCAGGATCAGGCCGACGAGGATCCCCCCCAGCACCGTAGGGATCAGAAATGCCAGAAAGGCCATGCAGAAGAGGATGATCCCGGCGATCTTCCGACCCGGCATTGACGGAGACACCATGACCGGAGGCGTCTCCACCTTCAGTTGGGGCTCTGCTCCCGTCACCAGTTCATCCAGCGTCACACCGAAGAGCTGGCTCAGCTTTATCAGCTTGTCCAGGTCCGGCACACTGGAATCCGTCTCCCACTTGCTGACGGACTGGCGGCTCACCTCCAGCACTTCCGCCAGGTCCCCCTGAGACAGGCGTTTCTCCGCCCGCAGGCGGCTGATGTTGGTTCCAAGGCTCATACCGCGCCCTCCTTTGTGGTTCCAGTATAGTGGGAGAGTGGGCAAAAGTCCACCAAGGGGACCTGAAAATTTGGCAACTGGCAGTTGCACACTGCCAAAAGCCTGAAAAACAGGCAGTCCCGGCGGACTTGCTTGACGAGGAAAGGAGGAGGTGCTATTCTATGAAAAGAAGAACGATAGAGGGAGAATGCGCCATGACCCTTTCCCAGCTGCTGGATATCCGCCCCGGTGTCACTGCCGTCATCGGCGGCGGGGGAAAGACCACTCTCCTGCGGACCCTGGGCGAGGAGCTGGCCGGACAGCATCCGGTCCTGCTGTGCACCACCACCAAGATTCTCCCGTTTTCGGACCTGCCCTGCGCCCGGACAGCGGCGGAGCTGGACGAACTGCGCAGGGCGCATCAGCTGCTGTGTGCCGGGACAGACGAACCGGGAACGGGTAAGCTGACGGCCCCAGAGACGCCCATGGCGGTGCTGGCGGAGCAATTCGACTACATTCTGGTGGAGGCGGACGGCGCTGCCCGCCGTCCCCTGAAGGCGCACGCCCCCCACGAGCCGGTGATCCCAACTGAGGCCAATCAGACCATCTGCGTGGTGGGGGCCTCCGGCTTCGGCCGTCCCATCGCTGCGGCCGCTCACCGGCCGGAGCGGTACGCGCTTCTTGCGGGGGTGCCGGAGGCGGCGGAGGCCACACCGGAGGCCGAGGCGAGGGTGCTTCGATCCGAAGATCTGCACACGAAAGTTTATGTCAATCAGGTGGAGACGCTGTGGAATCTGGCAGATGCCAGGGTCCTGGCGCGCCTGATGGACTGTCCGGTTCTGGCCGGCAGTCTGTGGAGGAGGGAGTATTTTCCATGCTGGTAATCATCCGAGGCGCCGGTGATTTGGCCACCGGTATTGCTCTTCGGCTGAAAAGGGCGCATATATCGGTGATTATGACCGATATACCGGCCCCAACTGCCATCCGGCGGACCGTAGCCTTCTCCCAGGCCAGCGTGTTGGGAGAGACAAAGGTGGAGGATGTCACCGCCCGCCGGGTGGAGACACCGGAGGCGGCTATGGCCCTTTTGCAAGAGAATGTAGTCCCGGTGCTGGTGGACCCGGAGGGAGCCTGTATCTCGATTTTGAAGCCGGACGCGGTGGTGGACGCCATCCTGGCCAAGCGGAATCTGGGCACCCAGATCACCGATGCCCCGGTGGTCATCGGCGTGGGGCCGGGCTTCACTGCCGGGGTGGACTGTCACGCGGTGGTGGAGACCATGCGGGGCCACACGCTGGGCCGGGTGATCCATGCAGGCAGCGCGCTGCCCAATACCGGGATCCCGGGGCTCATCGGCGGCTTTGCCGGGGAACGAGTGCTGCGGGCCCCGGCGGACGGCGTGTTTCACCAGCTGCTGGACATTGGCGCCCAGGTGCGGCAGGGGGATGTGGCCGCCACGGTGAACGGCGTGCCCATGACCTGCACCCTGGACGGCGTCCTGCGGGGTATCCTGCCGGATGATACCCCGGTGCACAAAGGGATGAAGGCCGGGGACATCGACCCCCGCTGCAAGGTGGAGCACTGCTATACCGCCAGCGACAAGGCCCTGGCCATTGGCGGCGGTGTGCTGGAGGCGATTTTGGACCTGACGGGAGCGCTGAAAGACCGCGCAGGTGGGTATTCCGGTTAGGTGCAGCCTGTCGGGGACGATCAAACTGAGGAAACGGGAGGAAGAATCATGCCTGAAAATGATGTCAAGCTGACGAAGCTGGCCAAGTGTGCCGGGTGCGGCGCCAAAGTGGGGGCCGGTGTGCTGGCCCAGCTGTTGGACGGCATCCAGGTGCATCGGGACCCCAATCTGCTGGTGGGGTTCGACAAGAGCGACGACGCCTCGGTCTATAAGGTCAGCGACGATCTGGCCCTGGTGCAGACGGTGGATTTCTTCCCGCCCATTGCCGACGACCCGTACCTGTTCGGACAGATCGCGGCCACCAACGCCCTCTCCGATGTGTACGCCATGGGCGGCGAGCCCAAGCTGTGCCTGAACATCATGGCCGTGCCGGAGTCCATGCCGAAAGAGGCGGTGCACCAGCTGTTGCGAGGCGGCTATGACAAGGTGTATGAGGCGGGGGCGCTCATCACCGGCGGCCACAGCATCCTGGACGACGAGCCCAAGTACGGCCTGGCGGTCACCGGCTTCGTCCATCCGGACCGGGTGCTGACCAACTCCGGCGCCCGGCCGGGGGACGTGCTGTTGCTGACGAAGCCCATCGGCATTGGCGTCCTCACCACTGCACAGAAGGCGGAGATGCTGTCGGTCGAGGGGCGGGCTTTGGCAGAGGAACTGATGACCACCCTGAACAAGTCCGCCCGGGACGCCATGGTGAAGTACCGCGTCCACGCCTGCACGGATGTAACGGGCTTTGGCCTGCTGGGCCACAGCTATGAGATGGCCCAGGGCAGCGATGTGGAGCTGGAGCTGGAGGTGGACGCCATCGACCTGATTCCGGAGGCGCTGGAGTTTGCAAACATGGGCCTGCTGCCGGCGGGGATGTACCGTAACCGCGCCTTTGCGGAGGCGGGCGTGGATGCAGGGGAGACCGCGCTGTGCAGACAGGACCTGCTCTATGATCCCCAGACCGCTGGGGGCCTCCTCATGGCCGTGGACCCGGCGGACGCGGAGGCGCTGTATCGGGAGCTGCAGGGCTGCGTCCCCAGTGCCCAGCGGATCGGCGTCGTGAAGGCCTACCGAGGCGGGAAACGCATCTTCCTGCGGTGAAAGTCGAAAATGGGAAACAGGTGCCTGCCGGATTTCTGGCAGGCACCTGTTTTGCGCCCGTACCGGGCGGGACCCTTAAACGGGCAGGCGCAGGAGCGCGGCGGCGGCCTGGAAGTAGATCAGCACCGCCCCGGCATCCACAATGGTAGTGATGAGGGGGGAGGCCATGATGGCCGGATCCATGTGGAGCTGCTTGGCGGCAATGGGCAGCATACAGCCCACCAGCTTGGCCAGCACCACCGTGGCCGCCAGGGACAGGGAGATCACCAGGGCGATGGCGCTGTCATGGTACTGAAGGTAGATCCGCAGGCCGTTGGCCGCGGCTAGGACGGCGCTGACGATGGCGGCTACCGCCAGCTCCTTGCGGATCACCCGCAGCGCGTCCCGGGGGCGGATCTCTTCCAGAGCCAGTCCCCGGATCACCAGCGTGGCGCTCTGGGAGCCGCAGTTTCCGCCGGTGTCCATCAGCATGGGTAGAAAGGCCACCAGCAGGGGTACGGCGGAGATGGCGTCCTCGTACCGGGTGATGATAGAGCCGGTGATGGCGGCGGACAGCATCAAAATCAGCAGCCACACTACCCGATGGCGGGCGTGCTCCCAGGCGGAGGCGGCGAAGTAGGGCTTCTCGTCCGGCGTCACCGCCGCCATGATGGAGAGATCCTCTGCGGCGGCCTCCGTCAGGACATCCATGGCATCATCCACGGTGACGATGCCCACCATCCGCTCCTCTCCATCCAGCACCGGCAAGGCCAGCAGGTCATATTTCGCCAGGAGCCGGGCGGCCTCTTCCCGGTCTGTGAGCGTACCCACAGATACCACATCCGTGACCATCAGGTCCGCCACAGCGGCATCCTCCGCGGCTGTCAGCAGGTCCTTGGCCGACACCACGCCCAGCAGCTGCCGGTGCTCCAGCACATAGCAGGTGTAGACCGTCTCCTTGTGGATTCCGGTGCGGCGGATGGTATCCAGCGCCTGCCGGACCGTATCGCCCGGCCGGAGGGAGACAAACTCCGGCGTCATGACGCTGCCGGCACTGTCCGCCGGATAGCGCAGCAGGGCATTTACCGCCATACGGCGCTGAGGGCTGGCGGAGCGGAGGATGCGGGTCACCAGGTTAGCGGGAAGCTCCTCCAGAAAATCCGCCGCGTCGTCCAGATGCAGGGCGTCAAAAATCTGCTGCAGCTCCCCGTCCGCGAAAGAGCGGGCCAGGGTGGCCTGAGTGGGACCGGGGAGATAGGAGAACACATCTGCCGCCAGGTCCTTGGGCAGCGTGCGGAACACCGCCGCCTGCCGGGCACCGTCCTCCACGGAGTCCAGGAGGGCGGCGATGTCCACGGCGCCGCGGCCCTGCCAAAGGGCGCGGAGCGCCTCGCCGTCCCGGCTCTCCAAAAGCTGAAAGATCTGATCCTTGTTGAACATGGTCATAGTCGTTACCTCGCTTTCGTCTGTATTGTCTGGGTGGCTGACTGGCGCTTTCCATGGTCCGCACCTCCTTTCTGCATAAAACTCTATGCGCGTTCGCGCGTTAGGAACATCGGCTGTGTGAGGTTTTGCGCATCCTTTCCAGCTGCCCCGAAGGGACGGGGAAATGGCGCGTTTGAATTTTTGGCCGTGCTTTTCCGCAGCAAAAAAATCCCTGCCGGAAATCCGGCAGGGAGAGCTGCACACAATGGGCGTCTTCGTCCAAGCTTTAGCTTCACGGGGCGTAGCAACTGCGTTAAGCGGCGCCTTGTTGTCGACGCGGCCTGTTGACCAGCTGGTTGTGTCTCCACAACTGTGCGGCAGCAGTCTTTGGATGATTCCGAATCCCCGTGGTAGCCTCACCTACCGATTCGCCGTCATTATAACCGCCTGGACGGACGTTTGTCAACCCCGTCGCCTCAAAAAATTTTTCGCCATGGCCTCACAGCGCCTTCCGGTGCTGGTTCATGATACGGGCGAACAGCACGCCGTTGGAGGGCGGGGTGTATGTAATGGCATTGGCTCCGGCCTGGATGGTGCGGAGGATCGACTCCTCTGTGGGGCCGCCGGTGGCGATGATGGGAACCTTCGGGAAGTCCCGGCGGATCTCCGCCACGATCTCCGGCGTGGCGGCGGCGCCGGAGACATTGAGAAAGTCGGCTCCCGCCTCCAGGCGGCTGCCGATGTCCGTGTGAGCGGAGACCACCGTGATGACCACGGGAATGTCCACCACCTTTTTGATCTGGCGGATGACATCGTCGGAGGTGGGGGCATTCAGCACCACGCCGTAGGCACCCTGGTGCTCGGACTGGATGGCCAGCCGGACGGAGCGGGAGCCGGTGGTGATTCCGCCGCCCACGCCCACGAATACCGGCACGTCGGACACGCTGATGATGGCCTGGGAGATCACCGGCTGGGGCGTGAAGGGATAGACGGCGATGATGGCATCCGCGTTGATGTTCTTGATGATGGCTACATCGGTGGAAAAGGCCAGGGACTTGATGCGCCGGCCGAAAATACGGATGCCGCTGCACTCGCTGACGCAGGCGGGGATGGTCAGGGAGTGATTGCGCAGCGTCCCAGTGTAGGAGGGGACCTGTTTTGCCATAGGGACTCCTTTCTCCCGGCGGCAGAACGCCGGGCACAGGTGGTTGTTCACAGGCAAATTATACCGCAGGAAGCCACGCGGGACAAGCCCGGATCCGGGCTTGCTTTTTTTCCGGCGGGAGATATACTGTTAAGAGACGAGATGTGTCGGGACGGCACAGGGGAACAGGAGGACGGCTATGGATCGCTTTTCCATTCTGGTGGGAGATATCACCCGTTCGGACGCGGAGGCCATTGTCAACGCGGCCAATCCCACGCTGCTGGGCGGCGCCGGGGTGGACGGGGCCATCCACGCGGCGGCGGGGCCGGAGCTGCTGGCGGAGTGCCGGACGCTGGGGGGCTGCGAGCGGGGGCAGGCCAAGCTGACGGCGGGCTACCGCCTGCGGGCCCGGTATGTAATCCACACGCCGGGCCCCGTCTGGCAGGGCGGGGAGCAGGGGGAGGCGGCCCTGCTGGCCTCCTGCTACCGCAGCTGCCTGCTTTTGGCGGAGGCCCACAGCATCCGCACCCTGGACTTCTGCTCCATATCCACGGGAGTCTACGGGTATCCGTTGCCGCTGGCGGCCACCGTGGCCCTGCGGGCCATCATGGACTTCCTGGCGGACCATGCCCTGCCGGAGCGGGTGCGGATGGTCTGCCATTCGGAGCAGGCGGCGGAGGTCTACCGCCGGACCTGGAACCTCTGGTACGCGGAGGGCAAGGACCAGCGGATGTAAAGAACGCCGGAGCGGGAGAGGTCCCGCTCCGGCGTTTGTCACTCTTCGTTTCTTTTGTCACTCTTTTTGACCTTTTTGTATCCGTTTTGACCCGATTTTTCCCGGGGCATTCCGTATGATAGACTCAAATAAGAGATGAAAGAAAGGTATCCCATCATGAAACGACTGGTTTCCCTTCTGCTGTCCTGCCTGCTGCTGAGCTCCTGCGGCACCATTGTGACCCCCGCCAAGACCCCGCCGGAGCATTTGGTGTCAGAGGCGCCCCCGGCTCAGGTTCTCCCCGCTCCCGGCGAGATGCCGGAGCTCCTCCCGGACAGCCAGGAGGCAGGCGGGGAGAATGCTTCGGAGCCCTCCCTGGAAGAGGATGGCGGAACTCCCGTGGAGACGCTGCCGGAGCCCCAGCGGGTGGTGGATCCCACGCGCCCCATGGTGGCCCTGACCTTTGACGATGGTCCCCACGCGGTCTACACGGACCAGATCCTGGATATTCTGGAGGAGCACGGCGCGGTGGCTACCTTCTTCGAAGTGGCGCGGAATCTCCCCAAGGCGCCGGAGGCAGTCCGCCGGGCGGCGGACATGGGCTGCGAGATCGGCAGCCACTCTTACCGCCACGCAAACCTGGGCAAGATGGATCAGGCCGCCCAGCAGGCGGATCAGGCCGCGGCGGACGCGCTGTTTCAGGAGGTGCTGGGGACCACGCCCGCGCTGCTGCGGCCGCCCTATGGCTCCATGAACAAGACGCTGAAGACCACCTCCGGCCGGAGCATCGTCACTTGGTCCATCGACACGGAGGACTGGCGCTCCAAGGACGCGGACAAGGTGGTGACCGGCGTGGAGAACGCCGGGAATCTGGACGGACAGGTGATCCTGCTCCACAGCATCTACGAGAGCACGGTGGCGGCCACGGAGGTCCTGGTGCCCTGGCTGCTGGAGCAGGGCTACCAGCTGGTGACGGTCAGCGAGCTGATCCAGCTGCGCTTTGGGGATCAGGTGGAGCCCAACCGCACCTATAATTACGACTACTTCCGCTTCCAGGTGCCGCCCCTGCCTGCGGAGACGGCGCCCGCCGCCGCATGAGCGGCAGGCAACCGACGGTTGCTTTACGCCGCTGCCCTGCTGTGATAGACTGGTCCCGAGGTGATGGGAATGGAGTTTCAAGAGGTGTTCGCCCAGCTGCGGCAGCGGACGGGTCTGTCCCAGAGCGAGGTGGCGGAGCGGCTGTTTGTCACCCGGCAGGCAGTGAGCCGCTGGGAACGGGGAGAGACGATCCCGGAGGTGGAGACGCTCCAGGCGCTGTCAAGGCTGTTCGGCGTGTCCATCAACACCCTGCTGGGCAGTCCCCGGACCCTGGTCTGCCAGAGCTGTGGAATGCCGCTGAACGATGACATCCTGGCCAAAAACACAGACGGCAGCTTCAATGAGCAGTACTGCATGTGGTGCTGGGATGGAGAGGGCTTTGCCCAGGACTGCACCATGGAGGAGATGGTGGAGCACTGCCTGCCCCACATGCCCCTGGGCCGGACGGATCCGGAGGCGTGCCGCGCCTATATGCGGAGCCTTCTGCCCACACTGGGGCGATGGAAAGAGAACTGACACAAGCGCCGGACTGCGGAAACCCGCGGTCCGGCGCCTGGATTTTTTCAGGACAGCTGCGCAAGACAGCTTTCGCACACATAGATCCCATGGGGGAGCTGCCTGAGAGAATCCGCAGCATGGCAGCAGATGCAGGAGGGGACTTCTTTCTTCAGGATTACCGTGCGGGATTTTTCATCCAGAAAAAACATTACGGTGTCCCGCTCATTTAGAGACAGAGCCCGGCGCACATCTATCGGGATCACAATCCGTCCCAGCTCGTCCAGCCTTCTCGGTATTCCCACGTTTTTCATATCTGACATCCTCCTTTTTCGACAATTTGCGGTTCTATCATACTAAAATTCCAGAATATAGTCAATATTTATATGAAATATAGGATGTTCAAACTGGAATAACTCATACTATACACTGTACCTGAAATGGGGTATGGTGATGATTGATACAAAAGCTATCGGAAAACGGATTCAGGCACTCCGCAGGGCGGCTGGTATGACCCAGGAGCAAGCGGCGGAGACTCTGGGAATCAGCCCAAATTATGTG
>ENA-UEQO01001780-UEQO01001780.1-human-gut-metagenome-genome-assembly--contig:-NODE-1780-length-20957-cov-2.993822_pt1 | contig 20957 bp, 15 predicted proteins | sample MGYA00242938_ERZ507940 | MGnify/ENA primary metagenome ERZ507940 (study PRJEB26167, sample SAMN06115517) | human gut metagenome | host: Homo sapiens | place: China:Chongqing | collected 2014-12-03... | reverse complement strand
GTCCTGGCCGGAGTGGCTGCCGAAAGCGGGGAAGAGCGCGTCCGCGCGCAGATGGCTCTGGCCGATGTGCCGCTGAAGCGTTTCCTGAACGAGGCGGTCGTTCCGTATGAAGACGATGAAGTCACCAGGCTGATCATGGACAGCCATGACAGCCAGGCCTTCGCACCCATTTCCTCCTTCACCGTGGGACAGTTCCGCGACTGGCTGCTCTCGGACGCCGCTGACACGGCGGCCCTGACAGCCGTCGCCCCCGGTGTAACTCCCGAGATGGCGGCTGCGGTCAGCAAGATTATGCGCCTCCAGGATCTCGTCAGCGTGGCTTCCAAGTGCCGCGTCGTGGTCAGATTCCGCGACACGCTGGGCCTGAAGGGGCGCTTCGCCACACGGCTGCAGCCCAATCATCCCACCGACGACGCGAAAGGCATCCTGGCGGCCACCATCGACGGCCTCTACTACGGTTCCGGCGATGCCGTCATCGGCATCAACCCGGCCACGGACAGTCTGCCCAACATCACCCGTCTCCTCTATATGCTGGACGGCCTCATTTCGAGATACCATATCCCGACCCAGAGCTGCGTGCTCACGCACGTGACCAACACCATCGAGCTTATCAACCGCGGCGTTCCCGTGGATCTGACCTTCCAGTCCCTGGCCGGAACGGAAAAGGCCAACGCGAGCTTCGGCATCAGCCTCTCCATCCTGGACGAGGCCTGGGACGCCACGAAGAGCCTGCGGCGCGGCACGGTCGGCGATAACTGCATGTATTTCGAAACGGGGCAGGGGACAGGTCTTTCGGCCAACGCCAATTTCGGCTGCGACGAGCAGACCATAGAGGCCCGCACCTACGCCGTGGCGAGGCGCTACAGGCCCCTCATCGTGAACACGGTGGTCGGCTTCATGGGCCCTGAGTACCTTGCCAACGGCAAGCAGATCATCCGGGCGGGCCTGGAGGACCACTTCTGCGCCAAGCTCATGGGCGTGCCCATGGGGTGTGACGTCTGCTACACGAATCACATTGACGCGGATCAGGATGACATGGATGTCCTCCTGACCATGCTGGCCGCGGCCGGGTGCAATTACGTCATCGGCATTCCCGGCGCGGACGACGTGATGCTCAACTATCAGTCCACTTCCTTCCATGACGCCGTGTACGTGCGCCGTCTCCTCGGCCTGCGTCCGGCGCCCGAGTTCGAATCCTGGCTTGAGAGCATGGGCGTGCACGACAGGGACGGCAATCTCCTCCCTGCCGGCGGCTCTTTCAGGGCCCTCGAGGAAGGCATAAGCGGCACGGGGACTCATTCCTGCCGTTCCATGGAGGAAGAGGATGGGGCCGGGGATGCCCAGGTCCGTCTCTCCTGCAGCAGAGCAGGCGCTTCTCCTTCCCGCGCCGGGGAGCGCCTGAATGTCACCGGAGACCCATGGACAGAGCTGAAGTCTTTCACGGACGCCCGCATCGCGCTCGGCCGCTGCGGCGCCGGGGTTCCCCATGAAGCCTGGCTTGATTTCAGCCTCGATCACGCGAAAGCCAGGGACGCCGTCAGGAAGCCCCTCGACAGGGCCTCGGTGCGCGTCCCCCTGGAGAACGCGGGCTATGAGGTCATCGATGTGGAGAGCGCCTGCGGCAGTCTCGAGACCTACCTGCAGCGCCCGGATCTGGGCCGCCGCCTTTCGGAAAGCTCGCGCGCCCTGCTCTCGGGACTGGATTCTTCCCAGAAGGGGAAGGACGTCTGCGTCTGTATCTGCGACGGCCTCTCCTCAACGGCTGTGCAGGAAAACGCCGCTTCCGTAGCCATTTCCTTTATCGGGGAAGCTCGAAAGGCTGGACTGAGCGTGGCTCCTGTCGTGCTTGCGGAACACGGCCGCGTGGCCCTCGGTGACGATGTCTGCGTGGCCCTCGGGGCCAGGAGCGTTGTTGTCCTCATCGGTGAGCGCCCGGGGCTGAGCTCTCCCGATTCGCTGGGCGTCTATATGACCTACGCCCCGTTCCGCGGCTGCACGGATGAGGCCCGCAACTGCATTTCCAATGTCCGCCCCGCCGGCCTTTCCGTGAAGGAAGCGGTTCTTAAGCTCTGCTACCTCCTGCAGGGGGCGTTCGTCAGAAAACTTTCGGGAGTCAGCCTCAAAGACGACATGCCCGCGGGCTATCTCCCATTCGCGCCGCAGTACTCTTCGCTGAGCGGGGCGCGCTAGAACGGAGCAATCCCGGCCGTCTGCTGAAGTCTGGGGGGAATTCTGCGGACGGCCCGGGGCTCCGATCATCAGGGGCAGGAGATCCGGTCCCTCACGAAAGTTTACGTTCCCGTTTTCCGGGAACAGGCGCGGCAAGAGGCCACCCGGACGTACAGACGGGTGCCGCGCCTTCTTTTTCCGGCACGCGGTAAGCCAGCTGCCGGTCATGCCGGATCCTGTGTCCGGCGGGATTTGTCAAAAGAGAGGCTCCCATCCGCCCCGTGACCCGGGGGGAAAGGGGCAGGGAGCCGCATATGTTCCGAAACCATCAGCCAACCCGTAAAGAAGGGTCGTTCAGACCGGGTGAAGTATGAGAAATCTGGCAATCGTTCTCCGGATGCTCCTTGTGGCATGCATCCTGTCCGTGGCAGTGGCGGCGCAGTCCGCCCCTTTGACGCTCCTGAAGAGCACTAACTGGGATCCGTCCGTGAAGGCGTGCCTGAACGAACTCCTGACCGATGTTGGCAGAAACAGCCCTGCCTATAATCCCACGCAGCGTCCGTACGCTGTCTTCGACTTCGATAACACCGTTTCCATCCTGGATGTTGAGGAACAGCTCGCTATCTGGCAGCTTGAAAAAATGCGCTTCAATATCAGGCCTGAGCAGATGTTCTCCGTTCTGACCGCGGGCGTGCCGGATCCTTCCAAGGACCTTGGCAAGGAGTGGAACAACCTTACCGTGCAGATGGTGGCCACGGACGCGGCTGACGCCTACGGACGCCTGTGGAAGGCCGGGCGGAAAGAAGCTCGATTTGAAGAAGGTCCACGCCTCGCCGGACTGGCAGGAATTCGCCACCAAGGCCCGCTGGCTCTATGACGCTATCGGCGACGCCTACGACGTCTCCGTATCCTATCCCTGGGTCACCTACTGGTTCACGGGCATGACGCCGCAGGAAGTGCGCGCCATGGCCATGGAAGCCTACACGTATTACGCGAAGGCCTCCCAGAAGAAGGACTTCTGGAAGAAGGTGACCTGGAAGAGCCCCGAGAACTATCACGGCGCCAGCGCCGGACAGCTCTCCATTGAGTTCAATCAGGGCATCACCGTTTCTCCCGAGCTGAAGGAGCTCATCAGCGCCCTGCATCAGGATGGCATTGATGTTTGGATCTGCTCCGCTTCGTTTATTGACGTCATTTCCGCTGCCGTCGATCCCGCTACGTTTGGCATCAGGGGCGTGGATGGAATTCTCGCCATGACCAACAAGCTGGAAAACGGCCGCTACATCGCCGACTACGACTACGATTTCCACGATCAGACGCAGGGCGTTGGCAAGCGCAACACTATCCAGAAGATCCTCTTTCCCCTGTATAACGGCCGCGGCCCCGTCTTTGTGGCCTGCGATTCCCAGGGTGACTTCAACTTCGTCACCGAGTTCGCTGACACGAAGGCTGCGCTGGTCCTGAACCGCGCCAGAAAGGATGACGCCGGCATTCTGGCCGCCATCGCCCTTTATCAGAACGACGCGAAGCTTTCCGTTGCCGCAGCCAACAAGGCCGGCGACATCCGGTTCCTCCTGCAGGGCCGCAATGAGAACGGCGGAACACTGTGGGCGAAGCCGCAGGTCATGCGCCTTGGCAAGGACAAGGAAGAACTCCTGAGCAAGAAGGCCGAGGGCTGGTACGAAAAGCTGAAGGCAGGCTCCACTCCCGCTGATCTCATCAACGGCTGCACCGAACTGACCGGCAAGCTCAAGAAGTACGACGGCTACCGCAACGTGAAGTAGTTTTCCGCGGCAATACAGCCATCTCTCCGGGGGAGACGCGTTTTTTCAGGGCGCGCCTCCCTTTTTTTGTGAGAAGGCAGCCAGCGGGCGGGACGCGGATCCCCGGCGCACTTGACACGCTCCGACATAGACTCCAACATACGCGGCCAGCGGGTGCTTTCCGCGGCGGATTCCGCGGTTTTGGTGCAGCCGGACACAGACCCGGGCCCTTCAGCGCGTACGCGCCATAAGGGGCCGTTGTCAGAACGATAAGGAAAGTCGGACAGCCATGTCGAAGAAAAGCGCGTTTTCACGGATTATGTACTGGGCCTGGCCCCTGCTCATGATTTTCATCCCCACCTGGATCGGGAATTACGTACTCCCGGGAGAGCCCGCCCAGAGGCTCTGGGATCCCTCTGAAATCCTCCTGGCCTGGGCTCCGTCCATACTGCAGCTCTTCGCCTATTCCCCGGGCTACTGCATCGGCGTGGGGCTCGTGCTCGGCGTCTGTCTCTACTGGTGGTTCCGCTATTCCGGGCTTTTCTACGGAGCCCTGCTTTTTGTCGCTTCCTGCATGGCCGGCCCGACGTGGCCCGTGCTGATTAAATTCTGGCATTATTACGCGGGCTAACAGGAGGATTACGCACCGTGCGTCTCTTCTACTTCGGTTTCGCCGTCCTTCTTTCCGTCGCTCTCGGGCTGCTGTCCGTTTTCAACGCTCTGTATCTTGACTGGTCCCTCCTGGAAATCGGCGTGATCTGTATTATGCCTGCCCTTGTGATCATGGATCTCTTCTGCATGGCCGCCCAGGTCTGGGCTGTCCGCAGGGGGGGAATGAAAAAGGAAAACACCGGCAGTGAGATCGCCAGTCTCTCCTCCCTCGCGGCCCTGCACCTTCTCACCGCGGCTCTCGCCGTAGTGCTTCTGGCCTGTCCGACGGCCGGCGTGTGGACGGCCGGCCCCGGAATGCTCCGCGTACGTGCCATCTTTGTGTCCCTGGCCTGTCTGGGCTTTCTGCTTTCCCTGCGTCAGCCCCTGCGTATCGCCCGTATGGCCGGAGAGGCTGTGGGGAAAGACCGGGACAGCGGCGGGGAACAGGAATAGCGGGCCGGTGCCCGGGGAAAAGAGGCCGGGATTCAGTCCTTCTTCTCCCCGTAACATTTGCTGAGATTCCGGGATATGTTCCTGAGCTCTTCCCGCAGATCCGCGGGTTCGAGGAGCTCGGCGTTCGTGCCGAAGCTCAGCACCCAGGACACGATCTCCGCACGGCTGGACGCCTTGAGCGAGAGAATGAGCGAACCGTCGGGTGTGCGCTCCATGCGCTGCCCCTCGCTCCAGATGCGTTCGCCCACGTACGTGGCCGCGGATTTCGGGAACTTTATGACCGCAGTGAAGGGGGATTCCTCGATGATGCCGAAAGTGTCGGGTGCGCTTTCACCGGCCTCCTGCGTCCCGAACCGGTACTGTGTGATCTCCGCCTTTCTGAAACGCTGCAGGGGCAGGCTCGAGGGATTGTCGTGGCGCTTTTTCAGGCTGCCGTCCCCGTCTTTCTGCAGGAGCCAGCCTCTCACGTAAATGGTGCTGCTGTTTGACCTGAGCCTCAGCGGTGAGAAAAAATAGTGCTTTATCTCGCCGTCCAGCTCGGGCTGATAGCCGATGGAGAGCACTTTCCCCGACTGCAGGGCCTGAATGATGGTGTGCAGGAGACCCTGGAAAGGTGTGTAGTCCACGCGCCCCTTGCTGGAGGGCTCTCCCATGTCCAGCAGATCGTCCGGTACGGGGACGCTTCCGTCCACGTATTCAGCTGCCCTTTTGAGTGTGGTGTCCACCTGCGAGCGCACGGTGGCCGGGAGCAGGTTAAGCATGAAGTCCCGGCAGAGGATGAGCTGAAAAAATCCCTCGGCATTGAGGTTGAGGGTAGGGAGGCCGCGCTGGCGCTTGAAGCGGGCGGTGACCGTACGGGTACGGTTGACCTCGAGGTACTTGCGTCCCACATCCGAAAGTTCAAGCTTCGTGAGCAGGCGGGAAGCTGTCTGGCGCGAGCAGCCGAGCTCGTCGGCCATTTCTTTGAGCGTGACGGGATGCCTTTCTGTCAGAAGAAGGTCAAAAAGGGCGATGAATTTTTCCAGAGGTCCGGCGTCGGATAATTTGCGGGCCATGTCTTCCTCCTGAAGTCTTCAGCCAAAGCTTCCCCCAAGAATGATCCAGGACGTGATGATGTGCAAGCAGAAGACAGAGAAAACAGAAAGGCGCGCCGATCTTTCCGGGACCGGCGCGCCTGCACGTCAGAGAGAAAAACGGTTACTGGGCTTTGGTTTCGCCATGCTGGGGCGCCTTCACCTTCTTGGCGTCCTTCTGCATCTGCTGATTTCCGCTGACCGGCTTCTGCTCGGGCTTTGCATCCTTTGCTCCGGCGGGAGCGGTTTTTTCAGTCTTTTTCTCAGCCGCGTTTTCAGCCGGAGCGGCCTTTTCAGCCTTCGGCTCAGTCCTGGCTTCAGCCGGAGCGGCCTTTTCAGCCTTCGCCTCAGCCTTGGTTTCAGCGGGTGCGGCCTTGGGTTCGGGCTTGGCCATGGCGGCGGCCAGATCGGCTTTCGCCCTGTTTGCCTTGTAGTCGGCCGCGGCCTTTGCATCGGCATCCGCCTTGTTTCTGGCGGTCTCGGCTGCTGCCTTCGCGCTGTCAGCCCTGATCTGGGCAGCTGTCAGGGCTGCGGCTGCGGCCCTGGCCTGGCTCTCGAGGTGTTCGGCCTCGGCCTTCGCCTGCGCGGCGGTGAGGTCGAGCTTTATCTGTTCTCTGCCGGAGGTGGAAGCGTGGCAGGGACGGCATCCGCGGAAGGCGGCATACTTTTCGGGATTCTGTTCAAGGAGTTTCTTGTGGCAGCCGAGGCAGGAGGTTCCGCTTCCGGCCTTGCCGGTGTAATGGAAGGCCTGGAAGGCGCTCATCGGGTCATTGGAATGCGCGCCGGCCGCGTCATGACATTCCGTGCAGGACACGTAATACCCTTCGCTTCCTTCCTCGTGGTGGCAGACGCGGCAGCTGATTCTGGCGTGCGATTTGTGGTTGAAGACCACATTGAAGTACGGATTGCCGCCTGTCGCTTCAATGGTGATGGGCTTTTTGGTCATAGCCGTGGCTTCTTTCATGTCCCTAGCCTGTGCGTTCCCTGCCCAGACAAATGAAAGGGCAGCCAGAAGAACGAAGAAGAACCTCATGACAAACTCCTTGAAGAGGATGCGGAAAGCATTCTGACCGGGACCGCTGCCGCGGCGCCTCAGGCACCCGTACCTCTGATTCCCTGGATAGCCCGGCTATCCGGTTTCCCCGGTACGCCGCGCTCGGTTAAAAACGGAGGGACCCCCTCCAGATCCCACAATTACCGTTCTGAATAGCGCAAAACGGGCGCTGGGGCAATACCGTGGAGATTTTTTGCCAGTCGTGAAGAGATGTACGCCTTGCTTTTCCGCCTGGTGCCATCTACTCTTCCTTATCGTAGCGGAGGCCTTATTTTTATCGTGATGGTTCAGGAGGCGGCTCTATGGACAGGGACTGGAAGGGCAGGCATTATGCTTTCTTCTGCAACAGGGAATGCGAATACTTTCCCTGTCATCCCGGAGCGGATCCGGAGAACTTCAACTGTCTGTTCTGCTACTGTCCCCTTTATCTCCTTGGTGACCGGTGTGGCGGAAATTTCCGCTACCGGAAGAATGGCGTCAAGGACTGCACGAACTGCCTTTTCCCGCACAGGCGGGAGAATTACGGGAAAATTATATCCCGTTACGCGGAAATTCTGGCCGCTCTCCCCGGAAGGGAAGAGAATGGCCGTAAAGGAGAATGAAAAATCATGCATCCCGTTCTGATTCTGATCGCAGCCAAAGCGCTGGGGATCGGCGCGTACAGCGCCTGGAAGAAGGGGCGGGCGAAGCGTCTTCTGCGTGCAGGACGCAGGGAGCGCGCTCCCCGCGACGTGACGGCGGAAGCTGAAGTCACGGGTGCCGGCACGGATACGGGAAAAGGCGCCGGGAAAGTGCCTGATATGGCCCCGGCTGACCTGTCCCGGAACTCCGGTCCGCGCCGCGTTTCCATCTGATCTCTTACAGGGGAGGCCGTTTTGACCTTTAAGAATTCCGTCGCCAGCTGCCTTTTGCAGTACACGACACTGACCGGACGCGCGTCGCGTTCGGAGTTCTGGTATTTTCAGCTTTTCATCGCGGCAGTGAGCCTTGTTCTCTACATCGTCACGCTGCTTCTTCCTCCGCGCCTTGAGGGGTTTCAGGCGCTTTTCTTCATCGCCGTGGCTCTGCCGTGCTTCAGCTCCTTCGTGAGGCGCATGCATGACATAGGCGGATCAGCCATGAGGGGCATCGTTTTCTGCGTCCCCGTTCTGAATCTGCTTGCCGTCTACTGGGCCACCCGTCCCGGTGACCCCGGGGAAAACGAATACGGTCCGGCTCCGAGATAGGCTCCGGATTCTGTCCCGGAGTACCTCTGACCGGGAGAACAGAAAAAGGCCCGCAGCTTCTGCCGCGGGCCTTTTTCTGTCTATGTTGTCCGGGAGGCGCGTTTCTCCTCTCCCCGTTCTGCTTCCGGGGCTTCTGTTCCCGCTGTCTCCGCTTCCGGAGTCCTGTGGTGCGGCGGCCTCCCCTGCGGGAGCCGGCCGGGGACCGGGATCCTTAAGCCTGTAGATCAGGACGTAGAGGGCCGGCAGGAAAAGCAGGGTGAGCGCTGTCGCCACGGCCAGGCCGCCCATGATGGAATTGGCCATGGGGCCCCAGAACACAGTGGGCGCGATGGGGAGCATGCCAAGAATGGCCGCCACGGCCGTGAGCATGATGGGCCTGAACCGTATGGTCGCGGCTGCCATGAGAGCGTCCCAGTCCGAAACGCCGGGTTTCTTTTCCACACCGATCTGATGCACGAGAATGACCGAGTTGCGGATGATCATGCCGACGAGGGCCACAATACCGACGAGGGCGACGAAGCCCATGGGATTGCCTGTGAGCCCCAGGGCGAGAACGACGCCGATGAGGCCGAAGGGCGCCACGCAGATGACGAGGCCGAGATGCACGAAGTTCTGCAGCTGGATCATGAGCACGGTCAGCATGAGAAGGCACATCATGGGCAGGACGGCGACAACCGAGGCCGTGGATTTGTTGCTTTCCTCCACGGGACCTCCGATTGTGATGCCGTAGCCCGGAGGCATGGTCTTTTCCAGCTCCTCCATTTTTCCCATGAGTCCCAGCGCAACGGTTTCAGGCATTTTACCGCTTACGGCCTGAGCCTGGACCGTGACTGTCGGCTGACGGTCGCGGCGCCAGATCAGGGGATAATCCTGGGTGTACGTCACATCGGCGAGTACGCTCAGGGGGACGGAACTGCCGTTCGGCAGCTGTACGTCGAGATTCCTGATCTGCTCGATGCTCGTGCGGTCTTCCTTGCGGGCCCTCAGGATGACATCGATGAGATAAATGTCGTCACGTACCTGCGTTACCGTTGCGCCGCTCACGGAAGCGTAGAGCGCTTTCGCTATGGCAGAACTCGAGAGGCCGAGGCGGCGTGCCTCGGACTGACGGACCTCAATCTTCAGCTTGCGCTGTTTTTCAGCCCAGTTAAAGTTGATTTTCTCGAGATCCGGGGAAGCCGCCATGATGCCCGCGACCTGGTGTGCGTATTCCTGGACCTTCTCCTGATCCGGTCCGGAAACACGGAACTGCACGGGCCAGCCGACAGGCGGCCCCAGTTCCATGGCGTAGGCACGGCCTGTGAGCTGGGGATACTCGTTATCCAGAATGTTCTGAATTTTTTGGATCACGCGTTCCCTTTCCTCGTCACCTTTCGTCACGATAACGCTCTGCGCGAAGAAGTCATTCTCCAGCTGTTCATCGAGGGGCAGATAGAAGCGGATGGCGCCTCGCCCCACGTAGCTTGTCCAGTGATCCACGTCGTTGTCTTTTGAGAGCACATCGTCGATGCGCCTGGACACTTCGTCCGTGGCTTCGATGGAGGAATTCTGAGGCAGGGTCATGTCCACGAGAACTTCCGGTCGCGTGGAATGGGGAAAGAACTGCTGGGGAACGTGTTTCATTCCTTCAATGGAAAGGATGAAGGCAGCCAGGGTCACGATGACAGTTGTCTTTGGATGGTGCATGCACCAGACAAGACATTTGTGGAAGATCCCGGCGAAGCGGGAAGCGTCCGTCTTGGCGTGGGAAATGTGGTCCGGGAGCACGCTCATGGCGATGACAGGAGCGAACAAAACGGCCACGAACCAGGACACAACGAGGGCCATGCCTACTATGGCGAAGAGGGTGAAGCAGTATTCGCCGGCCATACTTTTGGCAAGGCCTATGGGCACAAAGCCCAGAATGGTGACCAGCGTGCCGGTCAGCATGGGAAAGGCCGTTGTGGTATAGGCGTAGGTGGCCGCTCTCATCTTGTCCCAGCCGAGTTCGAGACGGCTGACCATGCTCTCAATGGTGATCATGGCATCGTCCACGAGCAGGCCAAGGGAAATGATGAGCGCACCCAGCGAGACACGCTGCAGATCGATGTCGAAAATCTGCATGCCGAGAAAAACGAAGGCGAGCACCAGGGGGATCGAGCAGGCCACGACGGTGCCTGCGCGCAGACCGAGGCTCAGGAAGCTGACGCCCAGGACGATGGCGACGGCTTCGAAAAGGGCTTCCGTGAATTCGTTGACCGAGTCGTGCACCACGGCGGGCTGGTTGGCCACGAGGGTGGTCTCAATGCCCACGGGGAGATCGGTCAGGATTCGGGCCATCGCGTTTTCAACGTTTTCCTTAAGCTTCAGTACGTTGCCGCCCTTGCTCATGTTGATAGCGAGGCCGATGGCGTCCTTTCCGTTGCAGCGGAAATGCGGCGTGGGAGGATCGGCGTAGCCGTGGGTCACCGTGGCCACGTCGCCGAGCCGGATTTTCTGGGATCCCGCGTAAAGAGTAACGTTGGCGATATCCGATTCAGAATGGAACCGGCCGGAGGATTCAATGGCGATTTTATCGCTGTCCGTGTCCACTGTGCCGGAAGGCGTCAGGGCGTTCTGCTGCTGGATGGCGGAAATGACAGCGTTCTGGGAGATCCCGAGCTTTGCGAGGCGGTGAGGAGAGAACTCCACGTAATATTTTTCGTCCTGTTCGCCGATGGTCGTGATCTTGCCGACGTACTGGAGACTCAGGAGCTTTTTGCGGATTTCTTCCACATAGTCCTTGAGTTCCCTGTGCGTGAATCCGTCAGCCGTGAAGGCGTAAATGATGCCATACGTGTCCCCGAACTCATCATCGAAGTAGGGGCCGACCGTTTCGGACGGGAGTGTGTAGGAGATGTCCCCGACTTTTTTTCTGACCTGGTACCAGCACTCAGGCACTTCGGACTGGGGTGTGCCGGACAGAAGGTTGACGAAAATTGTCGCTTCGCCGGGTGTGGTATAGCTTTTCAGATAGTCGAGGTACGGGGTTTCCTCGAGTTTCTTCTCAATGCGGTCCGTGAGCTCGCGCATGGTTTCGTCAATGGTGGCGCCGGGGAGGTAGGCGCGCACGACCATGGTCCTGACCGTAAAGGGAGGATCTTCGTCCTGCCCGAGCGCGAAGTACGCATGCACGCCCGCCAGGGCCACGAGGAGCATGAAAAAGTGCATGAGCGTGCTGTGGCGTATGGCCCACGCGGAAAGATTAATCTGCGCCATTGGCCGCTTCCTTCACTTTCTGCCCTTCAAGAAGAACCTGGACACCCGCAGTCACGACGCGGTCTCCCTTCGAGAGGCCGCTTTTCACGTACACGCTGTCTTTCGTGTACCGGTCGATGTCTATGGCACGGTAGGAAACTGTGCTGTCCTGCCCGATGACCCAGACAGCGGCCCTGTCGTTATGGCTGGTGAGGGCGGTTTTCGGGATGACGATAACGTTCTGCCTGTCCTCGATGATTTCTCCCGTGACAGTGGATCCAAGGAGCATGGACGCGGGACAGTCGGCGATGAAGGCTTTGGTGAGATGCGTTCTGGTGGTATCCGAGGCTTCGGGGGACACTTCATAGACCGTGCCCGTGGCGCAGACATTCCTGTCTCTGTCCAGACAGACTTTTATGCGGCTGCCATTCGCCAGTCCCCAGCGGATCATTTCCGTCGGCATGTCGAAAACCGCATCAAAACCGGAGTCCTGGGCGATGCGGAAGATGGCCTGTCCGGCTGCGACGTTTTCGCCGCTTTCGGCGAGACGGTTCGTGATGACACCGTTGACAGGCGCTTTCAGGACGGTATAGCTCAGCTGCTCGGCGGCTGAATGCGCACTGGCCTGGCTGGCCCTGAGATTTTCAGTGGCTTCCTTGCGGGAGCGGATCGCTGTGTCATACTGGTTCTGGGACACCGCGCGCTCGCCGATGAGGGATTCGGCGCGGCCTGCCAGTTTTGATGCCTGCTCCAGTGCCGCCTTTGAGGCCAGAACCTGTGCCTGGGCGCTTGTGAGGCTATCCTTCTGGACGGCGTCGTCGAGGCGGGCCAGAAGCTGTCCGGCCTTCACCCGGTCGCCGGCGGATACAAAGCGTTCCCGGATTTTACCCGCTATGCGGAAGGAAACGCTGACGTAATTGTGTGCGTTAATCTGCCCGGTGAAAATCTCCTTCATGGCAGCCGGCCCTGGTTCGATGACGATAGAGCGGACGGGACGGACTGCCTGTCCCCCCTCCTTTCCGTCCCCGCATCCCGAGAGGGAAAGAGCCAGAACCACGGCTATGGTTAGGGCGGTGAGATATCTGGTCATCCACAATACTCCCTGTGGCGTCCGTAAAGCGGACGTTTTTTTGCTGAAGAATGAGCATTAGCAAAGTGCAAGATCCCGCGCAACGCTGAAAGGAGGGAATGTATTTTTTGCATATTGTATAGCATCTTTAGCATAATCAGAGATTTTTTTCCATCTGTCAAGCGAGCGCTCAATGGACCCACTAAACGATCGTTTAGTGGGTCCACCTCAGTCAGTCTGACTGGCACAAAAGAGCGCAGGGGGATCTCCTCCCGTCCTTCTGAGCAGCAGGCTCCGTGATGTCGTGAAGCCCCACCCTTTACGGGCTTAAAAGCCCTTAAGGTCTGTTTTTAAACCTTCATGGCCCTTTTGAGTTTATTCTTCCGGGCGCGGTAGCTGTCGCCCATTATGGCCACAGGCGTGCAATGATGAATCAATCTGTCCAGTGCTGCCGATGCGGCAGTAGCGTCACCGAAGATCGTTCCCCATTCCGATGGTGTTCTTTTCGAGATTGTGAGTTTTCATTCCAAGTGCAGGGTTTTGGGGCAACGCTCTGATACGGTTCAGCAATTTAGGGAACCAGGTCAGCGCAGTGTTCCGCGGTTTTTTTAGGGGGCCGCATAGGGAGGGGCGCGCCCCTCCCTATGCGGAAAAAGTTCGGTTTCGACGGGCTGGAATAAAAAAGGCCCATGCAGTAATCCTGTGTTGAGTACAAAACCAAACGGTTCACAGGAGAACGGCATGAGCCTGCAAAGAGCATATCATCACCTTTCAGAAGAGAAAAGAGCTGCAATTATGGCATTAGCCAGAGAAAGCTTCTCTGGCGCCCATATCGCCCGGCACTGCGGAATCCCCGAGGCAACTGTTTCCAGAAAATTCTCCAGACAGTTTCCCAAAGGTATCCCCCTGAAAGAACGCCGTAAAAGGTATGAAGCAGCTGCTGCTCATACCCGGTACAGGGCGAATAGAAAAAAATCAAAACCCAGAGGAAAATTGCTGCCCCAGGTTATTGCGACGGCTGAGAAATTAATCCGCCGGGGGTACCCGCCGGAGCAGATGGCAAATACCGTCCTTAAAGGCCAGGCATCCACAGTCAGTATCTACCGCTGGCTGTACGCCGGCTTCCTGCTTTATGGAGATCGGTCTCTGCTCCGGCATAAAGGCAGGCGGCGCGTTCAGCGGAAGGAAGGAAAGGCAAAAAAATACACGGCGGGAAAGTCCGTTCACACCCGCCCTGCCAGCATCGAAAGGCGCAGCGAATTCGGTCATTTCGAGGTGGATACTGTCGAATCCGGACGGAACGGCACCGGCTGCGTGTTTACCATTGCCGAACGGAAACCCCGTATGCTCTTTGCCTGCAGGGCTGAATCCTGCACTGCGAAAAATTTTTATAACACATTGAAAAGATTAATTAAAATTCTTCCTCCCGGAACAATCAAATCACTTACAGGAGATCGTGGAAAGGAATTCGCCTGGTATCAGAAAATTGAAAACGAGCTGCGTATTCCATTCTATTTTGCTGATCCCCACAGCCCCTGGCAGAAGGGATCGAACGAGAATACAAATGGCCTTTTAAGGGAAAATTTCCCGAAGAAGACCAACTTTTCAACTGTCACCCAGCGTGACTTGTATTGGAAGGGAGTGTACCGGATAAACAACCGGCCGGGGAAGGTTCTCGGGTGGAAAACGGCACAGGAATGCTTTGCCGAAGAACTCCGTAACTCCGCCTAGGATCTTGCACTTGGAGTGAAAATTCACCTCAACTTCATGGAAACTCCTCCTTTTGAGTAGTGCCTGGCTGATAATACTTTTTTCCTATGAGTCATGAAAAAACCCCTTTCGGACACAAACTCACGTCATCAAAGGCGGGTCCATTAACGTGTCGTCTAGTGGGTCCAGTAAACGATCGCCCAACATCCATACGGTTTAAAACAAAAAAGGCCTTACGGAGCGTGTCCGTAAGGCCCGGGAAAATATTCCGCGTTCCTGCTAATAATGGCTGAGCGTCCTGATGCCCTGATGAAGCATGCGCACCATTTCCCTGGGGATGGCGGTTTCCCAGTGTCCCGTGGCTCTGGCCCAGATGTAGAGAAGCAGAAGAAGGCAGATCGTGCCCGCGGCCATGCTCCACCAGGGAACGCGGCGGCCGGAATCAGCCCGGTAGCCGAGTTCCATGCCCAGACAGTCCTTTTTGGGACAGGCGGACACGCATTCCATGCAGCCCATGCACTCGGGCAGGCGGACGCGTTTTTTGAGATGTACGGAAATGCCCTGGGGGCAGTGCTTCGTACACTGCTGGCAGCTGCAGCATTTTGATTCGTCGCGGCGTATGGAGACAGGGGAGAGAAAAGAAAGGATGCCCAGCAGGGCGCCGTAGGGACAGAGGCAGCGGCACCAGAATCCCGGGAAGAGGACACTTCCGCCGACAAGGATGGCCACGACGGCCAGAAGGACGCCCGAAGGCTCCAGGAAGAAGAGCAGCATCCTCGTATCGCAGACCAGGTTATAACGTGAGGTCAGAAAGGTTCCTATGCTGTTCACGTCCATGGTCAGCAGGGACAGAAAGAAGGCCAGGAGGGCGTATTTGGGGAGCGTCCACAGAATATAGAAGCGCGGCGATGGCGTGCGGGCTATGCCGGCCCTGCGTCCGATGCGGTAAAGCAGGGTGCAGATGGCTCCCACAGGGCAGACATAGCCGCAGAATCCCTTGCGGAGAAAAAGCGCCGAGAGAAGGGCGAAAATCAGAATTGTCAGGCCGGCCGGATGAATGGGATCCCAGAGGCCTGTCAGCAGGAAGCGCTTGAGGGCGAGGAGGGAACTGATGGGCAGAAAGCCTTCCACCGCGGCCGGGCGGGCAGTGAAGACTTCCGTGAGCCCCATGGCCCAGGAGGCGAAGAGCACGAACTGCACGCCCACGAGTATTGTGAACAGAAAGAAACAGGCCTGCACCGCCACGTGCAGGGTGGAAGGGGTGAGGGAGAATTTCTGACGCATGAAGCAGATTCCGTTGCTAAAGAAAAAATGAAAACCAGGACGCAGGGCGCACGAAAAGATATGGCCTTTGTATAGGCCGCCGGAGCCCGCCTGGGGCATGACATATGTCACAGGGTCAGTGCAGGGGCGAGGGATGGGAGCCCGGCCTGCGGAGAATGTTCTGCATTTCCTGGTAGACACCCGCTTCCTTGAATTCCTCGGCTATGCTGGGAAACGAGTCCAGAAATTCGATGGCCGTGATGCCGTGGGGCAGGGTGAGGTCGGCGCCATGCTCGACCAGGATTTCCGCGGCTTCCGGCCTGTTTTCGATGAGGGCGTTCTGCAGGAGCGTGCTTCCTCCGACGAAGCGGGCGTTGACGTCGGCGCCGCCTTCGAGGAGCGGTTTCATGATTTCCGGATCCATCCCGGAATAAAGAAGGGGTGTCATGCCGTAACGGTCGCGGGCGTTGACATCGGCGCCGCGTTCAATGAGGAGCCGGATAACTTCTGGCTTTTTGGCCATGGCGGCGTGATGGAGCGGCGTCATCTGGGCATGGTCTTTCACATTGATGCTGCAGCCCGAAGCCAGACACTGGCGTATGCCGCCGACATCGCCTTCCTCTGCGGCCCGGAAAAGGTCGTTCTCGTCGGTTTCAGCGGCTGACGCCTGGGAAAGCAGGAGCAGAAAAGCCAGGATCGGGAAAAAGAGTCGCGCCATGAAAACCTCCGTTTTGTGCCGGGCACAGAGGCGGATCTAAGGACGGGACGCCGTGAAAGTCAACGCCCTGCGGGAAGAGTTCCTTATTTCAGGAGAGAACCGGCTTCCCGTCTCTGTCCTCGAAAAAACGGGATCTGCCCGAGGCGTGTCCCCCGTCGTTGGAACAGAGCCAGGCCATGCTGCCGGCATGCGGTCCCTTCCGTATGGCCACCTGGCGCAGCGGCGCCCCGCATTCGGGACACACCGGCGCCTCTTCCGGCCTGACGGGGGTTCCGTCCCTGTCCTCACAGGTGAACCGGCAGCCGGGATAGCCAGTGCATCCCCAGAAGAAGCCGCGCGTTCCCTGCCGGCGCGCCAGAGGCCTGCCGCAGAGCGGGCAGGCGTTCTGCCCGCTTTCCTGTGTTCCGGACGCGGCTTTGCGGCGTGGGCGTTCCGGTCCCGCCTCCGCGCGGTCCGGCTGAAACGAACCGGTGTCCCCGGGGCTCTCTTTCTCCCCAGAGGGAGAGACGGAAGGCGTTTCTTCCCACGGAGCGGCCTGGGGCTGCGCTGCCGCCGTTTTCCGGACTGTTCTGCGGCGGGTCCTTTTCGGAGCCGGGGTGTCTTCCGGCAAATCGGGGTTTCCGTTCCTGTCACTGCAGGTGAACCGGCAGCGCGGGAAGCCGGAGCAGCCCCAGAAAGGACCCTTCGGGCCTTTGCGGAGCACCAGTTCCCTGCCGCATCTCGGGCATGCGGCCTGTCCGTTTTTCTGTGTCCCGGACGCGGCTTTGCGGCGCGGGCGTTTCGCGCCTTCTGTGTCCTGAAGGTCCCCTTCTTCCCCTAAAGGAACAGAGGAATCAGGAAGTGTCTCATCCCACGGAACGCTCCGGACCTGCGGTTCCTCCTCCTTTTCCCTGACTGTCCTGCGGAATGTTTTTTTCTGCGTCTGCGATCCTTCCGGCAGCGCGGGACCGCCGTCCTTATCCCCGCAGGTGAAGCGGCAGTGAGGGAAGCCAGAACAGCCCCAGAAGGTCCCCTTCGGCCCCTGGCGGCGCACGAGGCTGTGCTTTCCGCAGCGCGGGCAGAGCGGCCCTTCAGGCTCCTGCGCAGGAGCGTCCTTTTCAGCGCTGTCCTTCGGCGGGAAGGCGCGGCCGGGGCGCCCCCTGCTGTCAGCTGCCGCGTAGGTGCAGTCCGGGCGGCCTGTGCAGAGCCAGAACCAGCGCCCGGTTTTGCCGCGGACGCGTTTCAGCGGTTTGCCGCACCGGGGGCAGAGCGTTCCGGGATCGGCGGCGAAGCCATCGGCAGGTGTGCCGAAGATCTCGCTGATGAGCTCCGGAAGTTTTGCCGCGTAGGAGGCCACGTAGTTTTTGTAGGGGATGCGGCCTTCCTGGATTTCCGTGAGCGAGCGCTCCATGTCCGCTGTCATGAGCGGATCCCTGATGCTCTGCGGGCAGATATGGATGAGCGAGCGCCCTGTGGGCGTGGAGAGCAGGGAGCGTCCTTTTTTGGCGAGGTATCCGCGCTTCAGGAGCGTTGAGATGATGGTGGCGCGGGTGGCCACTGTGCCGAGGCCTTCCGTTTTTCTGAGAATGTCTCTGTCCTCGCCGGAAGCTCCCCTGAGGTAGCGCTGGATGTTTTCCATGGCCTCCACGAGGGTACCTTCCGTGAAACGGGCCGGAGGCGTGGTCTGTCCCTCGTCCACCTTTGCCTGTCCGGCTCTGACGGCCTCTCCCTTTTCCACATGGGGCAGGGGAGCGGGCTCGGGTTCCTTTGTTTCTTTTTCCTTCGTGCCGCCAGAAAGGCCGGCTTTCCGGAAGGCGTACCAGCCCGGGCTCACTTCCGTGCGGCCGTCGGCGCGCCAGTCATAGCCCGCGCAGGAAACGTCAATGCGCGTCTTTTTATAGATATGGGGAGGCAGGAACTGCCACACGTAGCGGCGGCAGATGAGACGGTAGATTTTTTCCTGGGTTTCGGAAAGGCCCCTGGCAGGCACGGCAGTGGGAATGATGGCGTGATGGGCCGTGACCCTGGCCGTGTTCCAGCAGGCTCCGCGGCGTTCGGGATCCGCGGCAGCGAGCATGGCCTCCATACCCGGGAGATGACCTATGGCGGCCAGAACATCCCGGGCCTCGCCGAACTGCTCAAAGGGCAGATAGCGGCAGTCAGTCCTCGGGTAGGAAGTGAAGCGGGCCTCGTAGAGCTCCTGGCAGCAGTCGAGGACGGCGGAGGCGCCCATGCCGTAGAGGGCCGAGGCTTCCTTCTGGATATCAGTAAGGGAATAGGGGAGCGGTGCGGGGTCTGCCCTGCGCTGGGTTTCCACTCCGGTCACCGTGCCGTCTCCGAAGGACACGGCGTCGCGCACGGCAAGGGCGGTCTTTTTGTCAACGAGGCGCTTTTCCTCATCGAGACCTTCCATGTCCGGCCTGGGGTTCAGAAGGGTGACAAAGGTGCCGGCTGCCGCCGTGAACGGGCAGGAAACTTTGTAGAACGTTTTCGGCACGAAATTCTCGATGGTCTCGTCGCGTTCGACAACGAGGGCCAGGGTAGGCGTCTGCACGCGTCCGAGGGAAAGCACGCCGGAGGGACAGACGCTGCGGCCGTGGATCGTCATGGCCCTGGTCAGATTCATGCCGGCGAGCCAGTCGAGTTCGGAACGGGCCCGGGCCGCGTCGCGCATGCCTGCGAATTCCCCGTCAGGAGCCATCCGCCCGAGTTCTCTGGTAAGGCTTGTCCTGTCGAGGGCGCGGGTCTTCAGCCTCAGGACCTGCCCTTTATAGCGGACGAGCTCGAGAACCTCGTCCACGAGGAGCTGCCCTTCGCGGTCAAAGTCGGCCGCGTTGACGGCAGAGGGGCTTTCGCGGAGCAGATTTTTTATGACAGCGAGCTGTTTCGGGATGTTGCGGTCCCGGCGCACCGTGTATTTGAAGACTTCCGGCACGATGGGGAGCGTCTCCCTGCTCCATCGTTTGTAGGCAGGGTCGTAAGCCTCGGGCGGAGCCTGTTCGAGAAGGTGGCCGGAGAGCCAGGTAACGGCCGCGCTGCCGCATTCGATATAGCCGTTCCTTTTGACGCTGCGCCCGGGCAGGACGTCCGCCAGGGCCTCGGCAATGCTGTGCTTTTCAGCAAGGTAAACGATGGAATAGGCGCTCATGAGACTCCTTTGCGTGGCGGCGCGAAGATGTGGACGCGTCAGGCGCGCGCCGCGGCTTCAAGCCGGCGCATGTACCAGACGTAGGCTATGGCCAGGAAGAAGGCCGTGATAGCCCAGCTCAGTCCGAAGACGGCCATGAGCGTCTCGAAGGTAGGCGAATGCGGGAAATAAAGGAAGATCCAGGCGAGGCGGAATCCGCAGATGCCGAAGAGGGCGATGAGGGCCGGAGGCGTGGAGATGCCGTATCCGCGCAGGGCGTCGGAGAGAACTTCCAGAAAGACGTTGATGCTCTCGGGAAGCACCACATACCAGACGCGGATAACGCCAAGCCTGATCACCTCGGGGTCGGAGCTGAAGAGCCCGATGATGGGGCCGGCGAAACCAAGACAGAAGACGGACATGATGGCCATGCCGCAGAGATCGAGAAAAATACCGGTACGGGTGCAGAGGCGGCAGCGGCGGAGATTCCCAGCGCCGTAGTTCTGGCTCACGAAGGTGGTGACGGCCTGACCGAACGAGGCGATGACGCAGTATACGTTGATTTCAACGGTGAAAGCTGCCGCGCTGGCAGCCATGGCGTCGGCTCCGAGGCTGTTAATAGACTGCTGCAGGCATATGTTGGCTATGGCGAAAACCATGAGCTGCACGCCGGCGGGCAGGCCGATGCGCAGGATTTCCTTCAGGTGGCCCATGTCAGCGCGCATGCCCGCAAGAACAAGGCGTACGGATCCGGGCGTCCTGATGAGGCCTATGAAGAGGAAGACTGCGGCCCAGTAGTTGGCAATATCCGTCGCCCAGACGACGCCGCTGAGGCCCCATCCTGCTTTCACGAAGGCCAGGTTGAGCACAATGTTGAGAATGGTGGACTGGATGAGGGCAAAAAGGGGCGTACGCGTGTCGCCGCGGCTTCTCAGGATGGCTGCGGCGAAATTGAAGAAGGCCAGGGCCGGGATGCCATAGAAATAGATCCTGAGGTAGTCCTCTGACATGGTGAAGACCTCCTCCGGCACGCCGAGAAGTTCTGTCACCGTTCTGGACAGGGGAACACCCATGGCCGCTATGGCGATGCCGGAGATGAGGGAGAGAAGCACGGCCGTCTGGACAGCGGAGCGGGTGCCGTTCCTGTCCCCGGAGCCGATGCAGCGGGCGATGACGACGTTGGCACCAAGAGCGAGGCCCGTATACAGATTGATGATAGGGATATTGTTGCCGGCGGCGGCCATGGCTTCCTTGCCGACAAAGCGTCCCAGCACGAAGATGTCGGCTGCGGTGAAGAGCTGCTGGAAGAGGCCCGTAAGCGCGACAGGGAGAGCGAAAACAAGCATTTTGCGGGCAACGGGACCATGGAGCATGTCCATGTCCCGTGATGCGGGGTGGGAACCAGACATAGGGGCCTCCGGAAAGGAACAGGCAGATAACAGAGAGGAAAAGGCAGAAAAGAAGGAAGGGGGGAAAGAAAAGAAGC
>ENA-UEQO01001684-UEQO01001684.1-human-gut-metagenome-genome-assembly--contig:-NODE-1684-length-21913-cov-28.139311_pt1 | contig 21913 bp, 22 predicted proteins | sample MGYA00242938_ERZ507940 | MGnify/ENA primary metagenome ERZ507940 (study PRJEB26167, sample SAMN06115517) | human gut metagenome | host: Homo sapiens | place: China:Chongqing | collected 2014-12-03... | reverse complement strand
ATGGCAAAATCCTGGGCAACTTTTTGTTGCTCAGGCACTTATAAATAATGTTAAACTATAGTGTTGCGGAATTAAGGTTTTAAATAATGTGTGGAATCAACTTTATCAGGTTGTAATAGGTAGGTTTTATAGTCCAGCAACATTGGGGCAATATACTAGAGCGCAGGAGTATGCAAGTTTGTGTTCTCAAAATCTTACATCTATAATTCAGCGAGTGACATTTCCTGTCTTGAGTGCATTGCAAGATGATAAGGATAGGCTTATAGATAATTATAGACGATTAATAAAAGTTTCTATGTTCGTAACATGTATGCTGATGATTCCGTTAGGTGCTGCGTCAGAGCCATTAATTTATTGTCTTATAGGTCCTCAATGGCATGAAGCAACTAAATATCTTCCTTTAATTTGCTGTTCAATGTCTCTTTATCCATTACATGCAATTAACTTAAATATGCTTCAAGTTCAGGGGCGAAGTGATTTGTTCTTATTACTTGAAATAATGAAGAAAATAGTATCATTAATTCCTATTTTTGTGGGTGTTTTTGTAGGCGTTTATTGGATGCTCCTTGTAGCTATATTTACTGGTTTTATTTGTTTTTTCTTAAATTCATATTATACAGGAAAGCTATTGGATTATTCTTCATTACGTCAACTTAAGGATGTTGCACCCTCTTATTTGCTCTCATTTGTTGTTGCATTCTGTATTTATTTTGTAAAATATCTACCATTATCTAATTGGAGTGTTTTAATAATTCAGCTAGTTATTGGTTTTATAGTTGGATACTCGTTATGTAGTTTTAGGCAACAAGAAGAATTTTTAGAAATTAAAGAAATTATTGTTGAACTTTATAAAAAAATATTGTAATATGAAAACAGATAAAATAAGATTCTTAGTCTTTGCAATGAATGATCCTAAGTTTTTGCTTCCTGTTTTGAAAAGTTTTGATTTGGATGACAGAATAGAATATAAAAGCCTGTTGTTTTTGCATAATAAGAAGTCTCAGTGTAAGATATCTGATGTCAATGACTTAGAGATTATTCGAGACAAAAAAACTCTAAAATCTCGTCTTGCTAAAGATGATTATGATGTGGTATATTTCTTTTCGATGGTAGATGTTTGGTGGAAGGTATTAGATTATATTCCCAAAAATAAAAAAATAATATGGTGGGCGTGGGGATATGATTTGTACGATGTTCAAGCTAGAGGATTAAAACCTCTTATAAAGTTGTCTTTGTATAAGACAAATACATTAAAACTTTTGCATCACACTTTATGGGGACTAAAAGAGAGTGTTCGAACAAAATTGTTAGAAGATACTTTAGGTTTATATTATGGTGCGTTACGAAAACATCGAATGTATAGAATTGATTATATACAACCTGTTTTTTCATTAGAGTATGAATATATTAAAGGGCTAAATCTTTCTAATTTTAAAGCTCTTCCATTTTACACACTTCAGCAAATCCAAAAGACAGATTTCTTGCTCTCACAACGAAATCCAAATGGTTCTATTATATTAGGTCATTCTGCCCAGATAACTGGAAATCATTTAGACGTTTTTACAGATATAAAAAAATATATTCCAATGGGGCGAGAAATTGTTATTCCATTAAATTATGGAAGGATGGATTATGCTGATATAGTCAAAAAAGTTGTCGTTACACAAGGTGAATCTATGAATATAAGAGTTTTAGATAAATTCCTTCCCCTTGATGAATATCATAATCTCTTGAAGAATTGTTCATATGCAATTTATGGTGCTATAAGACAGCAGGCGATGGGAAATATTTCTTGGGCTATCCGTCAAGGAATAAAAGTCTTTTTATATAAGGATAGTATGATGTATAAGCACCTTAAAAATTGTGGAATAATAGTCTATGCAATAGAAGAAATAGATGAAAAAAGTTTTAGTACTCCTCTATCAAAGGAAGAACTTGAAATTAATATGAATGCAAAAATGCAGGAGTTGAAAGATAGAGCTGTTGTGTATGATAAGGTTATGAATCAGCTTTTAAATGAATTATAATATGAAAAGTGATTGTTTTATTACGTTATTTTGTATTGAGTTATTTCTCGTTCTGACGTTTCTTTTCTTCTTCTCGAATAATAAACGTTATAAAAAAGTATGGAATTTCTATTTGGTAATTGCATTTGGAATATTATTTTTCTTTCATATTTTTAAAAAAACATCTAGTTTGCCGGATTTGCCAAGCTATATGATGGAATTTAATGAATTGCGTGAAAATACATATTCGTATATTTTCACTCATGGCATTTCCGCTGGTAAGTCAGAAAATGGTTGGTGTGTATTTTGCAAGACTATTCAGTTGTTTGTGCCATATGGCTTCGCTGTAATCTTTGTTAATAGTTTTGTAATATTAAGTGGATATTTTTATGCGATTAAAAAATATTCACCATTCTTTTGGGCTTCGACATTATTTGTGCTTACAGGTCCCTATGCTCAATCGCTATTTGTATTAAGACAACATATGGCGATGGCAATGGTTTTATTTACATATCCTTATATTATAAATAAAAAAATAGTTCCGTATTTATTAACGATAGGATTAGCGTTTACTATGCATCAAACAGCAATTATATTTCTGCCCATATATTTTATTTATCATTATCGTGGAGATATTAAAAAACTTGCAGTCTTTGCAATCTGCTTTGGTTTATTCGTAAACAAGGTTGTTCTAAAGTTGGTTGGTGACGTTGTTGTTAGTTTATCTTTGGTAGGTTATGATAGTTATTTGGACTCAGATGAGGAAACTAATTGGAAAATGGGAGCCTATTTAATTTTAGTTTTATTCTGTAGATTATTTATTATGAAAGGTAAATCTATTGAATGTGGTATTAATAGGTTATTGACAATTCTATTAGGAATGGGATGTTTTATAGAGACATTAGGATACGGTTTAGCGTTTACTAGTCGATTGAATATGTATTTTTCTTCATTGTTATTCCTATATATTCCACAAACATCAATTTATATAAAGAATTATTATTTAAAATATGGCTTTTTGCTAATCTTTATTTTATTTGATATGTACATGTGGTTTAACTCAAGTAACGTGAATCATCGCTTTTATACACTGATTTTTTAACATTAAAAATACTATAATGAATAAAGTAGTTTTAATTAGTTCTACACCTCCTCCAATGGGAGGTATTGCTAAATGGACAGAGCGTATGCTTAAAGAAACATTGCCTGATGGATGGCACATAGTTTTAGTCGATGATAAAATTGTCGGAAAACGAGTACCATTTGGTGATCATATTTCCTATGATTTATTTGCTGAATTTAAGCGATGGACTAAGGTTTGGAAGGATTTATATTTAGTATTGAAGGATAAAGATATAAAGGTTGTTCATGCGTGTCCTATTGCAACGAAGAATTCAATGTTGGCAAATATTGTCTCTGCATTTATTGCCAGACTTTGCAATAAGAAGATGATAATCCATTTTAGATGTACCGTTCCTAATTTGGTTAAGACGAAAATGCAACATTTGTTGTTGAAAGTTTTATGTTCTCTTTCTAATCAAATTATAGTACTCAATAGTAAAACTTTACGTTTTATACAGGACAATACAAAAACTTCGGTCGTATTAATTCCTAATTTTGTAGATGCAGATGAAGTAAATAAGGCAAAAATAATTAATGAAAAATTGCATAAAGTGCTTTATGTAGGAGGTGTTACTAAGGAAAAAGGTTGTGATGCTTTGGTTGAAATTGCTAAACATTTTCCTGATATTGAATTTCATCTTGTTGGAAAAGCTTCTTCTGAAATTGAAAAGTTGGCACAAAATACACCAAATATTATTTTTGGAGGAGTTAAGAATAAAAATGAGGTTATAGAAGAATATAACGATTCTGATTTATTTGTATTTTTATCTCGTTTTTGGGGAGAAGGCTTTTCTAATGCTGTTACAGAAGCAATGGCCGCTGGTTTGCCGTGTATTGTTACAGATTGGGCTGCTAATGCTGATCAGATTATTGACGGTAAAGGAGGACTTGTTGTAGATATTGGTGACATCGAAAAGGCTATTTTATCATTTAGTAAAATGAAAGATAAGAGTTTTAGACAGAACTGTTCTAATTACAACGTCAATAAAGTGCTAAATGAATATAGCTCTGAAAAAATTCTTAAACAATATGTAGAATGTTACAATAAACTATTGTAGGATAGTAAGCACTCAAATTAGGGCTCAAAAATGAAAACATTATATTACTGTGAAGATATGGCAAATTTTATTGCAGAACGAATTTTTAGAGCTGGTCCACGGACTAGCTTAGAGGTCGATATATGCCCTCTAAATAGTGATAAACAGCATAAAAACAAGGTTTTCGGACGGTCTGGAAGGGACTGTCTTAATACAATCCGTTTGCTTGCTGCATTGCAGGTTGTATATGGTCACTCATTAACCCATCTTCATATTGAAAGTATTCCTGTGTTAAATGAATGTATCAATTTTTTCTATGGTGTCCCTATATTTTTTACAATGAGTGGTTTCCTTATTTGGCAGAGTGTTGGGCGATCAAGAGGTTTTAGAGAATATTTGGGAAAACGTTTTTGGAGAATATTTCCAGAACTATGGGCAGCTGTAGCTATAGAACTGATTGTTTTACTCTGTCTATACCATGAGTCTATCAGTTGGCCTCAGTTTGTAGCATTTGCGATAACGCAAGGGACAATTTTTCAGTTTTGGACTCCTGATTGCCTTCGAGGCTATGGCTGTGGAACCCCTAATGGAGCATTATGGTCGATATGTGTACTCATACAGTTTTATTTTTTCGTATACTTTTTGTTTAAAGTGTTGCATGGACGTAAGACTTATATTTGGATGCTGGGGATTATAACATCTCTCTGTGTGAGTGTCCTATTGCCTATAATTACGAGAAGTTTTCCAGAAATAGCATGTAAACTCCTTAATCAAACAATTATCCCCTATTTTTGGATGTTTATATTTGCCTCATTTGTCGCTGAAAAAAAAGATATTTTATTGCCATTCTGTATGAAATATTGTTGGGCGTTTTTTATCGGCGTGATATTTGTTCGGTATTTGAATTTCGATGTTCATGCTTCGTATAATGTCTTCGGTACAACTATGCTTTTCTTATTTCTTATTGGTATGGCTTATACATTCCCCCAAATTAATGTTACAACAGACATTTCGTATGGTATATATACCACATGACTATCGTGAATGCTTTTATTGTTTTTGGATATACTGGTAATCAGTTGTTGCTTTTACCTGTTGCATTGATAACTTGTATATTGGCTTGGTTGTCAACAAAAACAATAGGTAATTTGTGTAAGAAGAAAAAGAAAAAAATAGTATAACAATATGAGCTGCCAATATAGAGGGTTGGTTAATGTCGTGGGTGTAAATGCACATATACAAGCCAACAAGCTAGTTAGCGTCCCAAAACGGATTTGTTGTTTTGAAAAGAAAATGTGACATTGTCGCCAGTAATTTTAAGCGTAAGTAAGATGTACAGCGGCAAAGACTTTCTGGCATTCTGGTTCCGCAATAAGACGGAAGGGAAAACCATATGGATTTTCAATTAATTCCTTTTGTATTAACTAAGGGGTCATACTACCAATTTTAGGTGTAGAGCAAGATACATGCCAAAGATACAGTTATCCCTGTTGAGATAGAAGGAACGCCTATAGATGAAGAATCTGATTATGAAGAAGCCTCACCTCAGCTAGCATCCAAGCCAAACGTAAAGAAGTCGAAGGGTGGTATACTCATTACCATCCAAACGATGGAAGGGTTGTTTGTCAAGAAGAGTGGACTTGATTATGCTGTAAGTATCTTTTAGTAGAGCCAGAAATAAACTTTTTGTGTATTTCTCAGAGATTAATGCTTCTATCAGAAAGAAACTAATGAACTTACCCATTGAAGTAATAGATGTATAATTACAATTAAATTATGTATAGACATTTTTTTAAAAGATTATTAGATATCGTGCTCTCTGGTTTGGGCATGATTGTTTTGTCGCCAATCTATTTGCTGCTTATGCTATATGTGGCGATATTTATGGGATTGCCAGTCTTGTTTGGACAGGAACGTATTGGTAAAGGGGAGAAACCTTTTAAACTATATAAGTTCCGTTCTATGACCAACAAGAAAGATAAGGATGATAATTTGTTGCCGGAAAGTGACAGGTTGACTAAGGCTGGTATCTTGCTGAGAAACTCTTCTTTGGATGAGTTACCTGAGTTGTGGGCTATCTTTGTTGGCAAGATGTCAATAGTTGGTCCTCGTCCTATGCCAACCTATTATGGATCTTACTTTCTGCCAGAAGAAAGAAAGCGCCATACAGTAAGAGGTGGTCTTATTCCTCCTGATTCTTTAAGTGGTAAGGCTGTGACCAGCTATGAGGAACAGTTTGAATATGAGTGTTACTATGCAGATCATGTTTCTTTGTGGTTGGACATCAAGGTGATATTTACTACATTCAAGATACTCTTCAAACGTGTTGAAGAAGATTATGGAACTTGTGAACGTCCGCACTTGAATGTGTATCGTAAGGATATGTTGAAATAATAAAATTGATATATTATGATTCAGACAATTAATGAACTTATAAAGAAGAATGGTACTCCTTTCTATCTCTTTGATGAGGAGGGTTTTGTGAACAACTATAGAAAACTGGAGGCAACTTTCAAGGCTGTATATCCAAACTATCAGATTTCTTATTCTTATAAGACCAACTATACTCCATTTGTATGTCAGCTTGTGAAGAGCTTGGGTGGATTTGCTGAAGTGGTATCTGATATGGAGTATACGCTTGCCAAGAAGTTGGGCTACGCCAATAATCAGATTGTTTACAACGGACCTTCTAAGGGGGAAGAAATGTACGAACATCTTGAGAACCATGGTATCTTGAATCTTGACTCTTTAGATGAGGCTAAGCGTGTTGTTTCATACTGTTTGGCTCATGCCGATAAACAATATACGGTAGGTATTCGCATCAATATGGATTTAGGTGCAGCCAACTTCATCAGCCGTTTTGGTCTGGAACCTGACAGCGAGGATATGGTGGAAGTTGTTAGATTGATCAAGGATACACCTAACTTGAAACTGATAGGTTTGCATTGCCATATCAGTCGTTGCCGTGGTGTTGAGGCTTGGGCTGAACGAGCAAAGATTATGTTGGAAATGGCTGATAAGTATGTGGATGGTGTGCCTGAGTATATCAGTCTGGGTAGTGGAATGTTTGCTGATATGGCAGATTATCTGAAGGATCAGTTTGGTGGTTCTAGTGTTCCTACATACGAGGATTATTGCAAGGCTACGATTTTGCCTTTTGCAGAGCATTATAAGGATGTGGAAAAGAAGCCTATGCTTTTCACAGAACCAGGAACTACCGTTGTTGCCCGTTACTTGAGTTTCGTTAGCAAGGTTTTGAGTATCAAGCAGATCCGTGGAAGATGGATTGCCAATATGGATGGTGACTATCATAACTTGGGTGAGATTTGTACCATGAAGAAATTGCCTACTCATGTGATTGCAGGAGGCAAGGAGCAGAAGCATTATGACAATATCGACATCATGGGCTTTACTTGTCTGGAACAGGATGTAATGGTTCCTGCATGGGATGGTGAACTCGCTGAGGGCGATGTGATGGTGTTCGATAACTGTGGTGGTTATTCCATCGTATCAAAGCCTCAGTTCATTAAACCTCAGAGTGCTATGTTTGCTAAGCGTATCAATGGCGATGTACAGATGATTATGCGTGCAGAGACATTTGATGATGTGTTCGGTAAGTTTAGTTTTGACTATTAAACGTTGAAGAAATGAAAGATATTACTGTATTGAGCTCTGCATGTGGAGCCTTCTTTATGCCTGGTTTCTTCCGCTGCCTGAAAGAAAATCATGAGCGTAATATCAGAATTGTAGGTTGCGACTTGAGCGATGATGCTGTGACAAACAGATTGTTTGTTGATAAGTATTATCAGGTACCAAGATATACTGACAGCACTTATGTGGATGTATTACTTGATATCTGCAAGAAAGAGCATGTTGATGTGTTCTTCCCTCATATTTCCATGGAACTTCCATATATCTTGGACAGAATGCTGGATTTCGAGAAAGCCGGGGTGAAAGTTGCCATCTCTGATAAGGATACTTTGGCAACTGCTAACTGTAAGTATCATCTTTATGAGTTTATGAAGGAGAAAGGACTTACTGTACCTCAATATTTCCTTGTAGATTCTTCTGAGACTTTGCGCAAGAGAATTGGAGAATTGGGCTTCCCTAAGCGTCCTGTCTGTGTAAAAATGACCGAGAACAGTGGTAGCCGTGGTGTTCGTATCGTTCGTGCAGACTTATCAAAGAGCGATCTCTTCATGCATGATAAACCATCTTCTATGAACGTTACATTGGATGAAATGTGCGAGATATTGGATGGCTGCAATCCGATGCCAACCATTATGGCAATGGAGTTTCTACCAGGTGTAGAATATACGGTTGATTTGCTTGCAGACCATGGCAAGACATTGTATATTGCAGGTAGAAGAAATACTACCAGCTCCATGAGTATTGCCCAAACATCAGTTGTAGAGAAGAAGGATAGTGCTTATCAGCTCTGTGAGGACATTGTGCGTGAGTTGAATCTTGATGGAAATATCGGTTTCGACTTTATGCTTGATGAGAACGATACTCCTTGGCTTACCGATCTCAATCCTCGTGTAACAGCTACTATCATTCTTTATGCTGGTGCAGGTATGAATTTCCCATATTTACGTGTTAAGCAACTGTTGGGTGAGGAATTACCTAAAATAGAGTTGAAGTATGGAACCAAATTGGTTCGCAAGTATTGGGATGTGCTGTTTAATGATAATGGCATGATTCAAATTTAAATTATTTCTGATGAAAAAGATATTGATTACCGGTGCCAACAGTTATGTTGGCACCAGCGTAGAGAAATGGTTGTTGAAGACTCCAGGAGAGTTTGAGGTAGATACAGTGGATACAATGAATGAGGCTTGGAAGAAGGCTGATTTCACGAAGTATGATGCTGTATTCCATGTAGCCGGCATTGCACATGTGGATCCAAAGCCGGAGATGGCTCCTTTATATTATAAGGTGAACCGTGATTTGACTGTAGAGATTGCCAAGTGGGCTAAGGATGCTGGCGTGAAGCAATTTGTGTTTATGAGCAGCGAGATTGTTTATCATGTAAGTAGATCTATGAGTCCACATATCATAACAAAAGATACCAAGCCAAATCCGAATGACTTCTATGGTGATTCCAAGCTTCAGGCTGAAAATGGATTGAACGAACTGGTATGTGATACCTTTAAGGTTGCCAACCTTCGTCCGCCTATGATTTATGGTCCAAAATGTAAGGGTAACTTCTTGCGTCTGGGATGGCTTGCTACGAAGGTTCCTGTATTCCCATGCTGGCACAACAAGCGTAGTATGCTTTATGTATATAATCTCGCTGAGTTTGTGAAGCAGATTATCAACCGTGAACTCTCTGGTACTTTCTATCCTCAGAATCGTGAGTTGAGTGATACTGTGGAGATTGTCCGCTTCTTTGCCAAGAAGTATCATCATAAGGTATGGATTAGCAAGTTGTTTAATCCTGCGGTATTGATTGGCTCCTGGTTCCTGCCTCAGGTTCCTAAGATGTTTGCTGATTCTTATTATGAGCCAAGCATGACAAAATATGATTTCGATTATCAGGTGTTCAGCCTGGAGGAGTCAATGAAGGACCTGGAAGTAACTGAGGATAATAGAAGAATGAAGTAATAATTATTAATATTGATAGTACGTTATGGCTGGAGATTTACAAATTGTCACAACCACGGAGGTTGAACAACGGATGATTCTTGTAAGAAACCAACAGGTTTTATTGGATCGAGATGTTGCTGCTCTTTATGGAGTAGAAACTAAGCGTATAAATGAAGCTGTAAAAAACAATCCAGATAAGTTTCCTAAAGGATATGTTTTGGAGCTTACTTCTGAAGATGTTAGTGAGATTCAAACAAGTAATGAAATTGCGGTCGAAAATTTCGACCGCAAATCTATCAGTAATATGAGTCGTTATAGACCTAAGGCTTTTACAGAACGTGGCCTTTATATGCTTGCTACTATTCTCAAAAGCCCTCGTGCTACTCAGACTACTATAGCGATTATAGAATCCTATGCTAAGTTAAAAGAGTTATCTCGTAATATATCAGTATTAAAATCTGATATAAATGTTGAGAAAAAACAAACTTTAGCTCAGAAAACTGGAGCATTGTTTAATGAGTTGTTAAATGTAGAGACAGTTCCTTCTAGTGGTAGTACAACTATGGAACTTAATATGATGAGTATCTCTCTGCATTTGAAAAAAAGACAAATCTAAATAGTAGATTATGGAGAATACTTTTATACAGAAATTTGAGATTTTTGATCTCTTTGGTTATAAAGATGTTAGCATTATATTTAACTATTCGACGTTGATTGTTATCGGAGAAAATGGTTTTGGAAAAACCAGCATTCTGAATGCTCTTAACTTCCTAATAACGCATTCGTATAAGCGCCTTTTGGAAATCAAATTTTCAGCGTTACGAATTGTAATAGATGGTGCAGATTTTTTCTTAGAAAGATCTTTGATAGAAAAGTATGTTTCTTATGTCGAAAGAAGGGATAATGATGAACATTCTATTATAGATTTTGTAAAACGACATACTGATAAAAAAGTTTTTTTGAACGCTGTCGATTTATTAAACCAAGGAAAAAGAAAAGAATTCTATAGCTTTGTCAATAATGATGATTTTCTGAAGACGATTCCTGCTAATGTGTTATATCAGGAACTATTTACATGGAATGAGCAGACAAAAGCATTTAATAATTTCCTTGTAATGGAAAATCTAATAGATAGTTATGGCTATGATGTTTTATTCTATCCGACATACAGAAGAGTAGAAGTTGATTATCAAAGTCTGTTCCCACAAGAACAAAGACATAGATTAATGCGTTTTGAAGAGGATCGTAATTTTGAAAATCAAGATATGAATATCCGTTTTGGAATGAGAGATGTTGCAAGACGAATAGAGACCATAACTGATATTATTCGAAAATCATCATTGGAAGGTTTTACAAATGTATCAGGCGATATGATTCATCAGATGCTGGATATGAACTCGGGTACAAAACATGAATTGGACTGTACTCTTGATGAGCTTAGAATTGTTCTTGATAGAACAGGAAGTAGATTGGATGTGAATGATAAAAACGTTATATTAGATCAATTTGCAAATCAGAATCCAACATTATTTAAGAATGATTTCCTGTTATTTTATTTACAACAATTGTTGATGATATATAGAAGTCAGGAAAAGTATGATTCTGCAATCAATAGATATTGTGATGTATGTAACAAATACTTGAATGAAAAGAAATTTGTTTATGATGCAAGTAATGTTACATTGGGCATATATAGGTCAGTCAATGGAAAACCAATGGTTTCTGATGATTATAGAGTCAGACTGAATCAATTGAGTTCTGGTGAAAAGCAAATAGTATCAATTTTTTCACAGATATATCTAGAGTTGGATAAGAAATATGTGGTTTTGTTTGATGAACCAGAACTGTCATTATCTATTTATTGGCAGGAAAATCTTTTGCCGGATATTATTGCATCTGGAAACTGTATGTTTTTGATGGCAGTAACCCATTCTCCGTTTATTTTTGGGGATACATTGAAGAAATATACTGTAGGAATGCATGAATTTATTAAGAGATAATGGCTGACTATAATTATACTCCAGAAGCATTAGCTAGAAAATTAAATGATGCATCTGTTATTTATTCAAGATTTGCACTTCTTATATCTCACTATGGCGAAGATGCTGTATATTGCTTTGTAGAAGGTTATGATATGCCATATTACCGAGCTGTGGTTCGTCATGTTATAAGAAAAGAGCCTGTAGAAATTAAGTGTAATGGTAAAGCAGCTGTTATTGCAGCTAATAAATTCATAGAAGGAAAAGAGGATTGTCGCAAATATACAAAACGATATTTCGTGGATCGAGATTACGATAGTAATGAGGGATTGCCCATTACTATTTTTGTTACAGATGGTTATGCTATTGAGAATTATTATCTCTCTGATGCATGTGTAGGTTCTATTCTTGAAGTAGAATTTAAAATGTCGAAATCTGTTTATTTAAATGAGTATCAAAGTTGCATGAATCTATTTCATCAAGAACATCGTAATTTTTTTGAAGGTACATTGCTTCTTAATGCTTGGTATAGCTGTCTTTATCAAAATCAAACTTGGAGTAGAAGTGATGTTTCACTTGACGTTACTTTTCCTAAAGAATGGTTAAGCCTGAACATTGGAAATATAAGTTATAATTATTCTTTGACTGATATTGAAGCAAAATATGATAAAGCTCCGAAAATTGAAGAAGCACTTATTCAAGAACGTATAAATGAGTTGAGGAGTTTGGGACCAGCTTATTCTAGAGGAAAATATGAAATACAATTTTTGTTTGAGTTTTTGAGCTTTTTAAAAAATGAACCGAAGAGGAATCGGGTATATTCTGTTGCCTCATGTTCTTTGCCTTTCCAACAGAATTCTATGATTTCAACATTTTCTCAATATGCTGATGTGTCGGAAAATTTGTATCATTATATAGAAACCGGTAAACGCAGTCTCTCTTAAAAAACTACACGTAAGAATGTTTTGATTAAATCAAGGGAATTATGAATCAAAAAAGAATTTTAGTTGTAACACAATATATATACCCTGAAAATTTCAAAAGTAATGAACTTGTTTTTGAAATGGCTAAGCGAGGGTATCATGTGGATGTATTGACCGGTATTCCTAATTATCCTGAAGGGGTATATTTCAAGGGATATGGTTTGTTCAAGAAGCGTATAGAAAAAAAAGATGGAGTAAACTTTTATCGTTGCTGGCAATCTCCTCGTGGAAGAAAGGCTTCCGGACTAGGTCTGGGCTTGAATTATATTACATTTGCTATTTCTGCTACTTTTTGGATTTTCTTCTATTTCTTATGGAAAAAGAAATATGATGCCATTATTACGCACGAGCCGTCACCTATAACACAATTGATTCCTGCGTGCCTGTTAGGCATAATAAAAAAGGTTCCTGTGTATTCGTGGATTATGGATATTTGGCCAGATGCAATTAAGAATAGCGTAAGCCCCAAAATGTATAAATTGGCTGCTCCTGTTCTTACTTCTATCACTGAGTGGACTTATCGGCATTCAGACAAGTTGCTGATAACTTCAAAGGGTTTTGAAGAACTGCTGTGTAGAAATGCAGACTATCATGATAAAATTATTTATTATCCAAATTGGAGTGTTGATATGTCTGTTAATAAAACAGGTTTTGTAACGCCAGAACTTCCTGAAGGATTCCGTATTATGTTAGCTGGTAATTTAGGTGAAGCTCAAAACTTGGATGCTGTTGGAGAGTGTATGAAGTTACTGAAGGATCATAAGGAGGTAAAATGGATTTTTGTTGGTGATGGTAGTTGGAAAAAGTGGTTGGATGACTTTATCAAAGATAATGGGTTGAATGATACAGCTTTCACTCTAGGTCGCTTCCCTGGTTCAGCTATGCCTACTTTCTTTAAAGAGGCTGATGCTATGTTAGCGACTCTTCGAGGTGGATTCATCGATTTGGATATGACGGTTCCTGCTCGTGTACAGTCATATATGTCGGCAGGAAAACCGATTTTAGGAATGATTGGTCAAGGAACCATTGATTTAATAGAAGAAGGTGATTGTGGTTATGCTGTTGCTCCAAGTGATTACAAAGCTTTAGCAGACGTTATTATTAATAAGGTTCTAACAGATAAAGAAGGATTTAAGCGAAAAGGATTGAATGGTCGTAGAATGTATGAAAAAGACTTTTCTCTTGATCGCTGTATAGACCATTTGGAAGAAATAATCAAGGTTAACTAATTGTTTTGTGTTGTATCTTATGGGATGCCAAGAATATATGGATCACATCATTTATTTGCCTAAGAATGGATTTAAATATATTTGAGCAATACTCTTCTCTCTTTGATCCCGGTATTCCTGATTATATCTTTTTCCTTTCTTTTTGGGCAATGAGCCTGATTATCGCAATCTTGCTCATCGTAAAAAAGGGAATTGATATCAAGAGAATGGTGATGGGAACGTTGCTCGTGGAGTGCATCTTTATCATTTATTGCTCTACTGTGATATATCGGGAGACCTTCCCGGAACCTCAGTACAACTTCATGCCATTCTGGAGCTATCAGGCTATCAAGGATGGCGATGATATGTATATCGTAGAGAACTTTCTCAATGTCATCCTGTTTATACCCGTAGGTTTCCTGGTTTGTGGGTTCAGAAGGATGAACAGATGGTGGAGAGTGGCTCTCCTGGGATGTCTCATCTCCTGTTCCATAGAGGGTTTGCAGCTTTGGTTGCAAAGAGGACTCTGCGAACTGGATGATGTGTTCCATAATACCTTGGGTGCTATCGTGGGATATGGGCTCTATCGGGTAATGGCTTCTGCATTGAGACGGAGTATGAAGAATAATAACAATAAACAAAACTAAGAAAAATATGAAATACTTATTAGTTGTAGCTCATCCTGATGATGAGGTGTTGGGTGCTGGTGCATCTATGTGGAAATGGTCGCATGAAGGCGACGAGGTAGAGGTGGCTATCATGTGTACTGAGGCGAAGGCGAGAGCTTTCCGTCCTTCTGATGCTGAGTTGGAGGGTGATACCAATGAGAGTACTGCCTTCCTGGGTGTGAAGAAGAAGTATGAGGCTACTTTCCCTAATATCGAGATGAATACGGTTCCTCACTTGAAACTGGTACAGTTTATCGAGAGTGCCATCCGTGAGAGTGAACCTGACATCGTGATTACGCATCATCCTGCCGATACCAACAATGACCACCTGATGACTTCCATGGCATGTCAGGAGGCTGTTCGCCTCTTCCAGCGCCAGCCAACCGTAAAGCCATTGAAGGAGTTCTGGTATATGGAGGTTCCTAGCTGTACAGAGTGGGCTATCAACGATGCCATGAATCTCTTCCGTCCTAACTGCTATGTAGAAGTAGGCAAGGAGGGTGCTGAGGCGAAATGCAAGGCATTGGCGATGTATAGAGGTGTAATGCGTCCGTATCCACATCCAAGAAGTAATGAGTATCTCATGGGCTTAGCTGCCGTAAGAGGTAGTCAGTGGGGATGCAACTATGCTGAGGCATTCCAGGTAGTGTTGAGAAGATATTAGAAGATTTTGTTTCTTCAGAAAAAATGCTAGAAATAAACAAAGATTTCTTGGATTCTCTTTTTGCCAAGGCAAAGGAGAATCCTCGCTTACGCCAGAATTATGATCTTCGCACTAGTGCTGAGGATCAAAGCCAGAGAATGCTCAATGCTCTGCTACCTGGTACAGAAGTGGCGATACATCGTCATCCCAATTCATCAGAGAGTGTCATCTGCCTTTGTGGTAGAATGGATGAAGTGATATACGAGGAGGTGGTATCGTATCTACAGGATGGTGAGGATACCGTAAGAAAGGTCTCTTATCAAGAGATTGAGAGAATCCATCTAAATCCGAAGAATGGGGTGTATGCATGCCAAGTGCCTAAAGGGGCATGGCATACGGTAGAGGTTTATGAACCTAGCGTAATCTTTGAGGCGAAAGATGGGGCTTATGGGAGTGATGGGAGTGAAATTCTTCAAACCACCTAGTTCCTCCTTCCAAGGAGGACGCCATATCTCTCACCAAACCTCTCTCTTGCCCGTAGAGAGAGAATGTAACCGCCCCTCAGTGCTTTTTTTCTAAAATCATCCCGTCCTTCTTTACCATTAAAGAAGGCTCCACCTCTCACCCCGACCCTCTCTCCCTCAGGGGAGAGGGAGGAAACCGCCCTACTCGGTGCTCGGAACCGCTACGCTATAAGGTTGGCGGGGCATCAAAGCCCTCGCCATGGTTGTGCGGGATGGGACCGCCTGGGGATAGCAGTTTATAGTTTACAGTTAATAGTTATAGTTTACGGTTGATTTCGTGGTTATTTGCTGATAATTTGCAGATTTCTTTCAATTTTCTTGGTGGTTTCGTAGAAAAAGCGTAATTTTGCGACATTATTAAACGTTTAAAATGAAAGGTTATGGCATTAGAAATAAGAAGTATTCCTGTCTTGACAGGTGAGACTGCAGAACGGTTTGTTCGTGAGGCTGAGGAGAATGAGCGCAATCCACAAAGGAGAAAATTAGTCTTTTCTTTTGAGGATATTGATCGCATTATGGAACGTTCACGTAAATATATGAAAGAACATGGAGGAAAAGGACCTTTTGCAAAATAGTTGTGGGGGCTTTCCATATCCTGTTACAACTCAGGGTGAGCTGGAAAGTTTTAGTTGCGGAGATAAGGACTTGGATGATTTCTTTCATCAAGACGCATTCCTTTATGCAGAGCAGCTGTTGGGAAAAACTTATTATTTTTCCACAACAGGAGATGACAAGAAGATTGTTTGTGCTTTTACGTTAGCAAATGATAGTATCAAGGCTGCTTTGATTCCGAATACTTCAAGAAATCGAATACAGAGGAAGATTCCGAATTCAAAGAGAACAAGGAGTTATCCTGCAGTATTGATTGGAAGACTTGGTGTGGCAAAGGAGTTTCAAGGAACAGTTTTGTCTGTTGGTTCACAAGTGATTGAATACATAGCGTCGTGGTTTGTTCATCCTGACAATAAGACAGGTTGCCGCTTCATTGTTGTTGATGCTTACAATAAGGAGAATGTGCTTCATTTTTATGAAAAGAATGGCTTCAAATTCTTGTACTCTACTGAGAGTTTGGAGAAAGAGGCGAATCATATTCCTGAAGATGAACACTTAGAGTCAAGGATGATGTATCTTGATCTGTTGGGATATATAAGATAAAAAACTAATTTGGAAAACACAAAAGAATTAGAATTTAATTTTTAATTATATACGATAAGATGGGCAGGGCTTTGAATAAAAGATCTGCTCATCCTGTTGGCTTATTTGCTTTTTAAATAAGGTAATGGACTGATTAACACAGATGATGGTACTGATTAGCAGATACTACCATCCATTTATAATATTTAATTTATGAATTCAGAGAGTAAAAGTAAATTCAATCTTTGGCTGTCTGAACATCCAGAGTCGTTTCATCCCAGTGATGAGGCGCGGATGTTTGATTTTGTGAATTCCCTCTATGAAACGGAGGGAAATATATGTATTGATGAAATTTTCAGTGGATTTACCAAAAGCCATCCTGCTTACAGCAAGGAGGAGGCGATGAGATTGAGTGATAAGTGGGAAGAACAGATTCTGCTCATCATGAGATTCCTGGATTGGAAGAAACAAATAAAAAAATAATTTAGTAAGAAAGTAAACTATGTGTGGAATTGTTGGATATATAGGACAGAATGATGCTTATCCTGTTCTTATTGAGGGATTGAAGAAGCTGGAGTACCGTGGATATGACAGTGCTGGTGTGGCCTTGATTAATAGTCAAGACCAGCTGAATGTTTATAAGACAAAGGGTAAAGTGAGCAATCTGGAGACGATGGCTGCCGAGAAGGATTGCAGTGGCCATGTGGGTATCGCCCATACCCGTTGGGCTACCCATGGTGAGCCTTCTGCTACCAATGCGCATCCTCATGTGAGCATGAGTGGTGACTTGGCGCTGGTGCATAATGGTATCATCGAAAACTATCAGGTTTTGAAGGAACAGCTCATCGAGAAGGGCTATGAGTTTAAAAGTACTACCGATACTGAGGTGCTGGTGCAGCTGATTGATTTCTACTACCAGCAGAATGGCAAGGACTTGGTTTCTGCCGTTTGCCAGGCTTTGAACGATGCCATCGGTGCGTATGCCATTGCTGTTGTCGAGAAGAATAACCCTAGCCATCTGGTGGCAGCACGCCAGTCTAGTCCGCTGGTAGTTGGCGTGGGTAAGGATAATCTGGACTTCTATATCGCCAGTGATGCGACTCCTATCGTGGAGCATACGGATAAGGTGGTGTATCTGGAAGATGGTCAGATTGCTGACGTCAGGGTAGGTGAGGAGTTGAATATCATCAACCTGGAGCATTCGGCATGTCATTACGATATCAAGACCGTGGATCTGGACATCAGCAAGTTGAGCAAGGGTGGTTTTGATCATTTTATGCTGAAGGAGATTTATGACCAGCCTAACTGTCTGAAGGATTGTATGAGTGGTCGCCTCTTTGCTGATAAGGAACATCCTGAAAACAATCGCATCGTTCTTTCTGCGCTTCGTGATTATCGTGACCGACTGGTTCAGGCGAAGCATATCATCATCGTGGCGTGTGGTACCAGTTGGCATGCCGGACTGATCGGTAAGCAGCTGATTGAGAAGATGTGCCGCAAGAGAGTGGAGGTGGCGTATGCCAGTGAGTTCAGATATGGCGACCCTGTGATTGAGCCTGAGGATGTGGTGATTGCAATCAGCCAGAGTGGTGAGACGGCGGATACCTTGGCGGCAATTAAGCTGGCAAAGGAGAAGGGTGCGCTGATTTTCGGTATCGTGAACGGCGTGGGTTCTTCCATAGCCCGTGAAACGGATACGGGTATCTATATCCATGTGGGTCCGGAGATTGGTGTGGCAAGTACGAAGGCTTTCACCGGGCAGGTGACGGTTCTTACGCTTCTTGCTTTGGCTTTGGGGCATGAGTTGGGAACCCTAAACAATGCTGACTACTATCAGATGATAGAGGAACTTTCTGAGATTCCACAGAAGATGAAGAAGGTATTGGAGCAGGCTCTGATCATCAAGGATATCTCCCGAATGTTTACCTATGCGCACAACTTCCTGTATCTGGGTCGTGGTGTGAACTATCCTGTGGCGATGGAGGGTGCCTTGAAGCTGAAGGAAATCAGTTATATCCATGCCGAGGGCTATCCTGCTGCAGAAATGAAGCATGGTCCTATCGCTCTGGTAGATCAGGATATGCCAATCGTTTTCCTTGCTACGCATCATCAGTTGTATGAAAAGATTATCTCGAACATGCAGGAGGTGAAGTCGAGAAACGGCCGCATCCTTGCCGTGGTGACTGAGGGTGACCAGCAGGTGAAGGAAATAGCGGATAATGTATTGGAGGTTCCAAGAACCCTGAATGCGCTGGTTCCGCTGCTGAGCGTGGTTCCGCTGCAGCTGCTTGCTTACTATGTGGCTGTGGATAAGGGACTTGATGTAGATATGCCGAGAAATCTGGCGAAGAGTGTGACAGTGGAATAAGGTTCCATCTGTTACCCAGAGGCTGATGGTGGAATCTCTTTCCTGGATGAATCACTCGGGATTGATTAGCGTATTCCTACGGAACACGCTAATCTTTCCGAGAAGGATACGAAACATCAGGTTTTGAAGGACTTTGAAAGTCCTTTTGAATACTAAAAGGATTTTTTCCAAAAAATATTTAGGTGATATTTTTCGAAAATCACCCCGTCCCTCTTTACCCTTAAAGAGGGCTCCACCTCTCATCTCGGTCTTCTCCCCTCAGGGAAGAAGAGGGAAACCGCCCTACTCGGTGCTCGGAACCGCTACGCTCTAAGGTTGGCGGGGCATCAAAGCCCTCGCCATATTTTGCGGGCTGGGACCGCCTTACTATAGCTTGCTGAGGTAGGGAATAGCTGTTTATAGTTTACAGTTAATAGTTTACGATTGATTTCGTGGTTATTTGCTGATAACTTGCAGATTTCTTGTGATTCTCTTGGTGGTTTCGAAGAAAAAAGCGTAACTTTGGCGGCAGAAGGTGTTAGATATAGAAGGTATTGATTATGAGAAATATGAATAGAATGTCGGCGGAAGATATCGCTAAACTTGGATGAATTAAGTAAAGCTGAGATAGAAGAGTTGGATGCCGCTATTGATAAATACAAGAATGTGGATACAAAGACTTTGTCTGAGTTATCTCATGATTCTGCTCGATATGAGGCATGGGATAAGAATCATAATGCTGTCATGACCTCTCTGAATATTGCAAAAGCAGGTGATGCTTCTAATGAGTTTTTAGAGTATCTTCGGAACAGGAATTAGCGCTATAATCGTTTCAGAATGTTAAAAAAGAACGTTTTATTGCTTAAAGATTTGATTTTTCCAAGAGAAATCTTTATTTTTGCTATAAAATGGAATTGTTATGAGCAAATATAGATTTAACATAAGCGATTATCATGCCATAGAAAATGCTGATATTCTGGTAGATGGAATAACAGTTTTGGCTGGACCTAATGGAAGTGGCAAAAGTACCATTTCCAAATGGTTGTATTATATGGTGGATGTTGCCACTAGATTCGATGAGTATGTAGGCAAGGGTGTAAATGAAGAATTCAAACATAGTTTGCAGATTCTTGCACGTGCTATTCGAGAAATATGGGGGTATCGCAGTAGTAGAAGTGAAATCTTGTCGTTGGCGGCCAATATTGATGCTTTGAAAAAGAAAATTAATGTTGGAACCGCTGTTGATGAGGTGGCTGAAAAATATAATTCTATAGTAGCCGAGTTTACAGAACAGGTAAGACCTGAGTTTCTTTCGGATGGTGTATCTGCCTTAAGAAAGGTGAGGGTTATAAACTATTTAAAGCAATTAATAGAGGATTCTGATAACATTGAAACATTTGATAATTTTGAGACAAAAATGTTTCAACAGACCGATAGGATGCTTGATGATTGGGAAAAGCGACTTAGTACACGCTCTATAAAAGACGTATATAGCTTTATTGAGGAGTATCTTCGTGAAGATGATGTAGCTCCTGAATCGATGCAACTCTGGGAGGATGATGTCAATATAATCTCTGAGGAGAGTCTGGGTTCATTGTTTAACATAGAACGAGCTATTTATATTGATACTCCTATGGCATTGAATGCCAAAAACTTGGCAGACAATGTGTTCTTGCAGCGTCTTCATAGTAACATGACTCATTCTCTAGGTAGGACTTTGGATAAGTCAAAGATGCTTCTCTTGCGTATCGCTCGATTGCTTAATGGTAAAATCTCACAGAGTGATAGTCTTCTAGGCGAGACAGAACTCTATTACGAACGAAAAGATGAGCATCTTAAATTGCCTGTGGAAAAAATAGCTACTGGTATGAAGACTTTTGCTTATCTTTATCAGTTGATCAAGAATGGATATTTGGATGATAAAACTATCTTGATGATTGATGAACCTGAAGTTCATTTGCATCCGCAGTGGATTGTGGAATATGCCAGACTGCTAGTGTTGATACATAAGACATTGGGAACGAAACTGATTTTGGCTAGTCATGATCCTGACTTTATTGCTGCCATCAAGGCCATTGCCAAAAGAGAAGAGGTGTTGGAGGAGACAAACTTCTACATATCTTCCAGCGAAGAGCAAGAATGTTCTTATCGTTATAACTTTAAGTGGTTAGGTAAAGACATTGAGCCTATTTTCGAATCGTTTAACATAGCTTTGGAAAGGATTCAGCAGTATGGCGACACAGATATTTGACAATGATTTTCTTCATACTCATCCTATCTACCAGAATGTGCATTCCACCTTAGTGGATGTCTCGAACAGAGACTATGCTATGGCTCCTTTTGATAAAAGGATTGAATGCTTGGATATGGATGATTATGAGGCTCACTATATGCAAAATGGTGCTAATGATAGTACGATGGATGCTGTGATTGGTATAGCCAATTATGATAATAATCATAAGAGTGGCTCTAGTCTGCTGATGGTGGAATTGAGATTGGGATATCAGTCAGCCAAGAACATAACGGCATTGAGCTTAAATAATAAGGTTAAGCATACGATGACTCTTTTGAATGCAGCTGAATTTCCGTAAGTATTCTTTTACCTTTGCACCCGGAATCACGAAAGCCAAAGTTGGTTAATGGGTGTTAAGATGTACTAGTAAGTGTCCTAGA
>ENA-UEQO01001660-UEQO01001660.1-human-gut-metagenome-genome-assembly--contig:-NODE-1660-length-22227-cov-7.650339_pt1 | contig 22227 bp, 17 predicted proteins | sample MGYA00242938_ERZ507940 | MGnify/ENA primary metagenome ERZ507940 (study PRJEB26167, sample SAMN06115517) | human gut metagenome | host: Homo sapiens | place: China:Chongqing | collected 2014-12-03... | reverse complement strand
TTTGTGGGCCTGGTGGATGATACCGGCATGGGTCTGGACGTCATTGAGAAGCTGAACAACCACAAGGTCAACACCCGCTACATCCAGCGCATGCCGGACGGCATGGGCACTTGGCTGGCCGTGTTCAACAACGACGGCGATGTCTGCGCCGCCATCTCGAAGCGGCCCGACACGACGCCGCTGACCGCATTATTAAAGGAAAAGGGCGACGAGATCTTTGCCGACTGCGACGGCATCGCCATCGAGTTTGATCTGGAGAAGGAGACCGTCAAGCAGATTTTGCACTTCGCCAAAAAGTACCGCAAAAAGGTCTACGCCGCGGTCTCCAACATGAGCATTGCCATGGAGCGCCGCAGCCTCCTGCAGGAGATCGACTGCTTTGTCTGCAACCAGCAGGAGGCCGGGCTGATGTTCTCCGACGATTACGACCACCTGACGCCGGACGAGATGCGCGCCACGCTGGCCGCCAACGTGCGCAGCGCCAACATTCCCTGCATGGTCGTAACGATGGGCGAGCAGGGCGCCGTCTACGCCCGCACCGACGGCGAGAGCGGCATGGTGCCCGCCAAGAAGGTCGATGTCATCGACACCACCGGCGCGGGGGATGCTTTCTTCGCCGGGACGGTCATCGGCCTGACCTACGGCAAGACGCTGGCCGAGGCCTGCGAGATCGGCAGCCGCCTGGCCGCGTCGGTCATCTGCATCTCGGAGAATGTCTGCCCGCGGTTCCGCCCGCAGGAGTTCGGGCTGGATGTGCCGGTCACAGACTGATTTTTTCGGTTTTTGGCACGCATTTCCCTTATTTTTCCATTTTTCCGATTTCGCACATTTTGCCTTTTTAGCAGTTTTCCATCCGCACATTTTCGGCTTTTATGACCATTTCAGTGCATTTCAGTATTGTAATTTTGCGCACAGTTTTTCGAAAATTCAAGATATTTAGTTACTGTATAACCAAACATGAAAACAGACAACCTCATCCCCGCAGCCCCGCTTGACCGGCGGGAGCTTGCACCCGGCGTGCAGCTCTGCTTCACCCGGCTGGACGCGCCGCTCTGCCCGCCCCCGCTGGACTGGCCGCGGCTGCTCGTCTTTGATTTCTGCCGCAGCGGACGACGCGCCATCCCGGACGGCGCACAATATGCCATCGTGACGGAGGGTCATGCCGCCGTCAGCTTTGCTGTGCCCGGTGCAGACTTCTACCTGCCCGGCAGCCAGTATGAGGCGCTGCAGCTTTTCATTGACCCCGACGCCGTGCAGGCAGACAGTTTTTTGACGCTGATGGGGCTGGAAATAGGCGGCATCGCGGATTATTTCTGCCGCGGCGGCGTTCACTGCTGCCCGATGAGCGACGCCATCACGGCCATTGTGGACGAGGTCTGGGACGACGCCGCCTACGCCGCCCCCGGCGAGCTGCGCTATGCCGCCGTGCGGCTGCTGTATGAGCTGCTGCGCCTGCCCGACGAGGCCGACACGGCCCGCTGCCCCGCGCGGCAGGTCGAATGCGTGCGCGAGGCCGAGACGCTGGTTCTGCAGGACCTCTCGGTCCGCCGCCCGGCCCGGGAGCTGGCCGACCATTTTGGTTTGAGCGAGAGCGGCTTCAAGCTGTACTGCCAGAACGTACTGGGCGAGGGGTATCTCGCCTACTTCCGCCGCCGCCGGCTCGAAAGAGCCGCCGAGCTGCTGCGCACGACCCCCCAGCGGGTGCAGGACATCGCCGCCCGGGTCGGCTACGAGAGCCAGGGCCGCTTTGCCCAGGCGTTCTACGACCAGTTCCGCCTGACCCCGCTGGAATACCGGCGCTTGTCGAAGTAGCCCCCTTGGCCCCCTCTGCGAGGGAGGCAAGAAAACCATGACCCGAAAGGAGCGGAAAATTGAACAACATCACGCGCTCGATTTTCCGTGCCATTCATGAGGGGCGGTGGTTGAGCATTGAATACAAAAACCAACAGACCCAGCAGACCAAATATTGGGTCGCTATCCGCGGGCTGAACCCCAGGACCCACACCCTGAACGTTGACGGGCTGCATCTGGGCAAATTAAGCGTGCAGGCGCTCGACCATATCAGCATTGACCGCATCCAGACCGCCGAGGTCGTGGACGGCTCGTGGTGCCCCGTCAACCAGACGCTCATCGACGACATCCGCGACAACCCCGGGCGGTACGCGGCGCTGTTTGACAACGCCGCCAACCTGCGGGTGCTGGACTATCTGGCCGCCTGCAACCGGCTGGACGCCACGCCCTACCAGTCCAACTACAGCCTGATCCATCAAATTGACGCCGACTGCTTTGCCGATTATAAGGAGGACACGCTGGAGCTGACCGACGACCAGTTCCGTGAGCTGGTGGGCCGGTTCCAGCGCCGGGTCGAGGACCGCCGCCGGAACGCCGCCCGCCCCAGCCTGCCCACGCTGGGGCTGAACCTTATCAGCATTGACACCCGGCAGGGGCTGTACGTGCTGGCCTACCGCCCGCTACGGCTCGACGTGAAAAAGCGCGCCCTGCGGGCCGAGGCGGAGCCGGTCATCTGCCGGGAGTTCACCGTCAACGGCAGCAAGCTGAGCATCCATCAATTTCTGGATGCCGACGACTATACGCTGCTGGACGAGTTCACGAAGCACGCCGAGACCATCAAGGACCGCATCACCCGCAGCAACCCGCGGGTGCGGGTCGATGACCTGCCCTACCTCGTCGCCATCAGCCGCGACTGCCCCGTGGACTTGGAGCATGAGTACCGCGGCATCCTTACTATGTTCGAGGACCCCTCCGGCGAGACGGCCACCGCCCCGCTGCGGGCCTTCTTCGGCGAGATGACCGCCAAGCCGCGCCGCCGCAAGTCCTACCCGCTGGCGCTGCTGAACAACAAGGTCAATCTGGACCAGCTGCTGGCCATCAACAACGCCATGCGCTACCCGCTGGCCTACGTGCAGGGCCCGCCGGGCACCGGCAAGACCAACACCATCGTAAACACGCTGACGACGGCGTTTTTCAACGAGCGCACGGTGCTTTTTTCCAGCTACAACAACCATCCCATCGACGGCGTTGTGGAAAAGCTGCAGGCCGTCACCTACCACGGCCAGACCGTGCCGTTCCCGATCCTGCGCCTTGGCAACAACGAGAAAACCGCCGAGGCCCTGCGCACCATCGACCAGCTGTTTGAGCAGTGCAAAAAAATCCCCGTGCCGGAGCGGCTGCTGGACAAAAACCACGCGGACCGCACGGCCCGCGCCAAACAGCTGACCGCCCTGCTGGAACGGTATGAGCGCATCCTTGATTTGCGGGAGCGGCGGGAGACCATCCGGCGCCTGCTGGACGCCCGCGGCCAGATGAACTTCCAGTACGAGCTGCAGGCCGGGCAGCTGCCGCAGGTGGACCGTGAGCTGGCCGCCTACGGCAGCATCGATTCTGCCGACGCGCTGGCTCTGCTGGACCGCAACGAGGACGAGCTGCTGCGCTACCTCTACTACACCTCGGCCCGCTGCATCCGCCGGTTGGAGGAGCCGAAATACAACGATTTAATGAGCATCGTCCACAGCCCCGACACCGACAAGGAGCGGGTCACGCAGTTCAACAAGTACCTCTCGGAGCCGGAGAACCTGAAAAAGCTGCTGCGCGTCTTTCCCATTGTGGCCACGACCTGCATCTCCGCCCACCGTCTGGGCGACCCGGAGCCGAGCTTTGACATGGTCATCATGGACGAGGCCAGCCAGTGCAGCACGGCCATGTCTCTTGTGCCCATCCTGCGCGGGGCGTCGCTGATGCTTGTGGGCGACCCGCAGCAGCTCTCGCCTGTCATTCTGCTGGACCCCGCCGACAACCGCACGCTGCGCCGCCGCTACGGTGTCACGCAGGAGTACGATTACATCGAAAACTCGATCTACAAATGCTTCCTGGCCTGCGACGCCGTCAGCGACGAGACGCTGTTGAGCTACCACTACCGGTGCAGCCCCAAAATCATCGAGTTCAACAATCGCAAATACTACAACCACAAGCTGCACATTGCCAGCCGCGAGACCGACCCCACGCCGCTCGTCTATGTGGACGTGCCCAACGACACCACCGACGAGAAAAACACCGCCCCGCAGGAGGTGCGCCGCATCGAGGCATACCTGACCGCGCACCCGGACAAGCAGGTGGGCATCATCACGCCGTTTGCGAAGCAGCGCGCCGCCATCGAGGCCATGCTGCGCGCGAAGCACTTTGAGAACGCCGCCTGCGGCACGGTGCACGCCTTTCAGGGCGACGAGAAAGACGTGGTCATCTTCTCCCTGGCGCTGACCGACCAGACCCGCCCGCGCACCTACGACTGGCTGAAAACGAACAAGGAGCTCATCAACGTGGCGACCTCCCGCGCGCGGGAGCAGCTGGTCATCCTCTCGAATCAGGCCGCGCTGGACCGCCTGCACGCCGACAGCACCGACGACGATATTTACGAGCTGGTGCAGTACGTGCGCAAAAACGGCCAGTCCGAGGTGACCGAGAAGCCCGCCGCCAGCCGTGCGCTGGGCATCAAGCCCTACAGCACCAAGACCGAGGATGCCTTTTTGGAAAATCTGAACCACGCGCTGGACAACGCCTTCCTCGACGGCAGCCGCTGCACGGTCCGCAAGGAGGTACCCATCGCCCAGGTGTTTGAGGATAACCCCGGCTGCGCCGACCTTTTCTACACCGGGCGGTTCGACTTCGTCGTCTACCAGCGGGAGGGCCGCCGCCTGATGCCGATTTTAGCCATCGAACTGGATGGCCGCGAGCACCGCGACGACCCCGCCGTCCGGCGCCGTGACCGCAAGAAGGACCAGATCTGCCGCGAGCACGGCTTTGAGCTGATCCGCGTCGAGAACAGCTACGCGCGGCGGTATAATTATATCAAGAGTATTTTGATAAACTACTTCCGCAAGGTGTCGTAGCACCCGCAAACGGGCAGAGCCCGCGAGAAAGCCTCCTCACGAAGTGGGGAGGTGGCCGAGTGGAACGAGGCCGGAGGGGCTTTGCCCGCGCATCCCAGCGTAAAACCGAAAAGTCCTGCCTCCCTTTCCCGGAGACAGGACTTTTTCCTTTTTACCGCCAGTGAAACGTAACCATGCCGTAAATATAAATAAACAAAATCGCACCCGGCACAAAATACCTAAAAATCGGCTTCATCCAGGGGCGGACCTTCAGGCCCCTGCCGGTGTTGGTTTCGGCCACAAAATTGTCCCAGCCCCAGCCAAAGCGGTTGCAGCAGAACAGCGCCAGCACCAGCGACCCCAGCGGCAGCACATTGTTGCTGACGATGAAGTCCCAGAAGTCCAGCCACGCGCTGCCCGGCGCAAACGGCTGGAAGTGCAGCACGCTGTAGCCCAGCGCCGTCGTCAGCGCCAGCAGAAAGATGCCGACGCCGCAGACCACGCAGCCCTTCGGGCGGCTCCACCCGGTCAGCTCACGCACCATGGCAAGGATATTCTCGCAGACGCCCAGCACGGTGGACAGCGCCGCAAACACCATGAACAGGAAGAACAGCGCGCCCCACCAGCGGCCCCCGGCCATATTGCCGAACACCCCCGCCATCGTGTCAAACAGCAGGCTGGGGCCTGCCGTGACCTCCAGCCCGTAGGTGAAGCACGCCGGGAAGATGATGATGCCCGCCAGCACGGCCACGAACGTGTCGAGAAAAATGACCCGCAGTGACTCGCCCATGAGCGCGTGATCCTTGCCGATGTAGCTGCCGAAGATCGCCATGCCGCCCATGCCGACGGACAGCGAGAAAAACGCCTGGTTCATGGCCGCCACGATGACCCCGCCGTCAACGGCCGAGAAATCCGGCACAAGGTAGAACCGCAGCCCCTCCGCCGCACCGGCAAACGTCAGGCTGTGCACGGCCAGCACCAGCATCAGCACCAGCAGCGCGCTCATCATGTATTTGGTCACGCGCTCCAGCCCGCCCTGCAAATTAAAGCTCAGCAGCACAAACGCCGCTATAACGACCACAAGCAGGTAGGTCACGTTCAGCCCGGGGTCGGCGATCATCTGCGCAAAGCCGAAATCCGCGTTCTGCCCGGTCAGGAACTTGACAAAATAGTACAAGATCCAGCCCGTGACCACCGTGTAGAACGCCATGATGGCAATGTTGCCGATGAGGCTGACGACGCCGAATACGCCCCACTTGTGGCCGGGCTTTTCCAGGCGTTGGTACATGGTAACGGGGCTGGCCTGGGCGGCGCGGCCCACGGCAAACTCCATGATCATGACGGGCAGGCCCAGCACCAGCAGGCAGAGTATGTAGAGCAGCATAAAGCTGCCGCCGCCGTTCTGGCCGCACATCCAGGGGAATTTCCAGACGTTGCCGCAGCCGATGGCGCACCCCGCCGACAACATGATAAAGCCCAGGCGGCTGCTCAGGCGTTCGCGTTCGTTCATAAATCAGTTTTCCCTTTCGGTAGTGATTTCCGCGCAGACAATTTCCGTGCGGCCCTGGGTGCGGAACTTGTAGCCCCAGGTGCCCGTGCCACCGCTGACGATGGCATCGCAATGGTCTGCAATGTTCTTTCTGCCGTAGTTGCGCTCATTTTTGGCAACCATGCCCACCGCACCCGCAGGCCAGACCTGCCCGCCGTGGGTGTGGCCGCTCAAAATCAGGTCCGCCCCCGCCGCGGCGGCGTTCTTAAAGTCCCGCGGCTCATGGTCGAGCCAGACCGTGTAGTGGTCGTCGGGGCCGCCGGGCATAAGCTGCGCCGCCGTGAAGCGGCTGCCGTTCGTGTACAGATAATCCTTGCGGCCCACGACGCGCACACCGCAGGGCAGCAGGACGGACGTGTCCTCCAGGATGCGCACGCCCGCGGCGGCGAACCCGCGCTCCAGATCCGCGCGGCCAAAGCTCGGCTCCCGCCAGTGGTGGAACAGGTCGTGGTTGCCGAGGACGTAATACTTGCCCAGCGGCGCGTCCAGCTCGCCAAACAGCTTGCAGAAGGCGTCCAGCTCCTCCGGCTCGGTGAACTCGTCGAAAATATCGCCGGTCAGCACAAGCAGGTCGGGACGGCACGCCTCGATTTTTGCTTTCAGCTCAGGGATACGGGTGTGATCCATCGCCGCACAGGCGCGCGGGTGGACATCACTGACCTGCACGATGGTCAGCCTGCCGTTCGGCAGGTTTTTCCGCGTTGTCAGGCTGTATTTTGTCGTACAGAGCCGCAGCGCACGCCGCCGCCCCCACCACATGATAAGGCCCGTCAACAGCCACGGCGTTATGCCGTCCAGCCAGATAATATGCCAAACCGTCAGCGGTGTGCCGCCGATGCGCCGCAGCGCCAGCCCGATGGCGGTACCGATGCAGTAGAATGTCACAAGATGTCCGGCAAACACGATGCCCAGCCCGAGCGGGTCGCGGCTGATATACGCCAGCACCCCCATCAGCACAAGCGGCAGTCCGTAATACAGCACCGGCCACCGGGCCACCAGCTGTAAGGGCGGCAGCTGCAAAAAGTTCAGGTACAGCAAAGCATCCAGCGCCACCTGCCCGAGGCGCGGAAGAACGAATTGGAAGAAAGGATGATACATGGTTGATGCCTTTGTTCGGTAAGAGTGCCTTCCCCCTTGGGGGAAGGTGTCTGCGGCCCCGCCCGCAGGCGGATGAGGGGAAGCCTTTTTAACAAAAACACCCCCGCACCTCGCGGCACGGGGGCTGAAATTTAATTTTTACTGTTCCTTCGCCTTGATGGCCGCGTCAATTGCGCGGGCAGCCTCTTTACCGGCACCCATGGCCAGAATGACCGTGGCAGCACCGGTGACAGCGTCGCCGCCGGCGTAGACCATCGGGCGGCTCGTCAGGCCGTCGGGACCGTTCGTGATCAGGCAGCCGTGCTTGTCGGCGTCCAGACCCGGCGTGGTGGAGCGGATCAGCGGGTTGGGGCTGGTGCCCAGTGCCATGATCATCGTATCAACGTCCAGGACGAACTCGCTGCCCTCCTTGACGATGGGGCGGCGGCGTCCGGAGGCGTCCGGCTCACCCAGCTCCATCTGCACGCAGGTCATACCCTTGACCCAGCCGTTCTCGTCGCCCAGCACTTCCGTCGGGTTCGTCAGCGTCTTAAAGACGATGCCCTCCTCCTCGGCGTGCTCGACCTCCTCCTTACGGGCAGGCAGCTCAGCCATGCCGCGGCGGTAGACGATGTAGACATTCTCGGCACCCAGACGCTTCGCGCAGCGGGCAGCGTCCATGGCGACATTGCCGCCGCCGACAACGGCAACGGACTTGCTCTTCATGATGGGCGTGCGGGAATCCTCCTTGTACGCCTTCATCAGGTTGACGCGGGTCAGGTACTCGTTGGCAGAGTAGACGCCGTTCAGGCTCTCGCCGGGGATGCCCATAAAGCGGGGCAGACCGGCACCGGAGGCAACGTAGACGGCCTCAAAGCCGTAGTCGTTCATCAGCTCGTCGATGGTCAGCACCTTGCCAATGACCATGTTCGTCTCGATGTCCACGCCCAGCTCCTTCAGGCCCTCGACCTCGTGCTGGACGATGTCCTTGGGCAGACGGAACTCGGGGATGCCGTACATCAACACGCCGCCCGCAACGTGCAGGGCTTCGTAGACGGTGACCTTGTAGCCCAGCTTTGCCGGATCACCGGCCACGGTCAGGCCGGACGGGCCTGCGCCGATGACAGCGACCTTGTGGCCATTGGGCGCGGGGGCGGTGGGCTTGGTATGTACGTTGTTGCGGTACCAGTCGGCGACAAAGCGCTCGAGACGGCCAATGCCGACAGCCTCGCCCTTGATGCCGCGGACGCACTTGCCTTCGCACTGGTGCTCCTGCGGGCAGACACGGCCGCAGACGGCGGGCAGCGCGCTGGACTGGGCAATCACATGGTAAGCAGCCTCAAAGTCGCCCTCGGCGACGTGCTTGATGAAGCCTGGAATATCAATTTCAACAGGGCAGCCGCTGCGGCAGGGGTGGTTCTTGCACTGCAGGCAGCGCTTGGCCTCGTTCACGGCCATCTCCTCGGTGTAGCCGAGGGCGACCTCTTTAAAGTTTTTGTTGCGGACGTTCGGCTCCTGGCTGGGCATGGGGCACTTTTTCGGGTCCATGTTCGGCATAATTACTGCACCTCCTGCTTCAGCAAATTGCACTCGGCCTCGCGGGCGTGTGCCTCAAAGGGCTTGTACATCGTGCCGCGGTGCATAGCCTCGTCAAAATCGACCTCAAAGCCGTCAAAATCGGGGCCGTCCACGCAGGCAAACTTGGTCTGCCCGCCCACGGTCAGGCGGCAGCCGCCGCACATGCCGGTGCCGTCCACCATAATGGGGTTCATCGACACAACAGTTTTGACATTGTGGGGCTTCGTCGTCTTGACGACAAATTTCATCATGATCAGGGGTCCGATAGTAATGACCTCGTCAAAGTTTGCGCCGTCCACAATGCGCTGCTCCAGCGGCGCGGTGACAACGCCCTTCTCGCCGTAGGAGCCGTCATCGGTCATAATGATAAACTCATCGCAGCAGGCGCGGAACTCGTCCTCCAGAATGACCAGATCCTTGTTGCGGAAACCGACGATGCCGGTGACCTTGGCGCCCTGCTCGTGCAGTGCCTGGGCAATGGGCAGCGCAATGGCGCAGCCCACGCCGCCGCCGACGACGCAGACGTTTTTCAGACCCTCGATCTCGGTTGCCTTGCCCAAGGGTCCCACAAAGTCATGCACGGCCTCGCCCTCTTTGAGGGAGTTCAGCTGCATGGTACCCGCGCCGACGACCTGAAAAATGATGGAAACGGTGCCGGCTTCGCGGTCAAATCCGGCGATGGTCAGGGGGATGCGCTCGGAATCTTCCTTGGCGCGGACAATGATAAACTGGCCGGCCTTTGCCTTCTTGGCAATGAGCGGCGCATGGATGCAAAGTTCGGTCACGGTGGGGTTCAGCTCCCGCCGTTTGATGATAGTAAACAAAGTTCCCACTCCTTTTACAAAAGCGCAGCTCTTTACGAAGCTGCGCTTGCTTTAGTATATGTTGCCGGTTTCGCGGTAGCTGCGCCAGACGTTTTCAAAAAAGTCGTCATCCTCGGGGATGGGGCGCGGGGCGCGCCAAGCGGTGCGGCAGGTGTTGTTTTCCAGCCACAGCTCCTGAATCAGCGGGGCTTCGGCTTCGTCCAGGGCAAAGGTGAAGGTGTCCGGCAGTTGGGTGAACGGCTTGATGCCACCCGTCAGATCGGTGTACAGGGCGCTGCCGCGGCTTTTGCCGCCGTGGGCGGTATAGTCCGCCATGGCGGTCAAGTAGGCGTGCTGGCTCAGCAGCATATCGCGCAGGCGGTACACCATGGCAAGCTCGGTACGGCTGCCCGCCTTGACCGTTTTGGCAAAGCCGGCAAGCTGCGCTTCCACCTGTTTGCCGTAGGCGCGTATCTGCGCGGGGTCGCGTATGGCGGCACCGCAGCGGCTCATTTCCTCGGCGGCGTGCTGCCACAGGGCGCGCACGTTGCCGGTGTCGGCGCGGCAGGCATCTGCCAGCGCAGCCATCTCGGTCAGGGCAGCGGCGGCTGCCGCGTCAAAGCTGACGGGGGCATCGCCCTGACAGCGGGCGGCAATGTACTGCGCGGCGCGGGTGCTGCCCACCTGCCCGGCGTTCAGCGCCGTGCCGCCGGGGCGGTAGACGCCGTGGCTGGCAGCGGCTTCACCCACGGCAAACAGGCCTTTCACGTCGGTCTGCCACCAGCAGTCGATGCCAATGCCGCCGTTGTTATGCTGGGCGCAGAGGGCAATTTCCAACGGCTGGGTGTACAAATCCACACCCTTATCACGGTAAAAATCGATGGCAGGCTGATTCATATGCGCCAGACGCTCGATGGGCGTGCCGAAGCAGGCACCCGCGCGGGTCAGATACGCCCGCGCTTCGGGCAGCAGCGCCTCGTAGGCAAACGCGCCGCCCACGGGGTTTTGGCGGTAGTCAAGGTATACCCGGCGTCCCTTGCAGGTTTCCAGATACACCAAAATGTCGATGAGGGAGCTGCCGTCGGCAACCTTGCGCACATCAAAGGGCCACTGGTAGCCCTTCAAAAACAGCTTGCTGAGCATATCGTGCGCGTCGGTGAAAAAGTCCATCAAAAACTCGCGCTCATCGCTGCCGTCCGCCGCCGTGGAAAACACCCGCGGCAGCACCTGCATATAGGTGCCGGAAACATTCCAGCGCGGCGCAACGGAGGCAAGCCCGTACTGCCATTCGGTCAGGTTTTTGCCCTTGGCACCCGCCTCCAGCGCAAGCCCCGTGGCACCGTATTGGCTGAAGGGGTAGACACTGTCGGCGTACATCCCGGCGGGACCGCCCGTGGCGTACACTACGTTTTTGCAGCGGATCAAAACAAAGCGGTCGGCGTCGTTTTGCGCGGTCACGTTCAGGCAAAGCAGCCCGCAGACCGTGCCGTTTTCGCTCAGCACTTTGATGACCTGAGTCTTGTCCAGCATCGGCACGCCCTTAGCCTGCACGGCAGCCTCCAGACATTCGGTCATCTGCTTGCTGGTGTAGGGTCCCACGCTGGTGGCGCGGCGGCGGGGGTCGTGGTCGGTCTTGTAGCCGATGTACTCGCCATAGCGGTTGCAGGGAAACGGTACGCCCAGCTCGACCAGCTTTAAAAAGCACTGGGTCGAGAGCGCGGCCTCGCACAGGGCAAGGTCGCCGTCCACGCAGCGGCCCGCAAACAGTGTGTCGGCCATCTCGCGCACGCTGTCGGGGTCGCCCCCGGACAGGGTCAGCTTGTAGTAGGTCTGTTTGTCGCTGCCGGTGTTGCGGCTGGTGCCGCCCGCGCGGTTTTCGGTGACCAGCACAATATCCCGCTGACCAAACTGCCACAGGCGGTCGGCGGCGTTAAAGCCCGCTGCGCCGCTGCCGACCACGGCGGTATTGCAGCGGTACACCTTTGCCGTGTACGTCCCGGCTTTAAAAATTTCGTGTTCCATCGCAAATTTCCTTACAGGCGTTGGATGTGGAATCCGCCGTCCACATCAATGTAGTTGCCGGTGGTGTAGCGCAGGCGGGGGCTGCACAGCAGGCTGACGGCCCCGGCCACATCCTCCGGCGTGCCCCAGCGGGCGATGGGGAAGGTGCCCTTTTCGATCAGGGAATCGTACTTGCCCTGCACCGTGCTGGTCATATCGGTGGCGATAACGCCGGGGCGCACCTCGTTGACAAGGATGCCCTCAGCAGCCAGACGGTCGGCGTAGAGCGTCGTCAGCATCGAGATACCCGCCTTGGAGACACAGTATTCACCGCGGTTGGTGGAGGACACCACCGAGCTGCAGCTGGACACATTGACGATGACACCCTTGCGGCCATCGACAGGTTCCTGCGAAATCATCTGCTTGGCCACCAGCTGCGTCAGGAACATATTGCCCTTGGTGTTGATGCCGACAACATAGTCAAAGCTTTCCTCGCTCATATCCAGCAAATCGGCGCGGACTTTGGGAGCAACACCTGCATTATTAACCAGCACATCCACGCGGCCAAAGGCGGCCAGTGCGCCGTCCAGAATCTTCTTGCGGTCGTCGGCGCTGCCGATGTTGGCCTGCACGTAGGCGCAGTCGATGCCCTGTGTTTTCAGCTCGTCCAGCGCTGCCTGGTTTTTCTCCTGTGCGCCGGTGGCGACCATGACGATATTGTATCCATCCAGCCCCAGCTGCTTGGCAATGGCAAAGCCAATGCCGCGGCTGGACCCGGTGACGATGGCAGTTTTTTTCATAAGTACACCCTCTCCATCAGCCGCGGAAGTTCGCGGGCTGCGTTTTCTTGATCTCCAAAAATTCCTTGTAGAACGGCATAAACGTCTTACTGTCGCGGATGACACAGCCCGTGGGCTTGTGAGCGCGGATCAAATCGCCGCACTTGCCGCAGGTCAGGCAGACCCGCTTAGGGTCGATGCGGCCATTTTTGACGATCTCGTTGGCAAAATCCGGGTCAGCAAAGGCCATGCGGCCGAACAGCATACCATCGCACAGGCCCTGCTCGACCGCGCCTGCGCTGAACAGATCAGCATAGGCTCGCAGGTAAGTAGGTGCAGATGCCCAAACCGTCATTTCCGGCACGGCCTTTTTCACTGCGCCAATGCCGTGGATCATGCGGGACAGGCCAACAAACGGATGTTCGTCCGGTTCATACTTGCCAAAATCGAAGGGGCGGGTCACATGGGTCGTGGCATAGGGGTTGCCCATCGTCAGGTTGACCATATTCAGGCCCAGTTCGTTGTGCAAATCGCGCACCAGGCGGATGGGTTCAGTCAAATCGGGCGTCATGCCGCTCTCCGGACTGACACCGAAGCCCCACGGGTAGGCGTAGCCGTCGTAGATGCCGACGCGCGCCGTGACCATAAAGCTGTCGTCCTCGTACACCTTAGCGGCGCGGATGCCGTTTTTCAGCAGGCGAAAGCGGTTTTCAAAGCTGCCGCCGTACTCGCCGGGGCGGTTGTAGGCGGATGCCAGCTCTGCCAGCAGATAGCCGTGGCAGCTCTTGATGTCGATGGCGTCAAAGCCTGCTTCCTTGGCAAGTTGGGTTGCCTCGCCGAATTTGACCTCCAGACCCTTCAGGTAGTCGTCGCTGACAATGCAGGAGTCGTCCGCCGCGCGGTACTGCTCCAGAATCGGGTGTCGGTAGGCAATCATCGGGGCGGGCTTGTTGCCGGGGTTGGAGTAACGACCGCTGTGGTTGGCCTGCATGATCAAATACGGTGCGTAGCCGTTGGCCTTGAGGCCCGCCTCCTTGACGGCGGTGGTCATCTTTTTGAACTCGTCCAATGTGTCGTGGTTCAGCAGCAGCTGCGTCTGGGAGGATCGTCCCTCCTCCACAATGGAGATTGCCTCGAACCAGATGACCGAGCTGCCACCGATAGCCTCGTTGACATAGCGGCGGGTCGTATACTCGGTGGGTGCGCCTTCGGGCGTCGAGTCCGCGCCCTCCATGGGCGCGATGCCCAGCCGGTTCGGGAAGGTAATATTACGCACGGTCAGCGGCTGCGCCAGCGCGTGGGTGTCGGCTGCAAAAGGCAGGTCAACACCCAGCTCGGCGGCACGCTGCTTGACTTCTTCTAACGATTTATAGTGGAATTTTTCGTGTGGCATAATTTTTCTCCTTGCGGTAAGTCCGCTACGGCTTCAGGATCACCTTGATGCTGCCGCTCTTGCTGTCCAGCGCGGTATCCAGCGCCTGCTGCAATTGCTCCAGCGGGAAGGTGTGGGTGATAAATTTTTCCAGCGGGATATCGCGGGCGGCGGCAATCGCAATGGGGAAATCCCAGCAATAGCCCTGCGCGCCCTGCACATGAATCTCGTGGGTGACAAAGCGGCTGGCGGGGATCTGAATCTGCGGCTTTTCATAAATGCCGATGATGGTTGCGGTGCCGTTGCGCTTCAGCGTCATAATGGCCTGCAAAAAGCAGCTTTCGCGCCCCACGCACTCAAAGCTCTTGTCCACGCCTTTGCCGTGGGTCAGGCGGGCGACCGCCTGCTCCAGATCCTCCTTGCCGCTGTTCACGGTGACGGTGGCACCGACCTGCTTTGCCATTTCCAGCCGCTGGTCAGAGAAATCGGCAATGATGACCTCGGCGGCACCGCTGCGGCGGCACATGGCGGCCACCATCATACCGATAGCGCCGGCACCGATGATCAGCACCGTTTCGCCCAGACGGATGTCGGCGCGGCGCACGGCGTGGGTGGCAACCGACAGCGGCTCGATCAGTGCGCCAGTTTCGTAGCTCAGGTAGTCGGGCAGCTCGTAGACATACGGCTCCTTGACCACAACATAGTCCGCCATGGCACCGTCGCCGTTGCGGTAGGTAAAGCTGATATGCTCGCAGTAGCCGTACTGTCCGTGGCGGCAGGCGTCGCACTTGCCGCAGACGATGCAGGGTTCCACGGTCACGCGCTCACCGAGGCGGGCCTTGGTGACCTCGCTGCCGACGGCGACCACATCGCCGGAAAACTCATGCCCGATGGTCACGGGCAGCGGGGCGGACGGGTGCAGCCCGCGCGCAATGTGCAGATCACTGCCGCAGATGGCGCTGGCACGCACCTTGACAAGCACCTCGTCCGGTGCCAGCGGGCGGACGGGTTTATGCAAAAAGTGTACTTTAAAAGGCTCGTATACTTCGCCGATACGGTTCATAATTTCTTCCATGGCAAAAAGCCTCCTTTAAAAATAACGTTGCAGAAAATGCAGCCCGCGCAGGGCAACCTCATCGGGGGTGCCGTGTACGTTGACCCAGCTGGCGTCCAGCCCGCCCGGGGCAAAGGTTTCCATCGTGATATGCCCGGCGTAGCCGTACTGCTTCAGCAGCTGCATCACGGCGTCCCACGGCACAATGCCGTCGCCCGGTGCGCCGCGGTTGTTGGCGCAGGCGTGGAAGTGGGTCACCCTGTCGCTTTTCAGCGCCGTTTCCAGCGAAGCAAGCAGGTTCGCCTCCTCCAAGCAGGCGTGGTAGGTGTCGTAGTGGATGCCCACATTGCCGCAGCCGATATCCGCAAGCAGGGGCAGCAGCTGCTCCACCGTGTTGATGACACTGGTGCGGTAGCGGTTCAGCGGCTCCAAGGCAAGGCAGATGCCGCACTCCTTGGCGCGGCGCGCCAGCTCCTGCAAGCCGGTGACAGCCAGCTCCCATTCGCGGGCAGCCTCCGCCGGGGGCAGGGTGTGGCGCTTGCCGCCCCCTGCATACAGGGGACCCGCCAGCACCACGGCACCCAGTGCGGCACCCGTTTGCAGGCAGTCGGTCAGATATTGCATGGTGGCGGCGCGCACATCGGCGTCAAAGCTCGAAAGATCGCGTCCCGCACCTAAGGCGGCGCACAGCGAAACCTCCAGCCCGCTGCCGCGCACCTCATCGCGCAGGGTCGGGCTTACGGCGGGCTGCGTCATCGGCAGCTCCAGCGCGGTAAAGCCCATTTCGGCTGCCTTGGTCGGCAGACCGCAGCAGGCATCGGACAGCCCCGGTGCCCAGTTCCAAAGATTGATACCCAGTTTGTTCATAGCGTTTTCTTTATTTGGTGGAGCGCCGCACAATCAGATCACTGTTCATAATCATACGCTGCGGCTTGGGCAGCTCCCCGTATTTGTCCTTGTATTCGATCTGGCGGATCAGGCTTTTGGCTGCCTCCATACCCATATCGTACAGATGCTGCGTTATTGTGGAAAGCGGCGGCTCGACCATGGCGGACATACTGACGTTGTCCACGCCGATAACCGCCACATCCTCGGGGATGCGCAGCCCCATATCGTGCAGCGCGTGCATAACCACAAACGCCTTGGGGTCACTGGTGCAGAAGATGGCGTCGGGCAGCTGCCCTTGCTCTGCCAGCTCACGGATTTGATAATAAAAACCATTGCTGCCGCCGCTTTCGCGCAGGAGGTACTCCTCCCTTTCGGGCAGACCGCTGTCGGCAAGCGCCTTGCGGTAGCCGCGCAGACGCTCACGGTAGAGCAGCAGCTCCTCGCGCCCGCAGACGATGGCAATGCGCTTATGCCCGATGCGCGCCAGATAGCGCGTGGCATCATAGCCGATCTGGAAGTTGTCGGAGGTGACGGTATCCACCTTGCCGATGTCGCTTTCCTCAAAACGGTTGACCAGCACAAGGGGGTATCCTTCATCGCGCAGGCTGCGGATGTGCGGGGCGTCGCTGCTCAGCGAGCAGACGATAAACCCGTCGATCCAGCGCTGCTTCATGGTTTCCAGATAGGATTTTTCAATGGCGGCGTCCTCATCGGTGTTGCACAGAAAAACAGTCATTCCGTTTTTGCGCGCCTCATCCTCCACGCCGCGGGTCAGCTTGGGGAACATCAGGTTCTCGATGGAGGGAATCATCAGGCAAATCGTATTGCTGCGCCCCATCTTCAGGCTTTGTGCCAGCGCGTTGGGCTGGTAGTTGGTCTTGCGGATGGCTTCGGTCACGATTCTTCGCGTTTCCTCGTTGACATAGCTTTTGCCGTTCAGCACGCGGGAAACCGTGCTTACCGACACACCTGCTACAGCGGCGACCTGCTTGAGATTCATAGGGAACTCCTCCTGCTTTGTATTGATATACCATCGGAAGCAGGAAGGTTCCTGCTGCGATGCTTAGTCCTTATCCCAGTAGACGGTAGCGCCGCGGTGTGCAGAGGTACACTGCTTGCGGAAAAGCTGCAGCCACCCGGTGGCGGGCTTGACAACAGGCTTCCAGCTTTGCTTGCGGCGGGCGAACTCCTCCTCGCTCACATCTACATTTAATGTACGGGCTTCAATATCAATATACACCATATCCCCATCCTGAATCAATGCCAAATTGCCGCCCTCGTAGGCTTCGGGGGAAACATGACCAATTGCAAGACCGCCGGTGGCACCGCTGAAGCGTCCGTCAGACACCAAGGCAATCTGGCTGCCCAGCCCCTTGCCCAGCACAGCCGCCATAAAGGTTTCCATATGGGGCATACCGGGCGCGCCCTTGGGACCCTCATAGCGGATGATGACCACATCGCCTGCCACGATTTCGTCCTTCAAAATGGCGTGCCATGCGTCGTCCTGCGAGTCGTAGCACTTGGCAGGACCGCTGAACTTCCATGCGGCGGGGTCCACGGCGCTGAACTTGACAATGGCGCTGTCGGTGCCGATGTTTCCGTGCAGCACAGCCAGACCACCATGTTCATAAATCGGCGCTGCCACGGTGTGGATGACATCGTGATTTTTGTTTTCGGCGCGGGCAGCCTTGTCACCGATGGTGCCGAACATACCCTTGGCGTCGGTGTCAATCTTGCCGGCAGCCGCCAGCTCCTTGACCACGGCACCGATACCGCCGGCGGCGTCAAAGTCCTCCATGGTGTAGGTGGGGTGGTTGGGGTAGATGGTGCTGAGCAGCGGCACCTCGCGGCTGATGGCGTCAAAGGTTTCGGGGGTGATGTCAAAGTCTGCCTGCCGTGCCAGCGCGGGGATGTGCAGCAGGCTGTTGGTGCTGCCGCCGGTCGCCATCATATAGCGCACGACGTTTTCAAAGCTGGACTGGCTCAGGATATCGCTGGGGCGAATCTCATGCTCCCAGGCGTACATGACCTGCCGGGCAGCCTGCCGTGCCAGCTCGTGCCATTTTTCGGATTGGCTGCGGGTGCTGGCGTTGTCGTGCGGGGCAAAGCCCAGAATTTCCGCCATGGCGCACATCGTCTGGGCGGTACCCATAAAGGGGCAGGCGCCGGGGGTGGGGCAGGCGTGGCGCACAACGTCCTTGTACTCCTCGCGGGTGATGGAGCCCTCCACATAGGCGGCGTAGGCCTGCTTGGTGTGGGTCAGGGTGATCATACGCCCGTCCGAGCGATGCCCTGCTGCCATATAGCCGCCTGTGAACATCACGGTGGGGATATCCACGCGCACGGCACCCATCAGCATACCGGGAACGACCTTGTCGCAGGTCGCCATAATGACCATACCTTCGAGCATATTCAGGTTGGCAACCATCTCCACCTCGCTGGAAACCAGATCGCGGGCGGGCAGGGTGTAGCGGTCGCCGGGGGTGTTGCTGCAGATGCCGTCGCAGATGCCGCTGATGGGCAATTCCAGCGCCAGACCGCCCAGCTTGTAGATCTCCTCCTTCATCTCGGCAATCAATGCCTTGTCAAAGGGGTAGTGACCGGGGTTCATTTCGTTCCAGGTGTTGACCAGACCGATGATGGGGCGCTTGGCGTCCTCCTCAGAAATGCCCATGGCGTACAGCAGGGTATTGCGGTGGTCGAGAGATTCCTCATTCCATTCACGAATCATATACTTGCTCACTTTCTGCGGCGCGTGCCGCATACAATTTTATTTTATTTCTGCATCAGATGGATGGCAAAGCCGCCGATCTGCTGCTTGGCGTAGATGACCAAGATCCGTCCGTCGGGAAACCGCTTGACGGAGTCCTCGTCAAAGGCAAAGCCTTTTTCCTCCAGATAGCGGCGGGCCGCGGGAAGATCGGCGGTGGCAAGGGCGATGTGTCCGTGCTCGCCGCGCCCGGGGGCTTTCATCCACTCGATTTGGGTACCGGTAAACCGTGCATCCGCACTTTCCTTGGCCGGGTTCACAGCCAGCCGAAACAAAACCGCAAATTGCTCGGCGCAGCGCTCTGCCTGCGCGGCATCGGCGCAGTTGACGCCGATGTGGGCAATCTCAAAATCCGGTGTGTATGCCATACCTCAGCCTCCCAGATATGCCTTGCGCACGGCATCGGACTTCAGCAGCTCCTCGCCGGAGCCGGACAGGTTGATCTTGCCGTTTTCCAGCACATAGGCGTAGTCGCAGATGCCCAGGGCCTTGCGGGCGTTCTGCTCGACCAGCAGCACCGTAATGCCGGAATCGCGAATTTCGCGGATCAAATCGTAAATCTGGTTCACGATGATGGGCGCAAGACCCATCGAGGGTTCGTCCAGCAGCAAGATCTTGGGGCGGGACATCAGCCCGCGCGCAACCGCCAGCATCTGCTGCTCGCCGCCGGACAGCGTGCCGGCAAACTGATCCTTGCGGCTTTCCAGAATGGGGAAGCGCTTGTACTGCTCCTGCAGGTCCTTTTCCAGGTCAGCCCCTTTAAAAAGGTAGCCGCCGACGAGCAGGTTGTCGCGGATGGTCAGACCCGAAAAGCACTTGCGTCCCTCGGGGACGTGTACCACGCCCGCGCCCACGATCTTGCTGGGCTTGCGGGGCAGGGGCGCGCCCTCAAACTCCACGGTGCCGGTCTTGGGCTTTACCAAGCCGGAAATCGTGCGCAGAAGCGTAGTTTTACCGGCGCCGTTGGCACCGATAATGGAAACAATCTGCCCTTTGTGAACCTCCACGTTGATGCCGCGCAGCGCTTCCACATGACCGTAACTGACAGCCAGATCGGTCACTTTCAGCATAGGTTCCATGTTTATTCCTCCTTGCCTAAGTAGGCCTCAATAACCTCAGGATTGTTCTGGACTTCATCGGGGGTACCCACGGCGATCGTTTTGCCGAAGTTCTGCACATGGATCTTGTCGGAAATGCTCATTACCAGCTCCAGGCGATGCTCAATCAGCAAAATGCCGAAGCCGATCTCCTTGCTGATGCGCTGGATCAGCTCGGTCAACTCGCCGACCTCGGTGGGGTTCAAACCGGCGGCAGGCTCGTCCAGCAGCAGGATTTTCGGCTCGCACATCAGTGCGCGGGCAATCTCGATGCGGCGCTGCATCCCGTAGGAAAGATTCTCCGGGCGCTCGTGCAGGTAGTCCTGCATCCCCACGACCGTCAGGTATTTTTCGCACAGCTCGCGCCCGCGCTTTTCCTCGGCGCGGCGCTTGGGGGTGGGCAGCAGCCCGCCCACGATGCTGTAGCGGCTTTGGGGGTCAAAGGCGCACATCACGTTTTCTTCCACGGTCAGCCCCTTAAACAGGCGGATATTCTGGAAGGTGCGTCCCATACCAAGGCGGGTGATTTTGTACTGCTCCAGCTTGGTGATGTCCTTGCCGTCCAGCACAACGGTGCCTTGGTCGGCGGTGTACACACCCGAAATGGTGTTGAAGATGGTGGTCTTGCCCGCGCCGTTTGGTCCGATAATGCCGTGGATTTCCCCGGCGTTCGCTTCAATGGAGAAGTTCTGTATCGCCTTGACGCCGCCAAAGCTCTTATAAATGTTCTTGACTTCCAGCAGTGCCATGGTTTACCCCTCCTTTTTGGCAGTGTTCTTTTTGCCCAATTTGGCAAAAAGTTGTTGAATATTGCGGGGCGTAAGCTCCCACTCGCCCAGCAGACCGGACGGCTTAAAGTTCAAAATCAGCAGCACCAGCACGGCGTAGATGACGTAGCGGTAGTTCTGCAGCCCGCGCAGTACCTGCGGCAGGGCGCTCAGGATAAAGGCGCCCAGCGTGGAACCGGTCAGGCTGTTGACGCCGCCGAAGAATACCATAATGACCCAGTCGGCGCTCTTTTTCCAGCCGAAGCCGGTGGGATCCACATAGGACATATAGAAGGCGTACAAAACGCCGGAGTAGCTCGTCAGCGCAACGCTGAGCAGGAAGGCAATCATCTTGACGCGGGTCACGTTGATGCCCATCGCCTTGGCGGCCAGCTCGTCGCCCTTCAGCGCGATGCACTGGCGGCCGTATTTGCTGGTCTTGAAAAACGCTGCCAGCGCAATGGCAAGCACGGCGGAAACAAACGCCAGCGGCAGCCCGACCAGACGGGGGATGCCGGTCAGACCGGACGCGCCGCCGGTCAGGGTGGTCATACGGTTCAGCAGGGCGGCAATCGCCTCGCCGAAGCCCAGCGTGACCAGCGAGATATAGTCACGGCGCAGCCGGACAACGGGGTAGCCGATCACATAGCCGATCAGCGTTGCCCCCGCGACCGCCAGCAGCGCCGCCAAGGCAAAGGGAACGTGGGCACGGATGACCAAAAGCCCCGATACATAGGAGCCGATGGCCATAAACGCCGCCTGCCCCAGGCTGAACATACCGGTAAGCCCGGTCAGCACATAGATGCCGGATACGGCAATCAGCGTGATAAAAACCTGCGTAAGTACGTTGGATACAAGTGCATTCATTGTGTGATATCCTCCTTACGCTTTTTCCTGAACATTGCTGCCGGCAATGCCCTGGGGACGAATCAGCAGGAAAACCAGCATAACAGCGAATACGGCAATGGTAGAATAACCGGAACCCAGTGCAGCCAGCAGAAGGGTTTCCAGAATCCCCAGCAGCAGCGCGCCGATGACGGCGCCGGTCAGGCTGCCCAAGCCGCCGATGACCGAGGCGATAAAGCCCTTGACGACAAGGCTGCCCAAGGTGGGGTACAGGGTGTACTTGATACCCAAAAACACGCCTGCGATGCCGGCCAGAATGCCGGAAATGACAAAGGCGAGCTGGATGATGCGGGTGGAGTCGATGCCCATCAGCTGGGCGGTGTCGCGGTCAAAGGAAACCGCGCGCAGCGCACGACCCAGACGGGTTTTCTGGATGACATACGCCAGAACGATCAGCGCCACGGCACTGATGCCGAACATCATTAAATCGCCGGTGGAAACGACCAGCATTGCCACATTGACGGTGGGGTTTTTAAAAAAGGAAGGGAAGTTGAAGAAATTGGAGCCTGCCTTGATGGTGACAAGACCCTCGTACAAGGTGCCCAGCGTGATGGAGGACACAAAGAAATAGGTGGGTGCCGAGTGGTTTTTCAAAATGCGGCGGAAACCGACAAACTCACCGAACAGCGAGATCAGCGCGCCTGCAAGACCCGCAATCAGCAGGGTGGGAACCAGCCCCATCCCCTTGCTGGAGACCAGAAAG
>ENA-UEQO01001649-UEQO01001649.1-human-gut-metagenome-genome-assembly--contig:-NODE-1649-length-22371-cov-4.368709_pt1 | contig 22371 bp, 20 predicted proteins | sample MGYA00242938_ERZ507940 | MGnify/ENA primary metagenome ERZ507940 (study PRJEB26167, sample SAMN06115517) | human gut metagenome | host: Homo sapiens | place: China:Chongqing | collected 2014-12-03... | reverse complement strand
GCCCAGCATTTCCAGGCCGGTATGCAGGATGTCCGACAGGGTGCTCCCCGGCGTTTTAATCAGAACGGTCAGGCTGCTCATGTAGTCGGGCAGCGCCAGATCGAAATAAATCTGCCCCAGGATGAGCACTGCGCACACGGCGGCCATGGCCCACTCCTGCCGCCGTAGGTTACGAAGTAATTTCAGCATATAAATCCTCCTTGTGGTATCATCAATTGCTGTTTTGCCGCCAGAATCGGCCGGAGAAGCAGGCGCACAGGATCGAGGCCGCATCCTGAAAGATCAGCAGGCTCCCGCTGAGGATGCTGAGGTGCGGACAGCCCGGAGAGGGGCGCAGACCGGGAAAAATCCGCCCGCTGCCAATAGAAGAACCAAGGCGGTGCACCGGCCCCGGCCTGGTCCCCCCGGCCGCTTCAGATTAAAGGAGCTGACAAGTTTGCTGAAGCCCGGGTACAGCAGCCGCATTCCAAAGAGATAGGGGAGTCCCGCGGCAGAGATCACGTTATCCACCGAACCGGAGATCATGCCGGATCTGCGTGGCGAAGAATCCCAAATAGGACCATATTCAGCAGTTCGCCTGCGGTTTCCAGCATGGCATGGAAATCCTGCGCGGGATGTCCGCCCTGATAACTCACAATCATATTCTGGAAAAGAGACTCGATGGTTTCCAAATAGCGGGTCACCATTTCAGGCTTCAAATCCGGCCGCAGCGGCATTTTGTCTATGAGCCCCTCGATAAATTCCTGATTCAAGCGCCGCATCGGTGCGCGCAGGGCCTGAATTTGCGCGGCCAGATGTTTGGGCGGACGGAGCATGGCGCTTTCAAAAACGAGCTTTTGCTGGGGATGAAGCTGGAAAAAGCACTCCCGGATCATGAAGAAATCTTTGACTGCGGCTGCCGTATCCTCCCCTGACAGATGGGCCATATCCCGTTCCACATGGGCCCTGAGCTCCTGGAAAGTGCGTTCGACGCACAGTAAAAACAACTCGTCCTTATTGGAGTAGTAGTGGTACATCATGCCCTTGGAGATCCCGTGGTTCCCACAGATCCGCTCCATGTTGACCTTGTCGTAGCCGTAGGTCCCGAACTCCTCCAGGGCGGCCTGATAAATCTCTTTTCTGCTGCGTTCCTGGCGCTCTTTCTGCGTCATGCTGCATATCCTCCTTCTGCCTGATCCAAAACCCCCGGCCCTGCCAAAACCCGGAACCAGGGAGACACCCGGGCGGGCAGCGGGAAAACGTCCGGACGGACAGGCCATTTTGACGTCCGACCAATTCCGCGCCGGTATGGGACCGGACACACGCCGTCAGGTTTGCAACCCGCGGCGGCTACTGCCTGAGGATTTTACAGACGATCTCGTCTATACTTTTGGAAGTATACTACTCCCGGATGGCCTCATCTATGTTTGCCTCGTGAACGGTTCATGAATTTTTTGAAAACGAGCCGGAGAGGCTGAGGCCGGGAGCAGCTGTCTGCCGCGGGCACGGCTCCCGGGCCCTTGACCGGCAGGGAGGCGCTCTGCTCCCGCGCACAAAGAAGCCGTGAGTCTGCGGAGAACCGCTCACAGCAGCGGTGCCAGCAGCCGCAGAAGCCCTTGAAACAGGCGGAACAGCGGTCCGCGACGGCAGATTGCGGCGGCTGCCTCCTGGCAGACGCCTTTTATTCCCCTTGCAGGACTCTGATTGAAAAAACATACGGGAAGTTACCCAATTGAGCCCACGGCATTGGATATAACGAGAATGAAGTCAGCCGCTATTTAAAACCCCCAGGGACCGCTGCGCAGCAGTTCCTGGGGGTTTTAAATCTTTGCGGCAAGATGCGTGCAAAAGGCGTTCCTGCACACGCTGTCGGCAATGTTTGGAGCCATCGCACCAACAGGGACACACGCCGATGCGGACAAACTGCCCTGTGGGAGGCGGCACGCCGTTTATCCGGAATAGCGCTTGTGCAGGCGGTCAGTCAGATAGCGAATGAAGTGCTTCTCTCTGGGGCGGAGCGTAAATGTCCGGGAATGCAGCAGGGCCACGGCCATGGGAGCGCCGTCCGCGATGGGACAGCAGACGCAGTTCATCCGCCGGGCATCCTCCTCCGGAATGCTGATGCCGATGGCGATGTAATTGCCTTTGCGGACCGCGTCGAAGATCGTGCCGCGGTCGCAGATGTACAGCAGGTCTGTGTGGCTCTGGAGTCCCAGCACGTCCAGCGTATCGTCCGGATCGATGTGCGCGTCGGCGATGAACGGATACCCTGTGAGATCCTTGAGCGAGACACGGGAAGAGTTGGCCAGTGGATGGGACTTGGACATCAGCGCGGTGACGGGAATGGAGCGCTGGAGGACCGTCATCTCCAGATTGTACTGGTCCGCCAGATCCATGTACTTGGGGATGACCTGCTCGAACAGCACCAGGATGCCCAGCCTGCAGTTCTGGGCCACGACGTTTTTCAGATTTTCCCGGAGGCCGGCCTCCAGAAATTTGTCGTGGGTCCTGTTCAGGTTGGGGAAGCAGTTTTTGTAATCAAAGAAACACTGGAGCACAAAGGCGGAGCGGGCGCAAATGATGGAGAGGCTGTCGCTCTCGGACATGGATTGCGGGATCTTCTGGATATTATTGCGCTCGGTGACGATCTTCTCAGCGTGGCTCATGAAAATCAGTCCCTCCGGCGTAGCGGTGATGCCGTTGGCCGTCCTGTGAAACAGGGGATAGCCGATCTCCTGTTCCACGTTCTTGATGATGGTGCTGAGATGGGACTGGGAGATATAGCAGTTTCGGGCGGCTTTGTTGACGGAGCCGCACTTGTACGCCTCCAGGATATAGACGAGGTGTTCTGTGTTCATGTCGCGCTCTCTTTCTCAAAACGGCGGAGGGACCTAATCCCAAATAGCGAAGGCTTAACAAAATCCCCTATAATCCGACAGCCAGGGGAGCATGTTATAATCGTAACAGGTAAAACAAAGGCGCCCGGTCAGAGGGGCGTTCAGATTTTATCAATCATTATAGCGCCAATTTTCAAAGAATACAAGATCCGCACCCGGCGGTGGAATGCGGATCAAAATGAGGGAAAGGAAGAGAGGCATGGCAGAGAAGAAGCGCGAAAAGTCCGTTGACGTGCTGGACCGGCTGTTCTGGACGGTGCAGCCACCTATGGGGCTGGTAAAGGGAGACTATTACCGGGCTGAGAATTGGTTTGCCCCGCATTTCCCAGGGGACAAGGGGTATCACGGCATTCTGGAAGTGGTCCGGCGGGACGGAACCCTGCAGATGGTGGAGTTCAACGAGATTAACAACCCCACCTATTACATCAGACGGTACCAGGGCGTTTCCAAGCGGCTGTCCGACTACGGCTTTCTGCAGGCCACCAAGGAGCGGACCGCCAAGTCCGGCGTGGTGCTGGTAAACGGCCTGACCCATCTGGAAGAGCAGATGGTGGCGGAGAACCGCCTCACAGGCGAGTTTGACCTGCTCACCGGCGCCTCCAACAGCATCAAGCGGTCTATGCTCCCACTGGCAGAGGAGATCGCGGGGCGGCTGGACAAGCCCTCCGGCCAGGTGTATTACGGCCTGTCCCAGGCGGTGGAGCCCGGCGTCACCGGGCGCTTGCAGATCGTGCTGGAGGCGGGAAAGATCATCTCCTGCGCCTACGACGAGATCTTTGCCGACCGGCAGGAGGAGATTGAGGACCCGGAGCTCAAGCCCTATTACCGGCAGTCCAAATACCACTGCCCGGACTACATCTCCACTATCGGGGCCGGGTTCAACAGCATCTTCGACCTGCTCAGCGCCCGGGTGCTGGAGACCCAGAGCCTCACCGACCTGACCGGACTCCCCTTCACGGAGGAGCCTAAGCGAGCGAAGGAATGGGACAACTATCTGGAGCTGGCGAGGCGGATGGAGGATGCTCTGGCGGCCGACGGCCTGCGCTGAGCACACAATCAGGAATGTGACCGCCGGGGGCGGTTTCAGAAATATATCACCACCACGTCAGGAGGAGTACGATGAAGAAGAGAGTTTTCGCACTGTTCACCGCAATGTTCCTGCTCTGCGGGATGCTGGCCGGCTGTGGCCCCACCGGTTCCAGCTCGACGACCACGGACGGTTCCGACGATGGCGCCAAGGATACCCTGATCGTTGCTATCCCAGAGTCCCCCACCTACATGGACCCCATGGTGCAGGCCTCCATCGGGACCTATCGTGTCACCACCCAGATGTTTGACCGTCTGGTGATGATGGACAACGACATGAACCTAGTGCCGGGCCTGGCGGAGAGCTGGGAGGTTATCGACGATACCACCACCGTGTTCCATCTGCGCCAGGGCGTCAAGTTCCACAACGGGGAGGAGATGACCTCCGAGGATGTCAAGTACAGCCTGGAGCGCTGCATCGCAAACCCCGGCGTGAATTACAACTACCTCATCATCGAGAGCATCACCTGTGACGACGACTACACCGTCACCATCAAGACCTCCGCGCCCTTCAACGCGCTGCTGTACCGCCTGAGCCTGGACGCGGCCTCCATCATCTGCAAGAGCGCGGACACCAGCGCGGAGGAGTTCAACAAGAACCCCGTGGGCACCGGCCCCTTCAAGTTCGTCTCCTGGGAGCTGGGCGGCGACGTGGTCCTGGAGGCCTTTGAGGACTACTGGGGCGGCGCTCCGGCCGTCAAGCGCGTCATCTTCCGCACGATTCCCGAGGCGCTGAACCGCACCATTGGCCTGGAGACCGGCGAGGTGGACCTGGCCTATGACCTGGGCATCACCGACCTGGAGAGCCTGGCGGGCAATGAGTCCGTCACCACCCTCACCTCCCCCAGCACCACCGTGTGGTATGTGGGCATGAACGTGCAGAAGGCGCCCTTTGACAACGAGAAGGTCCGGCAGGCCGTCGCCTACGCGCTGGACCCCCAGGGCTACATCGACCTGGTATTCAGCGGCGAGGCCACACCCGCCAACTACACCATGCTGCCCCCCAGTGTGGACGGCTACGTCTCCGACTGCTCCGACTACTCCTGCAACGTGGAGAAGGCCAAGGAGCTGCTGGCCGAGGCCGGCTATCCTGACGGCTTCTCCACCACTCTCTGGTGCTCCGATACCCAGGTGATGCGGGACTCCGCCGTGGTCATTCAGGAGCAGCTGCGCCAGGTGGGGATCAACGCCGAGGTCAAGACCCTGGAGAGCGGACAGTTCCAGTCTGAGACCGGCAACGGCGCCCATGATATGTTCATCATGTCCAAGACCTCCATTGACCCCGACTCCATGCTGCGGTCCATGTACCACACGGAGGCTCTGGGGCCCTCCGGCAACCGCTGCTTCTGGACCACGCCTGAGGTGGACGCCTTGATCGATGAGGCCAGCACCACCACCGACACCGAGCACGCCATGGAGCTGTATGCGGAGATCCAGAGCAAAGTGGCGGAGGCCGCGCCCCTGGTCCCCATGGCGGTGGAGCACCTGAACGCCGGTATGCAGTCCAATGTGAAGGGATTCGGCCTGTATCCGGGCAAGTCCCACTACATCAACGGCACCTATTTTGAATAAGCGCATTCAGGCATTCCAGTGAGCGGGCGGCGGCAAAAGCCGCCGTCCGCTTGCGCGAATTTGCGTTATGGAAAAGGAGAGTGACAGATGTACCGTTTTATTCTCAAACGGCTGCTCATGCTGATTCCGGTGCTGCTGGGTGTCAGCTTCATCGTCTATACGATCCTGAGCTTCACCCCCGGCGACCCGGTGCAGATGATGCTGGGCGACAACTACTCCGAGGAATCCTACGCCGCCATGCAGGAGGAGCTGGGCCTGGATGATCCCTTCCTGGTCCAGTACGGCCGGTTTATCATCAACGCGGTCCACGGTGACTTCGGTACCTCATACAGCACCGGCAACCCGGTGGCGGCGGAGATCGCCGCCCGGCTGCCCAATACCATCCTGCTGTCGGCCTGCGCCATGCTTTTTGCCATTCTGATCGGAATTCCCCTGGGCGTGATCTCCGCCACCCATCAGTATTCGGCGGTGGACAACATCTCCATGGTGGGCGCTCTGTTCGGCGTCTCCATGCCGAACTTCTGGCTGGGGCTGATGCTGATCGTGATCTTCGCAGCGGGGCTGGGGTGGTTCCCATCCTCCAACTTTGAGACCTGGGGCGCTCTGGTGCTGCCGGCCGTCACCCTCAGCGCCAACTCCCTGGCGATGATCACCCGCATGACCCGCTCCTCCATGCTGGAGACGATCCGGCAGGACTACATCCGCACCGCACGGGCAAAGGGCCTGAAAGAGAGCGTCATCACCATCCGCCACGCTCTGCGCAACGCCATGATACCCATTGTCACCACAGTGGGACTGCAATTCGGCTTCTCTCTGGGCGGCGCAGTGCTGGTGGAGACGGTGTTCTCCTGGCCCGGCATCGGCCGGCTGCTGGTGGACTGCATCGGCCTGAAGGACACGCCCGTGGTGGTGGCCTGCGTATTGGTGCTGGCCACGATGTTCACCATCATCAATCTGTGCATTGATATCCTGTACGCATTCCTGGACCCCAGAATCCGGGCCCAGTACAAAACGGCAAAGAGGTGATGCGGATGACTGGGAAAGTGAAAAACAAGAACAAGAAAAAGTCCCAGGCCGCCGCAGTATGGCGCCGCCTGAAGAAAAACAAGATGGCCGTTCTGGGACTCATCATTCTGGCCGTCATCATCTTCTTCGCCGTCTTTGCCGATGTGTTTTTTGACTACGAGACGCTGGTGATTCAGCAGAACGCATCCCTGAAGCTCCAGCCCCCCTCCGTCGAGCACTGGCTGGGCACCGACGAGGTGGGCCGCGACATCCTGGCCCGGATCGTCCACGGCGCCCGGATCTCCCTGCCGGTGGCCTTTGCCACCATCGCCATTGCCACAGTGGTGGGCGGCCTGCTGGGGGCCATTGCCGGTTACGGCAGCCGCCGGGTAGACGATGTCATCATGCGTGTCATGGACATCTTCCTGGCGATCCCCAGCATCCTGCTGTCCATCGCCCTGGTGTCCGCCATGGGCACCAGCGTCACGAATATGATGCTGGCCATCAGCATCTCCAACATCCCGCCCTTTGCCCGGATCGTCCGCTCCGCCGTTCTGACCATCAAGAACGAGGAGTACATCGAGGCGGCCCGCGCCATCGGCGCCAGCGACAAGCGCATCATCCTCAAGCACATCCTGCCCAACTGCATGGCCCCCATCATTGTGCAGGCCACGCTGTCCATCGCCGGGTCCATCCTGGCTATCGCCAGCCTCAGCTTCATCGGCCTGGGCATCAGCCCGCCCACGCCGGAGTGGGGTTCTATGGTCAGCACCGGCCGGCAGTATTTCCGGGCGGCCTGGTGGGTGTGCGCGTTCCCGGGCTTTGCCATCATGTTGACCATCCTCTCCCTGAACCTGCTGGGAGACGGCCTGCGGGATGCCCTGGACCCCAAGCTGAAGAACTGAGGAGGGAGGACGCCACATGGAAGAGAACAAGCAGCACAAGACCGCTTTGCCAGAGACGGAGCCCATTCCCTCCGCGCAGGCCCCGGAGGCCCTGCTGGATATCCGCGGCCTGCGGGTGGAGTACCACACCGACGAGGACGTGGTCTACGCCGTCAACGGCCTGGACCTGACCATCGGAAAGGGCGAGAGCCTGGGTCTGGTGGGCGAGACCGGCGCCGGCAAGACCACCACGGCCCTGTCGGTCCTGCGGCTCATCGCGGACCCGCCGGGAAAGATCATGGGCGGCGAGATCTGGTTCGAGGGCGAGGATATGCTCCAGGCCAAGCCCGCCCGTCTGCGGGAGATCCGCGGCAGCAAGATCTCGGTGATTTTCCAGGACCCTATGACCAGCCTGAACCCGGTCTACTCCGTGGGCGATCAGATCGCGGAGGTCATCCACCAGCATGAAAAGTGCAGCAAGGAGGAGGGCCGGAGAAAGGCCGGCGATATGCTGGAGATGGTGGGCATCCCCCGGGCCCGCTATGACGAGTATCCCCACCAGTTTTCCGGCGGCATGAAGCAGCGGGTGGTCATCGCCATGAGCATCGCCTGCTCGCCGGAGCTGATTCTGGCGGACGAGCCCACCACCGCCCTGGACGTGACCATCCAGGCCCAGGTGCTGGAACTGATGAACGAGCTGAAGGAAAAGCTCCGTACCTCCCTGCTGCTGATTACCCACGACCTGGGCGTCGTGGCCCAGGTCTGCGACCGGGTGGCTATCATGTATGCCGGTGAGATCGTAGAGAGCGGCACCATCGCGGAGGTGTTTGACCACCCCCATCATCCCTACACCATCGGCCTCTTCGGCTCCATCCCGTCTCTGGATGAGACGGCGGAGAAGCTCAAGCCCATCCAGGGCCAGATGCCGGACCCCACGGAGCTGCCGGAGGGCTGCGCCTTTGCACCCCGGTGCCCCTACGCAACGGGGGCCTGCCGTACCCGCAAGCCGGAGATGACCGGCGTCGGCGGCACCCAGATGGTGCGCTGCCTAGCCCACCAGGGCGTTTTCGAATCCCCCGAACTGATGGAGGAGGTGCGACATGGCAGATAAGGATATCATCCTGGAAGTCCGGGACCTGAAGAAGTATTTCAAAAGCCCCACCGGCACCCTTCATGCGGTGGACGGCGTCAACTTTTCCATTCGGAGAGGCGAGACGCTGGGCCTGGTGGGGGAGTCCGGCTGCGGCAAGTCCACCATCGGACGGCTGATCCTAGGCCTGCACCAGTCCACCAGCGGCGAGATCCTGTTCAACGGACAGGACATCTGCAAGATGAATAAGAAGCAGCTTCACGACCTGCGCAAGGATCTGCAGATCATCTTCCAGGACCCGTTCTCCTCCCTGAACCCCCGGATGTCCATTGGGGAGATCATCGGGGAACCGCTGCGGATTCACGCAAAGGCCCAAAGCCGTGCGGAGCTGGATAAGGAGGTTTCCCGGCTGATGGACGTGGTGGGCCTCTCCGCCCGGCTGTTCAACGCCTATCCCCACGAGCTGGACGGCGGCCGCCGCCAGCGGGTGGGCATCGCCCGGGCGCTGTCCCTGCAGCCCCAGTTCATCGTCTGCGACGAGCCGGTGTCCTCGCTGGACGTGTCCATCCAGGCCCAGGTCCTGAACCTGCTGAAGGATCTGCAGGCGGAGTTCCACCTGACCTATCTCTTTATCACCCATGACTTGTCGGTGGTGAAGTTCTTCTCCGATAAGATCGCGGTGATGTACCTGGGCCAGTTGGTGGAGACAGCGGATTCCGCGGAGCTGTTCCGCCAGCCACTGCATCCCTATTCCCAGGCTCTGCTGTCTGCCATTCCCATCCCCAGCAGCCGGCAGAAAATGCAGCGGGTGAAGCTCATCGGCGAGCTTCAAAGCCCCATTGACCCGGAGCCGGGCTGCCGCTTTGCCAAACGTTGCCTGTACGCCCGGGAGGGCTGCACCGGCCGGGACCTGGCGCTGCGGGACTTCGGCAGCGGCCACTTCTGCGCCTGCTGCCGGGCCGGCGCCCTGGAAGAGCAAACCCCGTCCAAGTGACGGACAGAATCATAAGGAGGATTTGACATGACTGACAAGACGAGATGGCTGGGGCTGGGCCCCTGGCATGAGGACAACGAGAGCGAGCTGATCGACTGGACGGCGCAGCCCCAGTACAAGGGCCTGGTCAAGGGCGATTACTATCACGCCGAGCTGCGGTACAGCGGCCGCTGGGGCGACCCCGGCCACAAGGGCGAGCTGGACGTGGTGTTTGACGACGACGGCAAGATCGCCTTCGCCGAGTTCAACGAGACTACCATGGGCAACTACTATGTCCGCCACTTCCAGAATGTCAGCAAGCGCCGCACGGAGTTCCAGTTCTTCCAGGACTTCCATGACAAGCGCCGCAGCGTGGCCTATGGGCGGGTGCTGGCCAACGGCTTCAAATATGTGGAGGACCAGATCCTGGAAAAGCAGGACCTGGACGCTGACTATGACCTACTGACCGGTGCCTCCTTCTCCATGAAGAACATGATCGGCCTGAAGAACGACGTGTCCGCTCAGCGGAAGGACTCCAACCACAAGAAGCAGCGGTACTACGGCTACACCGAGGATTACGGCTACGGTATCACCGGCTGGCTCCAGGTGGTGGTGGAGGACGGCAAGATCGTCAGGTGCTTCTACGATGAGATCTTCGCCGATCACACCAAGGACATCGTCTACGACGACCTGAAGCAGTTCTACCGTCAGTCCAAGTATTTCTCCACTACCTATGAGGACCCGTTCCCCTCCGGCTGGGACCGCCACGCCTGGCTGGTGTGCTTCAAGGACCAGTCCGATGCCATCAACAAGAAGGTCTGCGAAACACAGGATATGTTCGATATCACCGGACTGCCCTGCGTGGAGGGCCCGGACATGGGCGTGGTGTGGGACAAGCCACACAAGGACGATGTGGCTCTCGTCTCCAACAGCGACGCCACCGCCCGCTCCGTCACCCGGCCCCGCTCTCCCGTGTGGAACAACTATCTGCGCCTGGCCAAGATCGTCCACGACGAGATGGTCAAGGACGGCGCCGTGAAGTAAGGAGGAACGAACATGGATAACGCAGGAAAGAAGCCGGTCTGGTCCGTCCAGCCCCCCAAGGGGATGTTGAAGGGCGACTACTATCGGATCGAGGAACGGTTCCCGCCCTACTATCCCGGCGTAGAGGGGGAGTTTCCCGCCGATCCGGGTCACCTGGGCATTGTGGAGGCGGTGAAGGCCGACGGCAAGCTGATCTTTGTGGAGCTCAATGAGATCACGGCTCCCTCCTATTACAACCACCTGTACCAGGGCATCTCCAAGCGCCGCTCCAGCTACAGCTTCTGGCAGTACACGAAGCCCCGGATGCAGAAGGCCGGCTCCGTGCTGACCATGGGCATGCAGTACGTGGAGCAGCAGATGCTGGAGAAACAGAGCCTGAGCGGAGACTTCGATCTGGTGGCCAGCGCCTCCGGCAGCGTGAAGAAGCTGCTGACCTTCGCGGCCAAGCTGGACAAGGAGCTGGACGAGCCCTCCTCCAAGAAGCTGTACAGCTATTCCGAGGACTATGGCTACGGCCTCACCGGCTGGCTGAAGGTGGTGGTGGAGAACGGCAGGATCCGCTCCTGCCGCTTTGACGAGATCTTCGCAGACAACGAGGAGGACATCGTCCACCCCGAGCTGAAGAAGTACTACCGCCAGTCCAAATACGACTGCCCCACCTATGAGGATCCGTTCCCCTCCGGCTGGGACCGCCACGCCTTCCTGGTGGGCTTCCGCACCCAGATGGACAACCTGAACCTGAAGGTCTGCGCCACCCAGAACATGCTGGATCTGACCGGCCTGCCCCACGCCGCCGGACGGGATATGGGCATGATCTGGGACAATCCCAACCCAGACCATGCGCATCTGGATATGGATCCCAAGAACCGGCCGATGTATCCTGCGTTCATCAACTACCTGCGGATGGCCAAGGTTGTCCTGGAGGAGATGCGCAAGGACGGCGTTTTCCAGTAAAGACAAGAACCGGAAAGGAAAACCGTTATGGAGCATACCCGCGCATTTTTGGCGTACGACACCCTCTGCCGCATCGCGGCGGAAATCCCGGAGGACGGGGAGCAACTGCTGGAGCAGTGCGAGGAGGAGGCCCACGGGCTGGAGCGCACCCTCAGCATGTTCGATCCCGACTCAGAGCTTTCCAGGCTCTGCCGGGACATCCGGCCCGGCGAGGCTGTGCCGGTCTCTGAGACCCTGTACACCTTCCTGGAGCAGAACCTGGAGATCTGCCGCCTGTCCGGCGGAGCATTCGACCCCACGGTGGGGCCGGTGGTAAAGCTGTGGGATTTTCTGTCCCAGACGCCCCGGATCCCCTCTGCGGAGCGCATCCGGGCGGTGCTGGACCGGGTGGGCTATCAGCACGTCCGCCTGGACCGGAATACGCGGACCGTGACGTTTGATCTTTCTGGAATCGGTTTGGATCCGGGCGCAGCCGGGAAGGGCTTCGCCCTGGGTCTGACCGTGGACCGCCTGCGGCAGGGCGGCGTCCGGCAGGCCGTGCTGGACTACGGCGGGAACCTGTTTGTGATCGGCGCGCACCAGGACGCGCAGGGCGGGACCCGGCCGTGGAAGGTGGCGATCCGGGACCCGGACAACACCGGCTCGGTGTTTGGGACGGTGCAGCTCCAGGACGCGGGCATCGCCACATCCTCCTGGTATGAGCACAGCTTCCAGAAGAATGGGACCGTGTACCACCATCTGCTGGACCCGCGGACCGGGTACCCCATGCCGCTGACACTGAAGAGCGTCTCCATCCTGTCCTCGCGGCCCGTTTACACAGACCTGCTCTCCACTGCCTTTTTCATCCTGGGGGAAGAGGAGGGCGGCGTTCTGGTGGACCGGCTGCGCAGGGACAGCGGCGAGATGATCGAATATGTGGCCGTACGGGAGGATGGGACTGTGGCCGCGTCTCCGGGCGCGGCGTTTGCCCCTGCCTGATCGATCTTGATGCAAAAAGCGATCCCCCTCAGTGCACACACTGAGGGGGATCGCTTCGTCCTGCTTGTGCCCGGCCGCCGGATATGGCGGGCGGCTCAGATCTTTTCAAACTGCGTCACATCGGAGACGAACAGCGTGGCACCGCCTACGGTCACCTCCGTGGGATAGGCCGCAGAGGGCGTGGCCAGCTGCACGTTGGAGGAGATCTTCTCCGTCCGGCGGGAGCAGTTCTGGCGGATGATGGCGATGGCCTGGGGCACCCGGTCCTCCTCTGTGCCGATCAGCAGTGTGGAGTTGCCGCCGGTGAGAAAACCACCGGTGGAGGCCATGCGGGTGAAGTAAAAGCCGGCGTCTGTCAGGGCGGCGCAGACCTCGCTGGTGTCCCGTCTGTTGACGATGGCGGTGATGAGTTTCATGGCAGTCGCTCCTTTGCGTTCGGGTTTCGGGGCCGCGCCCTTGCAGCGGTCCCAGATGTGGATGCGGTGGAGATAGAAGCACAGGCCCAGCGTTCCGGTCACGACTTCCGCAATGGGAAAGGCCAGCCACGTGTAGGCCAGATCGATCCTGGAGAAGAGCCAGAATACGGGAATCAGGCAGAAGATCTGCCTGGTCAGGGAGAGCAGGACGCTGGGCAGCGCCGCCCCGATGGCCTGGAAAAAGACCGGCAGGATCAGGGAGGGCACGGCGGGCAGAAAGCTGATGCCGATGATGTGGAAGGCTTGGACGCCGATCTCCAGGACCGCGGGCTCCGCGGTGAAAATGCGCAGCAGCTGTTCCGGGATCAGCTCGAAGCAGGCGATCCCCACCAGCATGAAGGACATGGCCAGCAGGACGGAGTTCTTCACCACCCGGCGGCAGCGGCCGTAGGCACCCTTGGCGTATGTATAGCTCAGCAGGGGGACGATGCAGGTCTGAAGTCCGGAGAGGGGGATGAAGAAGAAGGACTGCACCTTGTAATACAGGCCCAGGACCGTCACGGCGTCATCGGAAAAGCCGGCCAGGATCATGTTCAGGGCCATGATATAGACCGTGAACAGAAGCTGCATGAAGATGGAGGGAAATCCCAACCGGTAGATCTTGGCCGCATAGGAGCGGAACACCCGGATGGGGGGCGGCTTCCGGAATCCAGAGACAACAATGAGCGCCGCCAGCACCTGGCCTGACACCGTAGCAAAGGCGGCACCGGCCACTCCCAGCGCCGGTGCCGGGCCAAGGCCGAAGATCAGAATCGGGTCCAGCACGATATTAGCCGCGGCGCCGGCGATCTGGGCCAACATGGGCAGGCGCATGTTGCCGCGGGCTTGGTGGACCTTGCTCCAGGTACTCTCCAGAAACACACCCGGACTGCCCACGCAGACGATGGTACCGTATGTCACGGCAAGGTCCGCCACGGAGGAGGACTCCGTGGAGATCGCGGCAAAGGGGCGCATCAGCAGGCCGCTCAATACGGCGAAGATCAGCCAACTGATCAGCGCCAGGACCGTCCCTGTTCCGGCGGTCCGGTCGGCTAGGTGGTGGTTCCCCTGGCCGTCGTACCGGGACATCAGGGTATTGACGCCCACGCCGGTGCCGACAGCGATGGCGGTGACGATCAGTTGGACAGGGTAGACGATGGAGAGGGCGGTGAGGCCGTCACTGGAAAACTGGCCCACAAAATAGCTGTCCACGATGTTGTACATGGCCTGGATCAGCTGGGCCAGCATGACCGGAGGCGCGATCCGCATCAGGATGGCCCAGACACTCTCTGTATCAAAGAGGCTGTATGCAGAGGATGCTCTCATGATATGGCGGTGCTCCTAACAGGTTCGGGATCTTCCAACCTCCCGCAGAGGGGCGGCCGGGACTTGCGGGGAAGATTATAGCCGGGCCGGAACTGTTTGTCAAGACGCGCAGGGGGCCGGAACAGGCAGAGGAGGCGCTTTTGGAAAAACCTCCAAAAGCGCCTCCGCTTTTTCTTGCGAGTCTGTGGGAGTAAGAGAGGGAACAACGGCGCGGCAACCGGGTCTCAGATGTTCTCCGGCGGGCGGTCCGGCAGGCGGCCCAGGGGACGGTACACGGTGAAATACATGGTGAGGCTGCAGGCCAGGCCGCCTACCAGCTGGGAGATGGCCTCGGCTGTGAATACGCCGGTGGTGCCCATCCAGATAGGCAGGACGACCGTCAGCGGCGCATTGATGATGGCTTTGCGCAGCAGAGAGAAGAAAACCGCCTGCTTGGAGCGCCCCAGGCTCACGAACACACCCTGCCCCGCCATTTGGAGGGACATGGGGATGAACAGGCAGAAGTAAATGCGCAGGGCGGGGATGCCGGCCGCCACCACCTCCGGCTCACTGTTGAAGACCCGGATCAAAAGCCCGGGGAACAACATGGCGGCGGCCCAGAAGACAGCGGCGTAACCAACCGTCACCGCCACGCTGAAGCGGATGGAGCTCCGGACGCGGCTGTATCGGCCGGCGCCGTAGTTGTACCCGGTGACCGGCTGGGCGCCGTTGGTGAGCCCCTGCACCGGCATGAAGAACACCTCCCGCAGGGAGTTGATGATGGTCATCACGCCTACGTACAGGTCGCCGCCGTATGCCTGGAGCGTGGCGTTGCACACCACCTGCACCAGACTGTTGGTGAGATTCATGAAGAAGCCGGACAGGCCCAGGGCCACAATGGATTTCACCCGCCCGGCGCCCAGCGCCAGATTCCGCAGGTGGAGCCGCAGGATGGCCTTCCGCCCGGTGAGGAATTTCAGTACCCACACGGCGGAGCAGCCCTGGGCGATCACGGTGGCCAGCGCCGCGCCCCGCACCCCCATGTCCAGGGCGAAGATGAAGACCGGATCCAGCACGATGTTGACCACCGCCCCCAGGCCCACGGTCATCATCCCGGTGCGGCCGAAGCCCTGAGACGTGATGAAGGGATTCATCCCCAGGCCGATCATGACAAAGACGGTCCCCAGCAGATAGATGGTCATGTACGCCTCGGCATAGGGATAGGTGGCGTCACTGGCACCGAACAGGTAGAGCAGGGGATGCCGGAACAGCAGGAACACCCCTGTGACAGCGGCGCCGAAAATCAGCAGAAGGGTGAAGGCGTTGCCCATGATCCGCTCGGCCTCTTCCTCCTCGCCCTTGCCCCGGTAGATGGAGCACAGGGGGGCGCCCCCCGTGCCGCACAGGTTGGCAAAGCCCATCACGATGGAGATGATGGGCAGCGTCAGCCCCAGGCCCGTCAGAGCCAGATGCCCGGGGAGCCGCCCCAGGTAGATGCGGTCCACCACGCTGTACAGCACGTTGATGAGCTGGGCAGCCGTCATGGGCAGCGCCAGCGAAATGATGTTGCGGGGAATGCTGCCGACGGAAAAATCGTGCTCCTTGCTTGCCACGGATTCGTTCTCCTCCTTACAGTTCCGTTTTGCTCACGCCGGTTTCAGGCCCCGGCTGGGGCCGTTCCGCCCGCCGCGCTCCCCCTTTGGATGGCCCGGTAAAACCACAGGGCTGCGGCCAGCGAGATGGCGTCCACAATGGGCTGCACCCACATACAGCCGTACAGGGGAAAGAGCGCGTCCATGAGATAGAGCAGCGGAATGTCCAGTACACCCTTGCGCAGGATCGAGCAGACCAGGGACTCCCTGGCCCTGCCCATGGCCTGGAACTGGATGATCATGGGATAGCACAGGGCCATCATGGGCATTGCCGTCACCATGCACCGCAGGAACACGGCCCCATAGCGGACTGTCGCAGCATCGGCAATGAACAGGGAGACCAGGGGGGTGGCAAACGCCTCATAGCAGACCAGACACAGCACGGCGAAGCCAAAGGACATCAGGCTCCCTATCCGGAAGGCCTGCGCACGCCGATGGTGATTCCCGGCAGCGTGGTTATAGGCCAGCAGCGGCAGAAGTCCGTTGGAGACACCGATGGAGAAATACAGGGGCAGCTGGTCCAGTTTTTTTACGATGCCCAGGGCCGCCACCGCCTCTGTGGGGTATTGGGATACAAAGTCGGCCTGGGCAGCGGTGGCCACCACTGTCAGCGCATACTGCAGGGCGGAGGGGAAGCCGATGGCCAGAATGGGGCGCAGGTACTGGGCGGCATACCGCAGATTCGCCGGCAGCAGGTTCAAATAGGTGGCGCCCCGGCGGCGGACCAGATAGACGGCAAAACAGGCCACCGCCGCCCCGTTGGAGAGGGCCGTGGCCATGCCCGCGCCCACCGCGCCCAGGCCCAGGAACTGGGGCAGGACGAACAGCGGGTCCAGCAGGATATTCAGGACGCCGCCGAAGGAGACCCCGAAGGCGGCGGCTCCGGCGCTGCCCTCCACCCGGACCAGATTCGCCAGGAGGGTGTTGAGAATGGTGAAGGGGCCGCCCAGTATGACAACCCATTTGGCGTATCCGTAGGCAGTAGCATAGGTAGCCTCGGTGGCGCCGCACAGGTGCAGCACGGGATCGGCCAGCAATCGGAACGCTGCGGAGAAGAGCAGGGCGGACAGCAGGCCGCCGGCCAGAGAGACAGCGGCGATCCGCCGGGCGCCCTCCTCGTCCTGACGGCCCAGGGCCCGGGCGATGGCGCTGGCCCCGCCCACGCCGAAGAGGTTGGAAATGGCGGTCAGCATCAGAAAGGAGGGATAGGCCACAGTGACGGCCGCGGTTTCATGGGGGGCGTTCAACATCCCCACAAAGTAGGTGTCCGCCAGATTGTAGACCAGCGTGACCATCTGACTGGCTACGGCCGGGACTATCTGCAGCAGCACGGCCTTTCGGACGGGGGTCTTCGCAAAGACCTCCAGATTCTGTTTCCTGTTCATATCCACAGCACCTGCGATTCCTGAAATAGACCGCCTGCGAGGGTCAGCGGTCGGCCACAGCCTTGCGCATCCACTTTCCACTCTTGACCCGGAGCAGGGAGACCGCCGCGCCGATCAGCCAGCCGGCGGGGATGGACCACCAGATGGCGTTGGCCCCCAGCGGGGTGAGATACACCAGTGCGTAGGCGATGCCCACCCGGGAGAACAGGTTGGCCATGGAGCTGAAGGTGAAGGCTGCCATGTCACCCGCGCCCCGCAGCATCCCGTTGGGGACGAACAGCAGGCCCATCAGGATATAGAAGAGGGAGACTGTGTGCATATAGGCCAGACCGTAGCCCATGGCGCCCGAGGCGTCCCCCGGGTCCAGGAACAGGGATAGCAGCTGGTTTCCGAAGAGGAAGATGATGACGGTGATCAGCAGAGAGAATACCGCCACCATCAGCAGACAGGCCTTCAGGCCCTCCTTGACCCGCTCGTACTTGCCTGCACCGATGTTTTGGGCCGTGAAGCTGGACATGGCGTTGGAGATGTTCATGTTGGGCAACATGGCCAGGGAGTCGATCTTCGTGGCAGCAGTGTATCCGGCCACCAGCACTTTGCCGAAGGAGTTGACCAGACCCTGCATCATCATCATGGAGAGGGACACCAGAGACTGCTGGAGCATGGAGGGCAGGCCGATCTGGGCGATACGCTTCACCGCCACCATGTGGAAGAGGGGCAGCTTCACGCCCTGTTTTTCCGGCTCGCAGGGCATCCGCCGCATCCGGCGGAGCAACACCAGCAGGGAGGCCACGGCGCAGAGGCCCTGGGCGATCAGCGTGGCCCACGCCACGCCAGCCACGCCCATGCCGAAGCGGATAACGAACAGCAGGTCCAGCACGATGTTTGTCAGGCTGGAGATCATCAGGAAGATCAGGGGCGTCTTGCTGTCCCCCTGGGCGTTATAGATGCCGTTGAGAGTGTTGTAGAGGAACAGGAAGACCGCGCCGCCGAAATAGATCTGCAGATACGTCCGGGAGTCGGCCATGATATCCGGGTCCGTGCCCAGCAGCTGCAGCAGGGGACCGGCCAGCAGCGTTCCCAGGCCCATGATGAGGAGCCCCAGGACGCCCAGAGAGATGATGGCGGTGGAGATGGTGGTCTTCATCTCATGGATGCGCCCGGCACCGAACAGCTGGGACACCACCACCGTACAGCCCATGGACAGTCCGGAGGCCACGGCCACCGACAAAAACACGATGGGGAAGGAGGAGCCCACGGCCGCCACTGCGTCTTCGCCCACAAATTTTCCCACCACCGCGGTGTCCACCATATTGTAGAGCTGCTGGAACAGATTGCCCGCCACCATGGGCAGGGCAAAGAAAAACAGCAGATTCAGCGGTCTGCCCTCCGTCAGATTCTTAACCATGTTCACTTCCCTCTCCTCGACAAAATTCGATCACATTCTCCGCAATGCGGGTCAGAAACGCCTCGTTCAGGGCGCGCTCCTCAGGGGTGAAGCCCTGGTATTTGACATGCCCCCACTCCTCCAGAATCCGCTGGACGCCCTGATATGCGCCCTCCCCCGCGGGAGTCAGAGAGACATGCTTCTCCCGGCGGCACCGGGCGCTCACCTGCCGCTCCACCAGGCCGCGCTTTTCCAGACGGGCCAGGCTCCGGGCCACAGCCCCCTTGTCCACCGCCAGCTGGACGGCCAGGTCCTCCTGCCGCATGTGGCCCTCCCGCCCCAGCAGGTGCAGGATCATGCCGTCCAGCTGCTGCAGGCCCAGGGTGCCAAGCCTGTCCCGAAAATACTGTCGCTCCAGGCGGCGAAACATCTCGATCCGATTCGGCATACCATTCTCCTATCGTTGCGTTTTTCAACAATTGTATTTTACAAGAATCCTGTCCGTCAATGAAGGGCGGGGTGGAAAGGCCGTCGGAGAGTCCCTGCTGGCCGGGAGAAAAGAGGGGCGATGCGCCTTGAAAAAGCGAAATGACTATGTTAGAATAAAGATGTCTTCCAAAATTTGTTTATTTTGTCAAAAGAGGGGGCCGATATCACATGACAAGAGCTGAATTTGCGGCGCGCCTGAAAAACGCCTGCGCCGCTGTGACCGCCGCTGAGGCGGAGCTGACGGAGATCGATTCCAAATTTGGGGACGCGGATCACGGCCTGACCATGGCGAAGATTGCCGGGGCTATCTCCGAAGCAGTGGACGCCGCCGAGGGGGGGATCCAGTCCATGCTGGATGACGCGGCCATGGCCGTTATGACCCTGAACGGCGGCAGCGCCGTCCCCCTGTGGAACACCTGGCTGGACGGCTTGCAGGAGGAGGCCCCAGAGGGGGAGGAGATCGACGTGGCGGGCCTCAAGGCCATCTTCGCCAAGGCCCTGGAGGAGCTGGAAGATATGTCCGGCGCCAAGGTGGGGGACAAGACTATGATGGATGCCCTGATCCCCGCCAGCGAAGCCGTCGCGGCCTATACAGGAGACAGCGCGGACGAGCTGTTCGATGCCGCGGCCCAGGCCGCCGCCCAGGGGGCGGAGGCTACGAAGCAGTATGTCTCCAAATTCGGCCGGGCCAAGAGTTACGGGACCAAGACCATCGGCACCCCGGACGCGGGCGCCGTGTCCATGTCCTGGTTCTTCCAGGGGCTGGCCCGGGAATAACCTGTTGTTCCACCCGCAGGAGCGGGATTGGCAATGCACCACTTAAATATCACTGGAGGAATGCTGTATGAAAATGAAGAAGTTCATGAACGCGCCGGAGACGGTCACCGACGAAGAGCTGGTGGGCCTGGGTCTGGCTTATCCGGACATTCTGAATGTGGACGGCCACCTGGTCATCAGTAAGGATCTGGCCAATGCCGACCGGGTGACCATCGTCACCTACGGCGGCTCCGGCCATGAGCCCGCCCAGGCCGGTTTTGTGGGCAAGGGTATGCTGGACATCCAGGCGGTGGGTGATATTTTCGCCGCCCCCAACGGCCAGCTGGTGTTTGATGCCATGAAGATGGCGGACAAGGGCCACGGCGTGCTGCTGCTGACCCTGAACTACGCCGGCGACCAGCTGGCGGGCAAGCAGGCCATGAAGCTGGCCAGGAAGGCCGGCCTCAATGTGCGTCAGGTGGTCACCGGCGAGGAGATCCGGTACGACCCCAACGGCGAGGACAACAAGCGGGGGCTGGCCGGCGCGGTGGCGCTGTACCACATTGCCGCGGCCGCCGCACGGGAGGGCAAGACTCTGGAGGAGGTAGCGGAGATCGCTCAACATTACGCGGACAACATGGCCTCCATCACCGTCAAGTCCACCGATGCCACCCATCCCCAGAACGGCATGTCCTTCGGCGACCTGGGAGAGACCGACCTGATGGAGATCGGCGCCGGCCAACACGGCGAGGGCGGCGGCGTCCGGGTGCCCATGATGTCCTCCAAGGATACCGTGGCCACCGTGGCCGAGGCCCTGTGCAAGGCCCTGGACCTGAAGCCCGGGGACAAGACCTTTGTGATGATTAACGGCTGCGGCGCCACCACCATGATGGAGATGCTGGTGCTGTTCAAGGACACTGTGGAGTTCCTGAAGGCCAAGGGCATCGAGGTCGTGGCCAGCATGGTGGGTGAGATCCTCACCGTCCAGGAGGCCGCAGGCTTTCAGATGAACATCGCCAAGTGGGACGAGGAGATGCTCCGTCTGTGGAACACCCCCTGCCACACCCCGGCGTTCAGTAAGGAGTAAGCGCTATGCCAGACGCAATCGGAAACAAGACCGCCCACGACTACCATCTGGACGTGCCTGCCCCGGAGCAGGGCTTCTTCGCCAAGGGCCTGGGCCACGGGGACTGGGGAGCCAAGAATCGGCTCTCCCACCTGTTCAATCCCAAGAGCGGCAACACGGTGATGCTGGCCTTTGACCACGGCTATATCATGGGGGCCACTGCGGGCCTGGAGCGCATGGATGTGACCATCGCCCCTCTGTGCCGGTACGCGGACGTGCTCATGGCCACCCGGGGGGCCATCCGCTCCTGCATCCCCCCCACGGTCCACAATGCCATCTGCCTCCGGGCCACCCATGACGCCAGTGTGCTCATCGACAACATGAGCACCGGCAACGGCGTGGGTGCCGATATGGAGGCCGCCATCCGCATGAATGCCTCCGCCGTGGCCATCCAGTGCTTCATCGGCGGGGCGGGCGAGGCCCGGTCCCTGGAGACCCTGTGCCGCGCCGTGGACGCCGGGGAACGGTACGGCATCCCTGTTCTGGGCGTCACCGCCGTGGGCAAGGAGATGGCCCGCACCACCCAGTATTTCCTGCTGGCCACCCGGATGCTGGCAGAGCTGGGGGCGTCCTTCGTCAAGACCTACTACTGCGATGACTTTGAGAAGGTAGTGGCCGCCTGTCCCGTGCCCATCGTCATCGCCGGCGGCAAGAAGCTGCCGGAGGACGAGGCCCTGACCATGGCCTACCGGGCCATCTCCGACGGCGCCCGGGGCGTGGACATGGGCCGCAACATCTTCCAGAGTGAGCATCCCGCCGCCATGTGCCGGGCGGTGGCCAAGATCGTGCACGAGAAATTTACTGACCGGGAGGCCTTCCAGTTCTATCAGGAGTTGGCCGCCCAGGATAACTGACAGGAGGTTTTCCATGGCAGCGGAGTATATGCATATCGGGATCCCCGTGCTGAACAAAAAGCCCAACATGGTCTACAACGAGTGGGGCGGCTTCTGGGTCAATGAGAGCGTGGATGCCTACGACTACAAGATTGAATACCTGAAATTTGAGGAGGGAACCCGGTTCCCGGAGATCCTTTCCAAACAGCCCCACGTGGCCTACAAGGTGGATAACATGGACCCCTATCTGAAGGAGGCCCAGCAGGTGATTTTCGGGCCGGAGACCCTCAGCGATACGGTCCGGCTGGCGTTCATCACCCTGGATGACGCCATCATTGAGCTGTACGAGGAAACATAACGGCTTCAACACCGGCCTCCGCCAGTGTGCGGAGGCTGGTCCCTTGCCGCCATCCCGCAGGGAATGGAGGGTATCCGGCACAGACTTGGAAAAAACCAGAGCGACGCCCCGGCGGAATATTCCGCCGGGGCGTCGCTTTTTTGCGGGACAGACATGGCGCATA
>ENA-UEQO01001642-UEQO01001642.1-human-gut-metagenome-genome-assembly--contig:-NODE-1642-length-22449-cov-17.878330_pt1 | contig 22449 bp, 19 predicted proteins | sample MGYA00242938_ERZ507940 | MGnify/ENA primary metagenome ERZ507940 (study PRJEB26167, sample SAMN06115517) | human gut metagenome | host: Homo sapiens | place: China:Chongqing | collected 2014-12-03... | reverse complement strand
GCCAGAATATTGGCTTCGGTTTACCTCAACAGCGTGGGGCGCAAGATAGAGACTCAGCAAGGCAGCGCCAATCCTACCAAAGCAGGACAGGCTGCCAAGGATGCACGCCGGCTTTCGCCATCGCTTTCGCTTTCTTATCGGCTCCTGGGAAATGGTACTGCCAGCGATGAGCTTTATCTCAGGGCTTCGTACAAGGACATCTTCCGGGTTCCTACTTTCAACGAGAACTATTTCTTCCATTATGGAAGTTCAGATCTGAAGCCTGAGAAAACCCGACAGTTGAATGTCGGGCTTACGTGGAAAAAAACTTCTTCTGGAGATGGGGGAAACGGTGAATCCCTGCGTTACAGGGGATGGAATCTTCAAGCAACGCTGGACGGCTACTGCAATCGGGTGACCGACAAGATTGTGGGCGTTCCTTACAATATGTTCGTTTGGCGTACTGTGAACTTGGCACGGGTTGATGTCGTTGGCGCGGATGCCTCTTTGCGTGGCACCTGGCAGATGGCTCCGGGGCAGCAACTCTCGCTGCAAGGGTCGTATAGCTACCAGCACGTGGTGAATCATACCGATCGCTCGTCCAAATATTATGGCAATCAAGTAGCCTATATCCCTCTGCACTCGGGCAGTATTGCCTTGGGGTGGGAGAATCCCTGGGTGAATGTCTCGCTCCATGGACAGGGAATGAGCAAGCGATGGGCCAACAATGAGCACTATGACGGCACCGAAGTGGGTGGTTACTGGGACATGGGGTTGACGCTCTATCGTCAGCTGGACGGACTGACTCTTTTGGGGAAATCCCTGAGAGGTGTGAAGGTCAGGATGGATGTGAAGAACCTGCTGGCTAAGCAGTATGAACTCGTGGGGCATTATCCGATGCCTCGCCGCAGCTGGATGTTAAGCATCGGGTATAACTTCTAGATAGTAACAAATTAGATTCAAATATAAACAGAAAAAGAAAATGAAAAAGTATTTATTAGGTTTGGCGGTGCTCTTGATGGGCACTGCAGTGATGACATCATGCGATCCTGCCGAAGACTATCCTGAGACTTATCTCCAGGTGTATAGTACGGGCGCTTACGTTGTGAATTCTGGTAACATGTATAGCAAGATCGAGAGCTCTCTCACAGCCATCGACTATGCTTCAAGCACAGCTACACAGAATGTATTCAAGACTGCTAACGGTCGTTCGCTCGGTAATACTGCCAATGATGGCATCGTATATGGCAACAAGATTTATCTCGCCGTAGATCAGAGCAACACCATCGAGGTAATCGACAAGAAAACCAAGCAGAGTATCAAGCAAATCAAGACCACAGAGTTGCTGGGCAATGCCGAGGGCGCCGAGCCTCGCCATATTATCGCTGATGGTGGCAAGGTTTATTTTACCACATACGGTGGATATGTGGCTGCCGTGGACCCAGACGAAGATGTGCTGCTGCAGGGCTCTGCGCTCCGGTGTGTCTTCGCCGGCCATCTGGTAGGCTTCTTCCAGTTTATCCTTTACGATAGGCGTGTTTTCGTCTATCTCCAGCTGGTTCCAGCGCTGCTGCAGGAAATAAGTGCGGTCGTTATCGCCTCCGTAGGTGTCGCGGAAGGTAATATACTTGATGTTGTCGCTCACCATTGTTTTCTGACTAGGTGAGAAATCGTAATCAGGGTCGTGCATCAGGAGTGGGTGGCGACCTACGATGATGTCGACAAACATTGATTTTCCTCCACCGTTCGGACCTACGATAGCGATGTGTTCACCATCGCACGCCTCGAAGTTTACGGGTTCTGCCATACGCCATTCTGGCATACGGGTAACACCATTTTTAATGCTAATAATCTTTTGCATCTCTCTTATTTTTTTATTCTACTCTGATTCTTTATTGCAAAGTCTTTCCAGCTGCTGTAGTGCTTGGCGTCGGTCTCCGGGCGGTTCATCTGCAGAAAGTGGCAGTAGGCTGCCCCCAGTGCATCGGTAGCGTCCATGAACTTCGGCATTTCGTCTTGCTGAATATGGAGCAGTCGCTGCAGCATTCCCGCCACCTGTTCCTTCGAAGCCTGTCCCTGTCCTGTAATGGCCATCTTGATTTTGAGCGGCGCATATTCGTGGATAGGAACGCTGTGATGAATGGCGGCTGCGATGGCTACGCCCTGTGCCCTGCCCAGCTTGAGCATCGACTGCACGTTCTTGCCGAAGAAGGGGGCTTCGATGGCCATCTCATCGGGCAGATAGCTGTCGATGATGCCGGTTACGCGGTCGAAGATCTTGCCCAGCCGGAGATAGGGATCGCTCTCCTTGTGCATGTCGATGACGCCCATCACCACCAGTTCGGCCTTGTTGCCGATGATGCGGATTACGCCATAGCCCATCACGTTGGTTCCGGGGTCAATGCCGAGAATGATCTTCTCTGTGTTCGATTTCTTGATCATCGCTGATAAATCTCCTGACTTTTTAAAAATGCTGTTTTAACGGTCCATATATGGATTGTGAGCGAGCTCTTCGCCTATGCTGGTGTATTCGCCATGACCCGGGAGAACCTGGGTTTCGTCAGGCAACTGACCGAGATGGCGCAGACTGTTGATGATGCGGAACATGCTGCCTCCAGGGAAATCGGTTCTGCCGATAGAGTTGTGGAAGAGGGTGTCGCCGGTGAAGGCTACGTGCTCTGCCTCGCAATAGAAGGTGACGGAACCGCTGCTGTGGCCAGGAGTGGCGATGACCTGGAACTCGTGGTTACCGAACTTGATGACCTCTTCATCTTCGAAGAATCTGCCAATAGGCGGAAACTGGTAATCGAGTTGCATCTGATAGAAGGTTTCTGCCTGCTTGGCGAGTCCCTTCATCAGGTTTTCATCTGCTGCCGATACTTCCGGTTTCAGTCCGAACTCCTGGTAGATGGTGTTGTTGCCGAAGTTATGGTCAAGATGGCCATGGGTTACGAGCAGGTGAACGGGCTTGAGCTGGTTCTCCTTAATATATTGTGTAATAGCCGTCCGCTCTTCCGGATAGAAGGCGCCGCAATCGATGATGACGCATTCCTGGGTCTCATCGCTCACCACGTAGCAGTTTTCCTGCAACATGTTTACTTGAAATCTTTCTATATGTAACATTTCTTACTTTGAACTTTATGATTACTTTTCATTCTTCACTTCTACTATGCCGGAACGTAAACCAGTTGCTTGTCCTGGCTGAACCATTCTTCATCGAAGAAAGTGCTGAGCGGAGTGATTTCAGAAATCTTGAAGTATTGCTTCAGTTCTTCTTTCAGATTGCCGCCCTTCAGACACAGAAGTCCGTTAGGCAGAGCGTTTTGTCCCTTCTGCTTAAAGTTTTTCTTGATAATCTTCATCAGGTCAGGAAGCTGCATTACCGCACGGCTTACCACGAAATCGTACTTGCCTTTTTCGTCCTCTCCGCGCAGGTGTTCAGCCTTGAGATTCTGCAGATTGATGGCCGTAGCCACCTCGTTGCAGACTCTTATTTTCTTGCCCGTTCCATCTATCAGTTTGAACTTGCATTCAGGGAAGAGGATAGCGAGCGGAATGCCCGGGAAACCTCCGCCGCAGCCGAAATCGAGAATCTCCGTGCCCGGACGGAAATGGATGGCTTTGGCTATAGCCAGAGAATGGAGCACGTGGTGCTCGTACAGATTATCGATGTCCTTGCGGCTGATGACATTGATTTTGCTGTTCCAGTCGCGGTATAATGCATCGAGTGCCTCGAACTGCTTTTTCTGCTCTTCCGTGAGGTTCGGGAAGTATTTCTCTATTATTTCTATCATATAATTATATGTATTCTTCTTTATTTCTACTGATTTTTCTGCAAAGGTAGTGTAAAAAATCGGAAAACACGTAATAAAAACATCAAAATCTGTCAGATTATGCTCGTATATTAAGTTTTTTGCGTAACTTTGCACCCGTTTTCAATATAATTTAAGCAAAAATAGATAAAAACAGACAAGGAAATATGATAAAAGCAGCACTCTTCGATCTGGATGGCGTGGTTTTCGACACAGAATCACAGTACTCCATCTTCTGGGGAATGATAGGCAGGGAGTATCATCCGGAAATGCCCGATTTCGAATATCGCATCAAAGGACAGACTCTGGTTCAGATTTACGACAAGTATTTCACCGATGAAGCCGTCTTCGCCCACATCGAAGGTTTTACAGGCGCAAAGGAGGAACAGTCTAAGATTACAGCCCGACTGGATGAGTTTGAAAAGAACATGCAGTATGAATATATTGCAGGCTTCGAAGACTTCATCAGCGACTTGAAGCAGCATGGCGTAAAATGCGCTGTGGTAACGAGCAGCAACATTCAGAAGATGCTGAATGTTTATGAACGTCACCCGGAATTCAAGGCTTATTTCGACCGCGTGCTGACCAGCGAGGATTTCGCCGAGAGCAAGCCTCATCCAGACTGCTATCTGAAAGGTGCAGCCTATTTCGGTGTGGAACCGGAGGACTGTGTAGGGCTGGAAGACAGCTTTAACGGACTGAAGGCGGTGAGAGCTTCAGGAGCCTTCACCCTAGGTCTTGCCACAACGAACAGCAGAGAAGCCATCCAGCCGCTATCCGACTATGTGATAGATGATTACAGAGGTTTCAGCTTTGCTGACTTGCAGCGCATCGTGGAGAATGCGAAATAGATTCAACGCAGAACAATAAATAAAACAAAATAAAAAATGGGATATTTATCTACTGACAAGAAGAAAATTACCACCAAGACCTTCGCAGAAATGAAGAAGGCTGGCGAGAAAGTAACCATGCTGACAGCATACGACTTTACAACAGCCGGAATTATAGATGCTGCAGGAATTGACTCTATATTAATAGGTGATTCGGCCAGCAATGTGATGGCAGGAAATGCAGACACATTGCCGATTACCGTAGACCAGATGATTTATCACGCCCGCAGCGTGGCACGTGCCTGCCAGCATGCTTTCGTGGTTTGCGACATGCCTTTCGGCAGCTATCAGATCAGCAAGGAAGAGGCGCTGCGCAATGCTTGCCGCATGATGAAGGAAACGGGTGTAGACGCTCTGAAACTGGAAGGCGGCGTAGAAATCTGCGAAACTGTTAAGGCGCTGGTTAATGCCGGAATCCCGATTCATGGCCATCTCGGACTTACCCCGCAGAGCGTTAATAAGTTTGGCGGTTATGGCATTCGTGCCAAGGAAGAGGCTGAGGCACAGAAACTTATCAGCGATGCCCTTGCACTGGACGAAGCAGGCTGCTTTGCCATCGTGCTGGAGAAGGTTCCTGCTAAGCTTGCTGCAGAAGTAAGCAAGAAGGTGAAGGCTGTAACGATTGGAATCGGTGCTGGTAACGGCTGCGACGGACAGGTTCTGGTTTATGCTGATGCACTCGGAATGACACAGGGTTTCAAGCCTAAGTTCCTGCGCCACTTTGCTCAGGTAGGCGAGGAAATGACCAAGGGTGTGAAGGCTTATATTGATGCGGTGAAGACCGTAGATTATCCTAGCGCTGAAGAGAGTTACTAACATTAACTCTCTTTTTAGTGAAGTGTAAGAGAGTATAAATAAGATAGATTCATAAAGAGTTTAGAATAATGGATACACAAAATACACCAGTACATATCAAACTGTGGCACAAGGACTTCTGGCGATTATGCTTTGCCAACCTCTTGCTGATGTCGAGTGTGTACATGCTCGTTTTTGCTATTCCTTATTTCCTGATTCAGGATAAGTATCAGATGTGGCAGATAGGGTGTGTGCTTCTTGCATACGGCTTTGGACTTTTCCTGTTTGGCGGCTTCTGCTCTTATCTGGTGCAGCGCTACCGCAGGAATATGGTCTGTCAGCTTTCAATTTTAGGTGTAGTTGTTTGCCTTTCGGTTCTTTACTATCTGGATACGTTCTGGAACATCAGGTTTTCTTTTGAGATTCTCCTGGCGGTCCGTTTCCTGTTGGGAGCATTTCTGGGGCTGGCTCAGATGTCGCTTGCCAGTACGCTGGTTATTGATTCCTGCGAGTCGTTCCAGCGCACCGAGGCTAATTATATTACCTCCTGGTTTGCCCGCTTTTCAATAGCCGTAGGACCCTTGGTGGCATGTTTTGTTTACAACTATTTCGGCATGGGCTATGTTTTCCCTACGGCTTCGTTGCTGGCTTTGGGAGCCTTCGTGCTGGTTTCTCGCGCCAAGTTTCCTTTTAAGGCACCTGCCGAAGGAATCAAGGCTTTCAGCCTCGACCGCTTCTATCTGCCACAGGGAACTCCGCTTTTTGTCAATATCATCCTGATTACTTTTTCTGCGGGATTATACTTTTCTGTGCCTCATCCTACTGGCATCTTTCTGATGATTTTCGGAGGATTGGTCTTGGCGTTTCTGGCAGAAAAGTTTGTCTTTGCTGATGCAGATCTGAAAAGCCAGATAATAGTAGGCCTGGTACTACTGGGAGCAGCTCAGCTGATTTCGTTCGCAAGTCAGGAGTTTGCCGTAGAAATCTTGGTTCCAGCCTTGTTGGGTTTCAGCTTGGGAATTATCGGAAGCCGTTTTCTGCTCTTCTATATCAAGCTTGCCAAACATTGCCAGCGCGGCACGAGCGTGAATTCGTTCTTCCTGGCTTGGGAATTGGGATTGAGCTTGGGACTCGGTCTCGGATTCCTGTTCCATAATCTTCCTGCGAGAGCGCATTTTGACGTAGATCATCCTGTATATAATATGGTTGAATCAGGGATGTTGCACTATGCGCTTCTTTTTATAATCGTATCGTTGCTGGTGTACAATTTCTTGGTTCATCCTTGGTACATGAAGCATAAAAACAGATAAAATATTTGAAATCTCGTTTGTTTCATAAAAGCTATTCTTTAAAAGAACCTAAAAATAGCTTTTATGAAACATTTTTAATATTATTTAGATAGGTTTTTTCGCTTTTGTGGCTTAATTTGAGTACTTTTGCGTTTAGTTTTGGAAATATATTGTTTGAATTAAGAAATTAAACGTAAAAATATAGAATTATGGCAGAAGCTATTGATATCCGCGAATTGAATATCCGGATAGAACAACAAAGTCAGTTTGTTACCAATCTGGTAATGGGCATGAATAAGGTTATCGTAGGTCAGAAACACCTCGTAGATTGCCTTCTTATCGGTCTTCTCTCTGATGGTCATATCCTGCTTGAGGGTGTGCCTGGACTGGCGAAGACACTTGCAATCAAGACATTGTCACAGCTTATCAGCTCCGACTATAGCCGCATTCAGTTTACTCCTGATCTGTTGCCTGCCGATGTGGTGGGAACTCAGATTTATTCACAGAAAGACGAGGCTTTCCATGTTAAGCGCGGTCCTGTCTTCGCCAATTTCGTTTTGGCAGATGAGATTAACCGTGCCCCAGCCAAGGTGCAGAGTGCGCTGCTCGAAGCCATGCAGGAACACCAGGTCACCATTGGCGATGAAACCTTCAAACTGCCTAGTCCGTTCCTGGTAATGGCTACACAGAACCCTATCGAGCAGGAAGGAACCTATCAGTTGCCTGAAGCACAGGTAGACCGTTTCCTGCTGAAGGTAATCATCGATTATCCTACACTGGAAGAGGAGAAACTCATCATCCGTGAGAATATCCAGGGCGGACTTCCTGAGGTTACTCCTGTAACATCTGCTGAGGAGATTCTGAAGGCTCGCAAGATAGTAAACGAGGTTTATCTCGATGAGAAGATTGAGCAGTATATTGCCGATATCGTCTTTGCTTCACGTTATCCTGAGCGCTACGGACTGGGCGAGTTGAAAGACATGATTACCTTCGGCGGCAGTCCTCGTGCCAGCATCTCTCTTGCCAAGGCAGCCAGAGCCTATGCGTTTATCAAACATCGCGGCTATGTGATTCCTGAAGATGTAAGAGCAGTGGCTCATGACGTAATGCGCCACCGTATTGGCCTTTCTTACGAGGCTGAGGCAAGCAATGTGACAAGCGAGGAAATCGTAAGCCGCATCATTAATAAGGTGGAAGTGCCTTGATCGTTAACAGTTTATAGTTAACAGTTAATAGTTTATAGTTAATAGTTTAGGATTTTGGATACACAAGATATCTTAAAAAAGGTTCGGAAGATAGAAATCAAGACTCGCGGACTGAGTCAGAACATCTTCGCTGGTCAGTATCATTCTGCCTTCAAGGGTAGGGGAATGGCCTTTGCCGAGGTGCGCGAATATCAGTATGGCGATGATGTGAGAGACATCGACTGGAACGTGACCGCCCGCTTTCATAAGCCTTACGTCAAGGTGTTTGAAGAGGAAAGGGAACTTACCGTGATGCTGCTCGTAGACGTCAGCGGGTCGCTCGATTTCGGTACGATGAAGCAGATGAAGCGCGATCTGGCTACTGAGATTGCTGCCACACTCGCCTTCAGTGCCATTCAGAACAATGACAAGATAGGTGTCATCTTCTTCTCTGACCGTATCGAGAAGTACATTCCGCCTAAGAAAGGAAGAAAGCATATTCTCTATATCATCAGGGAAATGCTCAACTTCCAGCCGCTAAGCCAGCGTACCGACATCGGCTGCGCCCTGGAATATTTCACCCGCGTGATAAAACGCCACTGCACAGCTTTCGTAATCAGCGACTTCTACGATCATAAGGATTTCCAGCATCAGCTGCAGATTGCCAACCAGAAACATGATGTAGTAGCCATCCAGGTTTACGACCCGCGTGCCAAGGTGCTGCCTGATGTAGGACTGCTCAAGGTGATGGACGCAGAAACCGGACACGAAATGTATATTGATACAAGTTCGAAGAAACTGCGAATGGCTCATACCCAGCAATGGCTGATGCAGCAGGAGAATCTGAAAACCGACTTTGCCAAAAGCAAGGTCGACTGGACTTCGATTGCCACTAACGAGGACTTCTCGAAGGCGCTCCTGATGCTTTTCAAGCAGAGGGGCTGATAAACCGAAAGCTCAAAGTAAAGAAACTATGTTTAAAGTAAAGAATATCATATTGTCGCTCGCTCTCCTGGGATGCTCAGGCTTAGCTCAAGCCCAGCAGGTAGAGCAACGCATCGACTCGCTCCAGATACTGATAGGACAGCAGACCGTGCTGCATCTGAAGGCTTCGGTAAAGCAGGGCGATAAGGTGCAACTGCCATCTTTCAAGCCGCAGCAGCAAATTACGCCGGGAGTGGAAGTGGTAGAGCAGAGTAAGGGCGACACTTCGCACATAGGCGACGACCGCATGGTGGTGAGCCGCGACTATACGCTGACTTCATTTGATGAAAAGGTGTACGTGATTCCTGCGCTCAATGTGAAGGTAAACGGCAAGAACTGTCATGGCAACCAGCTTGCGCTGAAGGTGCTCACCGTGCCCGTAGATACGGTTCATCCCAACCAGTTCTATCCGCCCAAGGATGTTCAGGATAATCCTTTCTCCTGGAGCGAATGGAGCGCGCTGTTCTGGTTGAGCCTATTGCTGTTAATCATCTGTGGTGCATGGCTTTATCTGCGCAACAGACTGAAGAACAACAAGCCAATCATCACCCATATCCGCATCGTAAAACGTGTTCCGGCTCATGAAAAGGCGCTGAATCAAATCAACGTCATCAAGCAGCAGCACGTTGAGAATCAGGAAACACAGAAGGCTTACTACACCCAGCTTACCAATACGCTGAGAGAATATATCGTGAGCCGTTTCGGATTCAATGCCATGGAGATGACCAGTGCCGAAATCATCGAACGTTTGCGCGAAGCAGGCGACCAGAAGATGATAGATGAACTGAAGGAACTCTTCCAGACTGCCGATCTCGTGAAGTTTGCCAAATATGAAACTCTGGTGAATGAGAACGACGCAAACCTGGTGAATGCCATCAACTTCATCGACCAGACCAAGACAGATGAGAAACCTACTGAAGAAAAGGTGGTTCCACAACTGACCAATGAAGAGCAGAAGACGCAATCTCAGCGCCGCCTCATCAAGTCGCTCCTCTGGATAGGAGTCATCGTAGGTCTGGCTCTGTTGGGTTACATCATTTATCAGTCAGCCATGCTGCTGATGTAAGGCAGGGTGTTCTTATGAAACGTTTCGCCGGGCAAAGCGGTTTCCCCGAAAACTCTTAGCCTGGCTATAAATAGAAAAATAAAGAAATGGAATTTGCAAGTAAAGGCTATTTTCTGTTGCTCCTGTTGCTGATACCTTATATATTATGGTATTTCCTATACAGGAAGAAGAATGCGCCAACCATGCGCATGAGCGACACGAAAAAGTATCAATATGCTCCGAAGAGCCTGCGTGTGCGTCTCATCCATCTGCCAATGGTGCTGAGATGCATCTGTTTCGTGCTCATCGTCTGTGCGATGGCTCGTCCGCAGACGCATACAGCTTGGGACAACAAGACGGTAGAAGGCATTGACATTATGTTGGCAATGGACGTTTCTACCTCTATGCTTGCCGAAGATTTGAGACCGAACCGTATGGAAGCGGCTAAGGATGTGGCAACAGAATTCATCTCGGGAAGACCGAACGACAACATCGGTCTGACTATCTTTGCCGGTGAAGCCTTCACCCAGTGCCCGATGACAACCGATCATGCCAGTCTGTTGCGCCTCTTGCAGGCAACCCGTACGGATATTGCTGCCCGGGGACTGATTGACGATGGAACTGCAGTGGGAATGGGACTCACCAATGCCGTGAGCCGCCTGAAGGATTCTAAGTCAAAATCGAAGGTTGTGATTCTTCTTACCGACGGCAGTAACAACATGGGCGAAATTTCGCCAATGACCGCAGCAGAGATTGCCAAAAGCTACGGAATCCGTGTTTACACCATCGGTGTAGGAACCAACAAGGTGGCTCCTTATCCAATGCCTGTGGCAGGAGGAGTACAGTACGTCAATATTCCGGTAGAGATAGATACGCAGACGCTGAGCGACATTGCGCAGACAACCGATGGTAATTTCTATCGCGCAACGAATAATAATGAGCTGAAGAAGATTTACAAGGACATTGACAAACTGGAGAAAACCAAGTTTAATGTCAAGCATTTCGCTAAGCGCTATGAAGCTTATCAGCCATTCGCCTTGGCAGCTCTCCTGGTATTGCTGGTAGAAATCCTGCTCCGCATCACCTGGTTCAGAAGAATTCCGTAATCCGGAAACTGAGCCATTACTGATTATCGGAGATATTCCGCTATCTTTCGGAGATATTCCGCTATCTTTCGGAGACATTCTGCTATCTTTCGGAGATATTTTACCAGTTATCGGAGATATTTTACTGATTATCGGATAATCGAATAGAAGATATAATTAGAATAGAAAATGTTAAGATTTGAAGATCCTATATTTCTCTGGCTGTTGTGGATTATACCAGTACTGATTCTGATCAGACTGATAGGATGGAGAAGAAGAAAGGCTAAACTGAAGAAGCTCGGCGATCCGGAACTTCTGAAACAGCTCATGCCCAACATCTCCAAATATCGCCCTACAGTTAAGTTTGTGCTGATGCTTGTAGCCTTGGCGCTTCTTATCGTGATGGTAGCTCGCCCGCAGATGGGCAGCAAGATTTCTCACGATAAGCGACATGGTATTGAAACCATCATCTGCCTCGATATTTCAAATTCCATGCTCTGTCAGGACGTGGTTCCATCCCGTTTGGACAAGAGTAAGATGCTTATCGAAAATCTGGTCGACAACTTTAACAACGACAAGATTGGACTCATCGTCTTTGCAGGCGATGCGTTCGTGCAGTTGCCAATCACCACCGATTATGTTTCGGCAAAGATGTTTCTCCAGAACATTACCCCAGGTCTTATCCAGACCCAGGGAACCAATATCGGCGAAGCCATCGATTTAGCTTCCAAGAGTTTCACCCAGCAGGAGAATGTAGGCAGAGCCATTATCGTAATTACTGATGGCGAAAACCATGAGCCTGGCGCACAGGAGGCGGCGGCTGCTGCCAACAAGAAAGGAATCAATGTCTTTATCCTGGGCATAGGTAACACCAAGGGAGCACCAATCCCTATGGGCGACGGCTCTTATCTGAAGGACAATGCGGGCAACACTGTAATGACCGCCCTGAATGAGCAGATGTGCAAGGAACTTGCCCTGGCAGGCAAGGGTCAGTACATTCATGTAGATAATACCAGCGATGCGGAAAGAGCATTGAATGATGATATTGCCAAATTGCAGAAAGGTGATGTAACGAGTGTGGTTTACAGCGCCTATGATGAACAGTTCCAGGCTGTAGGTATTCTTGTCATCCTGTTGCTTATCATCGAAATCTGTCTGCTTGAGGTAAAGAATCCTCTGCTCAGAAACATCAAGTTTTTTAAGAAAGACATCAGGAAGCCTTTCTGATAAACGTTTATACATTATTATATAATAAGAATGAGATATTTAAGATATATATTGGTTTTTGCCCTGATGGTGCTGGGCTTGGCGAAGGTGGGAGCACAGAACGACCGCAACTTCATTCGCCAGGGAAACCGCGCCTATCATAAACAGAAGTGGGCTGCAGCCGAAACGCAATATCGCAAGGCTATCTCCAAGAACCAGAAGAATGCGCAGGCGGTCTATAATCTGGGTTGCGCCCTGATGATGCAGCAGAAGGATTCGATGGCGATGATACAGTTTGAGAATGCTTCGAAACTTGAAACGAACAAGATGCGACGCGCCAGAAGTTACCACAACATGGGTGTGGTCATGCAGCAGCATCAGCAATATGCGCAGGCCATAGGATGCTATGAGAACGCCCTGCGCTGCAATCCGCAGGACAATGCAACCCGATATAATCTTGCCCTCTGCAAGAAACTGCTCAAAAACCAGAAGCAGAACAAGCAGAACGATAAGAACAAGAACAACAAGAATAAAAACAAGGACAAGAACAAAGACAAGCAGAATAAGGATCAGAACAAAGATCAGAATAAAGACAAGAACAAGAACGATAAAAATAAGAACAATCAGCAGAATCAGAACAATCAGGACAAGATGAGCAAAGATAATGCTGAACAACTCTTGAACGCTGCCATCCAGCAGGAGAAGGATACGAAGCGCAAGATGCAGAAAGCGATGAATCAGCCTCGCAGAAAGCAATATGAGAAAAACTGGTAAAAGTAAAATAATACAACGAGCATAATTAATTTGAACATGAAACATATAGGTTGGTTTATTATTATATGGGCAATGCTTCTGGGCTTCAGTTTGCAGCTGAAAGCCCAGAATATCAGTGTGTCGGCACCAACACACGTGGCGGCGGGAGAAAACTTCCGTGTGGCCTATACCATCAATACACGTGATGTAGAGGAATTCCGCCTGGGCGGAGTAGGAGAAGGACTTGAGGTAATCGCAGGTCCTTACACCTCATCGCAGTCCAGTTATCAGATGATCAATGGTCATACTTCCTCTTCATCGTCGGTAACCATTACCTATACGCTCTACGCAGCTAAGAACGGAACCTTTGGCATTGGTGCCTCTCATGCCATCGTAAATGGTAAGAAACTCTCTTCCCGTCCGGTTAAGATTACGGTTTCTGGCCATGCTGCACGCAACAACGGCGCTCCTTCCATGCACGGACAGAATGATTATAATGAACCACGCATGCGAACTGCCGGATCAAGAATATCAGGCAGAGACCTCTTCATCAAGGTTACAGCCAACAAGCGACGTGTTCACGAACAGGAACCGGTGCTCCTTACTTATAAGGTTTACACGCAGGTAGACCTTACCCAGCTGGAAGGCAAGATGCCTGACTTGAAGGGATTCCACAATCAGGAAGTTCCGCTGCCTCAGCAGAAGACCTTCCATACTGAAACTGTAAACGGCCGACCTTACCGATGCGTTACATGGAGCCAGTATGTTATGTATCCGCAGATGACGGGAAACCTCACCATTCCAGCCATTACCTTCAAGGGAATCGTAGTTCAGCAGAACAGAAACGTTGACCCGATGGAAGCTTTCTTCAATGGTGGCTCCGGCTATGTTGAAGTAAAGAAAGATATTATTGCTCCTAGTGTGAAAATTCAGGTTGATCCATTGCCTCAGCGCCCTGCCAACTTCTCGGGCGGTGTAGGTAAATTCAACATTACTGCTTCCATCGACAAGAAGGAAGTAAAGGCTGGCGAACCAATCACCATTCGTGTAGTAGTAGGAGGAATCGGAAACCTGAAGTTGCTCAAGCAGCCTGTCATTACCTTCCCTAAGGATTTTGACAAGTACGATGCGAAGGTGACAGACAAGACCCGCCTTACAGCCAATGGCGTAGAAGGCAATATGATTTATGACTTCCTGGCTGTGCCTCGTAATCAGGGAAATTATACCATTCCTGCGGTAGAATTCACCTATTATGATACTTCGGCTAACAAGTATAAGACAATCAAGACCCAGCCGTTTACGCTGAATGTAGATAAGGGCGATGGAACTTCAGACAATGAAACCTCAGATTTCAGCAACAAGGATAAGGACATTCATGCGCTGAAACTGGGCAAGTCTAAGCTCCATGATATTGACGATATGTTCTACGGAAGCTTCGGCTACTGGACCAGTCTGCTGGTTCCATTGGCAGCCTTCTTTGCCCTGCTCATTGTTTTCCGCCGCCGTGCTCTCGAGAATGCCGACCTTGTAAAGGTTCGTTCCAACAAGGCAAACAAGATAGCAACCAAGCGCCTGAAGAAGGCTCATCTGCTGATGCTCGGTGGCAAGCAGGAAGAATTCTACGATGAAGTGCTCCGTGCTTTGTGGGGCTATGTAAGCTACAAGCTCAACATGCCTGCCGAAAAGCTCTCACGTGAAAACATCCAGGCTATGCTCGAAAAACATTGTGTAGAGGAGAGAACTATCGAGAAGTTTACAACTGCGCTCGATGAATGTGAGTTTGAACGTTATGCGCCGGGCGACCCTGCCGGCAATATGAACCGTACATTCGAATCAGCAATGACTGCTATTATGGATATAGAAAATGCTATCAATGCAACGCGTAAGCAGCGCAAGAAGAGTGCAACCGGATATTCGTTCGTCATGATGATCATGGTGATGTTGGGCTGCTCTGTTTCTGCAGGCGCTGTAACCAAGAACAATGCTGATACGGAATATCAGAAAGGTAACTATCAGCAGGCCATACGCGACTATGAGGAAATATTGAACAACTATGGTGTTTCTGCCGAAGTTTACTATAACTTGGGCAATGCTTATTACCGTACAGACAATATTACCAAGGCTGTGCTCAATTACGAGCGTGCCCATCTGCTCTCGCCAGGCGATGAAGACATCAGCTTCAACCTGCAGTTTGCACGTAGCAAGACCATCGATAAGATTACGCCGGAAAGCGAGATGTTCTTCGTAACCTGGTGGAAGGCGCTGGTTAACTTTACGAGTGTTGACTGTTGGGCTAAGACAGGCATCATAGCCATCATCACGGCGCTGGTTCTGGTCTTGGTTTATCTCTTCGGTTCGCATATCGTTTTGCGCAAGATAGGTTTCTTCGGTGGAATCTTCTTCGTGGCAGTCTTCCTGCTGAGCAATCTCTTTGCTTACCAGCAGCGGCAGATGCTTATCAACCGTACGGGAGCCATTATCATCGCTCCTTCTGTCAATGTGAAGAAGACTCCAGCCAAGGCGAGTGCTGACCTCTTCCTGCTGCATGAAGGAACTCGCGTTGATATTACCGATAAGGCGATGAAAGGCTGGCGTGGAATTAAGGTTGGTGACGGCAGAGAAGGCTGGATAGAGACCAAGGCTATAGAGGAAATCTGATTAAGATAAAATCTGATTAAAATAAAGAGAATGGATTTTAGTAGGATACAAGATTTTGACATGCAGCTGTTGCATGTGTTTAACGGCAGCGAGAATGTCTGGCTCGATCAGATGGCGATGGCGCTTACGTCGGGCTGGACATGGATTCCGCTTTATATCGTCCTCTTCGTTGTTGTGATAAGAAACAACGAGATGATGGGCCAGATTGCACTCGTGGTAGGAGGAGCATTGCTCTGTATCTTTCTGGCTGATGGACTGGTGGATGGAATCATCAAACCGCTGGCTGAAAGATGCAGACCTTCCAGCGACCCTATGTTCAAGTATACGGTTCAGGTGGTTGACAATATGCGCCTCAAGAGTTTCAGCTTCTGTTCTGCTCATGCGGCTAATACGCTTTCGTTAGCCATCTTCTTCTCGTTGCTCATCCGCAGCAAACTGGTTACCTGGACCCTGTTATTATGGTCGCTCGTAAACTGCTGGACCCGTCTTTACCTGGGTGTTCATTATCCGGTCGACATTCTTTGCGGTCTGGCTATCGGAGCAGTGGTGGGAGTTGTCGTTTATCTTATCTACATCAGGATGTATTACCGCATCTCCCCAAAGATTAAGTATATTTCCAACCAGTATACGAGTACGGGTTACGACTATGATGATGTAGATAAAATCATGACCGTAGTGATATTTACCCTTATCATGGTTGTGCTTTATGCCACCTGCCAGATGGCAAATCTTTAGTACAGGAATAAAAGTTCAAAATAGAAAGTTCAAAAAGTAAAAATAAATAATGGATACAAAACACATTAAGATTAGTGATTATAACTATGATTTACCGGATGAGCGCATCGCAAAATTCCCTATCGCCCAGCGCGACCACAGCAAACTGCTGGTTTATAAGCACGGCGAGGTAAGCGATGATGTTTTCCATCATCTTCCCACATATCTCCCTCAAGGAGCCTTGATGATATTTAACAATACCAAGGTGATACAAGCGCGTCTGCACTTCCGCAAGGAAACAGGTGCGCTTATTGAGGTTTTCTTGATGGAGCCTGCAGAACCTACTGATTATGAACTCATGTTCCAGACCACCGGACATTGTTCCTGGCTCTGCATGATTGGTAATCTGAAGAAATGGAAAGAGGGCAGCCTGAAGCGTGATTTCGAAATCAAGGGCCACAAGCTTACGCTCAGCGCTACCATGCGACGCGGAGATGCTCTCGGTTCTGAGGCGCAGAAAATGGTTGCCAAAGGCGGAGGAACCAACTATTGGGTTGACTTCGATTGGGACAACGATAAGGTGTCTTTCGCTGAGATTCTCGAAGCAGTAGGCGAGTTGCCTATTCCTCCATATCTCAACCGCAAGACTGAGGAGAGCGACAAGACCACCTATCAGACGGTTTATTCTAAAATCAAGGGAAGTGTGGCTGCTCCAACTGCCGGACTTCACTTTACCGATGCGGTTCTCAAGGATCTTGATGCGCATGGAATCGACCGCGAAGAAGTAACCCTGCATGTAGGAGCCGGCACATTCAAACCGGTGAAGAGTCTTGAAATCGAAGGTCATCAGATGCATACGGAATACATTGTTGTTCATCGCCGCAGTCTGGAAAAACTCATCAAGCACGAGTGCCGGGTCATTGCCGTAGGAACCACCAGCGTCCGTACCATCGAGAGTCTCTATTACATGGGCGTTCATCTGCTGAAGCATCCTGAGGCAAATGAAGAGGATCTGCACGTAAACCAGTGGGATCCTTACGAGCTTTCTGAAGATGGCAATCTGGTAGATGGAATCACTCCGATGCAGGCTATCCAGGCAATCATCGATTATCTGGACCGCAACGGCTTGGAGGCTCTCCATTCCAGCACGCAGATTATCATTGCTCCTGGCTATCAGTATAAGATTGTGAAGATGCTGGTCACCAATTTCCATCAGCCTCAGAGTACGCTCCTGCTCCTGGTGAGTGCTTTCCTCAAGGGCGACTGGAAGAAGGTTTACGATTATGCTCTTTCGCATGATTTCCGTTTCCTGAGCTATGGAGATTCATCCCTGCTCATTCCATAGAAAAAGTGAAGAGTGAAGAACGAAGAGTGAAGAAACAACGTTCGGCGACCGAAGGGTAAGCCAATTCATTTGCTTTGCTAATCATAAAGTTCAAAGCTCAAAGTTCAAAATTCAAAGTAAAATAGTATGATTTCAGTAGAAGGACTAAAAGTAGAGTTTGGCGTCAAGCCTCTCTTTCATGATGTAAGTTTCGTCATCAACGACCGCGACCGCATTGCCCTGGTGGGTAAGAATGGTGCGGGAAAATCTACGATGCTCAAGATTCTCTGCGGTTTGCAGAAACCTACTGACGGCATTGTGGCTATTCCTAACGAAACCACTATCGGCTATCTGCCACAGGTGATGAAACTGCAGGACGATACGACCGTGAAAGAGGAAACCCGCAAGGCTTTCGCCCATAATACCGAGATGAAGGCGCGTCTGGACAAGATGCAACAGGAAATGGCCGACCGCACCGACTATGAGAGCGAAAGCTATGCTCAGCTCGTAGAGAAGTTTACCCAGGAACATGAACGCTACATGATGATGGGTGGCGAAAACTATGAGGCAGAGATAGAGCGTACCTTGAGCGGTCTTGGTTTTACGCGCGATGATTTCGAGCGCCCAACCAAGGAGTTTTCCGGCGGTTGGCGAATGCGTATCGAACTTGCCAAGATTCTGTTGCAGAAGCCTGATGTCCTGCTCCTCGATGAGCCTACCAACCACCTTGATATTGAAAGTATCAAGTGGTTGGAGCAGTTCCTGGCGCAGAGTGCTAAGGCTGTGGTTCTGGTGAGTCACGACCGTGCTTTTATCAACAATGTAACTAACCGTACCCTCGAAATTACTTGCGGAAGGGTAGAAGACTATAAGGTGAAATACGATGAGTATGTTGTATTGCGAGCTGAACGCCGCGAGCAGCAGCTCCGTGCTTACGAAAACCAGCAGAAGGAAATTGCTGACATCAAGGATTTCATCGAGCGGTTCCGCTACAAGCCTACCAAGGCGGTTCAGGTGCAGAGCAGAATCAAGCAGCTCGAGAAAATCGTTCCTATCGAGGTGGATGAGGTTGACAACAAGCAGATGCACCTCAAATTCCCTCCTTGTCTCAGAAGTGGCGATTATCCTATCATCTGCGATGAGGTGCGCAAGGATTACGGTGCCCATACCGTTTTCGACCATGTTACCTTTACCATCAAGCGTGGCGAGAAGGTGGCTTTCGTCGGTAAGAATGGCGAGGGTAAGTCTACCCTGGTAAAATGTATCATGGGTGAGATTCCTTTCACCGGAACGCTCAAGATTGGTCATAATGTGCAGATTGGTTATTTCGCCCAGAATCAGGCGCAGCTCTTGGATGAGAATCTTACCATCTTCCAGACTATCGACAATGTGGCAACAGGCGAAATGCGTCTGAAGGTGAACGATCTTCTGGGCGCCTTCATGTTTGGCGGCGAGACTTCAGAAAAGTTTGTCAAGGTTCTGAGTGGAGGAGAACGCAGCCGACTGGCTATGATCAAGCTTCTGCTAGAACCGGTGAATCTCCTCATTCTCGATGAGCCTACCAATCACCTCGACATGCAGTCGAAGGATGTGCTGAAAGAAGCCATCAAGGCTTTCGATGGAACAGCCATCATCGTGAGCCATGACCGTGAATTCCTCGATGGTCTGGTAGATAAGGTCTATGAGTTTGGCGGCGGCAAGGTTCGTGAGCATCTCGGTGGTATTTACGATTATCTCCGTGCCCATAATGCCGAGAACATCAATCAGGCTCTTGCCAACCAGAGCATGGCTTCTGCCGGTTCGCCTTCAGCCAATACTTCCGGCTCTTCTGTCGCATCAGGTTCTACAGCCGACAGTCTTGCCTCTGCCACATCCGGCAAGCAGAGTTACGCTGAACATAAGGAACAGCAGAAGAAGATCCGTAAGGCTGAGAAAGCCGTGAAGGAATGTGAGGCGAAGATTGAAAAACTGGAAGCGAGAAAGAAGGAGATTGATGAACTCCTGATGAAACCGGAAAATGCAACCAACATGGAACTCGTTACTGAATACACCGAACTCATGAAGGGTCTCGATGAGGAGAACGAGCGCTGGATGCTCCTTTCGGAAGAACTGGAAGAAGTTTCGAAATAACAGTAACATTAATATAAAATAAAGAGAAGAAAATGAAAATGAAGATGATCTTACCGATGATGCTGATCGCAGCTTTGCCGTTAGGCGCTGATGCTCAGAACAAATCGGGTCTTGTCATGAGCAATCTCGACAAGACAGTGAAGCCAGCAGACAGTTTCTATCAGTTTGCTACAGGTGGATGGCAGAAGAACAATCCTCTTCCTGCCGCTTACAGCCGTTATGGCAGTTTTGACCAGCTTGCTGAGAACAACAACAAGCGCATCAACACCATTCTTTCTGAACTCCAGAAGAAGACTTACAAGGCTGGAACCATTGAGCAGAAATTGTCTGATTTCTACAAACTCTCTATGGATGTTGACAGCCGCAACAAGGCTGGAATCGCTCCTGTAAAGCCTCTTATGGATGAGATTGAAGCTGCCAAGACCAAGGACGAGCTTCAGAAGCTTCAGGTTAAGTATGCATGGATGGGTCTCGGTTTGAGCTATGGCGCAGGTTTCGCTGCCGATGAGAAGAACGTAACCATGAACATCTACAACCTGATGCAGGGCGGTCTTACTCTCGGTGCCAAGGATTATTACCTCAACAACGATGCTGCAACCGTAGCTATCCGTGAGGCTTATAAGACTTACCTCGGCAAGATGTTCCAGCTCTATGGTTTCTCTGCTGATGAAGCTGCCAAGAAGGCTTCTGCCGTATTCCTTCACGAAACAACGCTCGCTACTTTCTCAAAGAGCCGTACCGAACTTCGTGATCCTCAGGCAAACTACAACAAGATGACCTTGGCAGAATTCAAGGAGAATTATCCTAACATTCCTCTAGAGGCACTTGCCAACGCCGAGGGAATCAAGAGCGAATATCTCAAGGAGATGATCGTAGGTCAGCCTGCTTTCTTTGCCGGTTATGACAAGGTGGCAGCTGCAGAATGTGCAAGCACATTGAAGGCTTTGATGGAGTGGGACATCATCTGTAGTTCTGCTTCTTACCTCAGCGATGAGATTCGCGAAGCCCGTTTCGAATTCTTCGGCAAGACTATGAGTGGCCGCAAGGAGGATTATCCTCTGTGGAAGCGTGCTACTGCTCAGGTTGATGCTCAGTTGGGCGAGGCGCTCGGTAGCATCTACTGCAAGCGCTATTTCCCAGAAAGCTCTAAGAAGATGATGGAGACACTCGTGAAGAATCTTCAGATCAGCCTCGGTCAGCGTATTGATGCTCAGACCTGGATGAGCGATGCTACAAAGAAAGCTGCCCACAACAAACTCGACAAGTTCTATGTAAAGATTGGTTATCCTAACAAGTGGACTGATTTCAGCAAGCTCAGCATCGACCCATCTAAGAGCTATTATGAGAACGTAATGGCTTGCCGCAAGTTTGCCAACGATAAGGAGATTGCAGAGAAGGCAGGAAAGCCAGTAGATAGGGATGAGTGGTTCATGACTCCTCAGACCGTGAACGCTTACTACAATCCTACTACCAATGAGATCTGCTTCCCAGCTGGTATTCTCCAGTATCCTTTCTTCGATCCTAAGGCTGATGCTGCATTCAACTATGGTGCTATCGGCGTAGTAATCGGTCATGAGATGACTCACGGATTCGATGATCAGGGTCGTCAGTATGATGCTAGCGGTAATCTGAAGGACTGGTGGACAGCTGAAGATGCAGAAGGTTTCAACAAGCGTGCTGATATGTATGCTGATTTCTTCAGTAACATCAAGGTATTGCCTGATCTGAATGCCAACGGCCGTTTCACCCTCGGCGAGAACCTTGCCGACCATGGTGGTTTGATGGTTTCATACAATGCCTTCAAGAATGCTACTGCTAAGAAGCCATTGAAGAACAAGGATGGTTTCACTCCTGACCAGCGTTTCTTCCTCGCCTATGCAGGTGTTTGGGGACAGAACATTACTGATAAGGAAATCCGCAACCGCGTAAAGAATGATCCTCATTCTCTCGGCAAATGGCGTGTTGATGGTGCGCTTCCTCACATCGATGCATGGTATGAGGCATTTGGTGTAAAGCAGGGCGACAAGCTGTTCATTCCTAAGAACCAGCGCCTGGAGCTTTGGTAATTCTCGGAAGGAAGTTTTTCCGAATAGAATTTTTCGGGAATGGTTTTTCCGAATAGATAGAAAAAATAAAGTCCTGATGTTTCGTTTGTTTGAAACATCAGGACTTTTTGTTTTATGCTTGAAATATTTTTTGATAAGAAAACAATAGAATAAGGGTTATTGCTTCTTCTCCAGTTCCTGAAGATTTTCCATCTTCTTCGATTCCAGGAATTCGTAAATGCCGCAGAGATGTTCGCGGACGCGACCATGACCGAACTCATAAACCTTGCTGACAAGACCATCGAGGAAATCACGGTCGTGACTAACCACGATAAGCGTTCCGTCGAAATCGAGCAAGGCCTGTTTCAGCACATCCTTGGTCTTCAGGTCGAGGTGGTTGGTAGGCTCATCGAGAAGCAGTACGTCTGGCGATTTCACGAGTAGCATTTCTCACACCGGCGATGATCTTGAGCAATGTACTCTTTCCTGCGCCATTCTTTCCCATCAGGGCTATACGGTCCTTCTCGTTGATCTGGAAGGAAATGTCTTTGAATAG
>ENA-UEQO01001625-UEQO01001625.1-human-gut-metagenome-genome-assembly--contig:-NODE-1625-length-22607-cov-7.694097_pt1 | contig 22607 bp, 31 predicted proteins | sample MGYA00242938_ERZ507940 | MGnify/ENA primary metagenome ERZ507940 (study PRJEB26167, sample SAMN06115517) | human gut metagenome | host: Homo sapiens | place: China:Chongqing | collected 2014-12-03... | reverse complement strand
TATGAAGATTTATTCATTTAGAAGATTTAGAAAAATACATATTATGAATTATCCCTAATCTCCCTATTCAGGGGAATCTTAACAGAAGATGATTTTTCTGTTTCCAATGTTTCCATCCATGTAAGGAGGATTAAATCTTTATGCAGAATATACGGGAAGTGAAAGTCGAGCAAGCATTGCGGAAGGCTGCAGAGAAAGCCGGAGGACGGGCATTCAAATTTGTTTCTCCGGGAGCAGTCGGTGTGCCGGACAGGATTGTAGTCCTGCCGGGCGGGATCACAGGTTTTGTGGAGGTGAAGGCCCCCGGAGAGAAGCCCCGGCCGGTACAGAGGGCAGTCCTTCGGAAGCTTTACCGGATGGGCGCGAGGGTAGCCGTTGTTGATAATGAGGTTTCCGCAAGGAGGCTGATAGACATGATGAGGAGGCAGCGTGATGAGATTTTCTCCACATGAGTATCAGAGAAGAGTCATTGACCATATTGTGGATAATCCGGGATGCGGAATCTTCCTGGGAATGGGCCTGGGAAAAACATCTATCACACTCTCAGCGATCCAGGAGCTTATGTATGACCGGTTTGAGGTGAAAAAGGTGCTGATCGTGGCGCCGAAGAAAGTGGCCGAGGTGACATGGCAGGACGAAGCAGCAAAGTGGGAGGACTTCCACGGGATGAGGTTCTCTGAAATCCTGGGCACGAAGACTGATCGGATTACGGCGTTATCTCGGGAAGCGGATGTGTACATCATCAACCGGGAAAATGTGGTGTGGCTTGCTGAATATTACCGGTATCGTCTTCCGTTCGATATGCTGATCCTGGACGAAAGCACAAGCTTCAAAAGCGCCGGTTCCAAAAGATGGCGTGCACTGAAGAAGTGCCGAGGATGTTTCTCCCGTGTCGTTCTGCTGACAGGTACACCGAGTCCGAACAGCCTGGAAGATTTGTGGGCGCAGATCTATCTTCTGGACGGAGGAAAGCGCCTGGGAAGAACGCTGACGGAATTCCGGAATCGGTATTTCCTTCCGGATAAGAGGAACGGGCCGGTTGTATACAGTTACCGGATCAAGGACAAGGAAGCAGAGGAGGAGCTGTACCGAAAGATTTCAGATATCTGTATCAGTCTGGAACCGCCGAAGAAGAACCGTCCGCCGGCAGAAATCATCACCTATCCTGTTGAGCTTTCTTCTAAAGCGAAGGAATGGTATGACCGGATCCGTAAGGATTTAGTGATTGAGTACGGAGGCGGGGAAATCACGGCACTTTCCGCCGCAGCCGTTTCTAACAAGCTGCAGCAGATCGCGAACGGGGCTGTTTATACCGATGATGGCGGCCGGATATATGTTTCCGAGGATAAGATTCACGCGCTTCGGGAAATCAGGGATATGTATCCAGGAGAACCGATTCTTGTATATGTGAGATTCATCTCCGATCGGGACAGGATACTGGAATCATTCCCTGATGCGAAAGTCCTTCGCGGGGCGGAAATGCTTGCAGAGTGGAATGCGGGGAAGATCCCGATGCTTATCACTCATCCGGCCAGTGCCGGATATGGTTTGAATATGCAGCAGGGCGGGCACATCGCTGTGTGGTACGGATTGACATGGAGCCTTGAACAGTATCAGCAGGCCAACGCCAGGCTGGACCGACAGGGACAGACAAAACCTGTAAAGATTTATCTGCTTACGGCAAAGAACACCATAGATGAACGAATATGTAAGGCTCTTCAGAGCAAGAAAAAAGGCCAGGCTGCTATGCTTGAGGCGGTTCGGTCGGAAATGGAGGCAGAGAAATGATGACTGCTAATGAGAGAGAATCCCTTAAATGCGCAGAGAATGCAAAGCAATTTGCTAATACCGCAATGTGGCTTTGCGGTGATATAGTGCGTTCCATAAAGGGGGAAAAGGAAATTGTGCTTTATTCCGGAGTTGGATTGGATGGCCGGATAGATATAACAATCAAAGTGCTGCAGAAGGCTTTGTCTGAGGTGAAAGCCGTTAGAAAGTATTTAACAAAGAACGGAGAAGACCATGGCTAAAAGCGGGATGATGAGACGAGTATATACGAATAAGGACCCCACTTATGCGGAAGTATTGGGGAGATTCAGGAGGGAGGAAAGAAAAGCCAAAGAGCATAAAGAAGCCGTGAGGCCCTTTCGAGTCTTGGCTACAGTGGTAAAAATTATCAAGATTTCAGGTTACCGGATTATCGGAGATTTAAAAATCCAGAATATTCGGACCGGAGAGACATATATCAGCCGGCACGTGCAAAAGGAGGAGTGAATTAAGATGGACTACAAATGGCAGAAAAAAGCATACATCGGTATTTCCCGGATTCGGAATGCGAGCGAGATACAGAATATGATGGTCGACAGGCTGCATACTATGCGCACATCTGAATATGATGAAGAGTGGCGTAAAAAGATGGAGGTTCTTGCTGATTGCATTCAGTCGACCTTGGATGAAATGCAGAAAGCTGTAAGAAAGTTGAAGAATGCAGTTTCTCAGACTGAGGTGCAAGAAAAGGATGATGAACGTGGAGTATAGGACATCTCGAGAATTTTTTGAAGCCGTAAGGCAGAAACGGAACAGAGTGAAGAGAATGGAAGAAGCCCTGGCGGAGAGTAGGGCCCGGGCCGAGTCTGTGTCCGGGGTGCAGATCGGGGAGAAAGTACAATCTTCCGGACGAATCGGGATAGACGCAACACTGGCAGCTATCGAAGAAGAGGAAGAACGACTTGAAGAAGCAAGGAAAGACCTTGCATGCGACCTGGAAAGGGCCCGGGAACTGGTCAACATGGTCAGGGACGAAGCCGCTGTCTGGCATGTTCTGTGGGAGCGGTATATCATCGGAGCCTCCTGGAATTCAGTAGCAAAGCACACATCGTACGGGAGAAGGACCGTTTTCCGGCTTGCGGAACAGGGATATCAAGACCTTGACGAAAAGATGGCACTCCGTGGCACTTCATGGCACTTAAAAAAGTGATATACTGTATAAAAGAAATTCGCTAATATGAGTAGTGATTTCATATTTCTTCCTAAAGAAGGCCGTCCGTAGTGGGCGGCTTTTGTGTTGTGCAGGAGAGGAGGGGAGCTATGAAAGCGGGAGAAGCAAAGAACCTGAAACCGGTTCGAACCAAGGAAGAAGCAAGAAAACGAGGTCGTGCCGGCGGTATTGCAAGCGGAAAGGCAAGAAGAAAGAAAAAAACAATACGCGACACGCTTTTGGCTCTCCGAGATACTGCGGTGAATGATCCAGATCAGAAGGAATTCCTCCAGGGGCAGGGAGTTCCGGAAACTGAAATGACCTACGGAGTTCTGGTTGCTTTGTCGATCATTAACGGTGCTTTCCATGGAAACGCGAAGATGGCTCTGCTTCTTCTGAAGGCTCTGGGTGAGCTGGATGCGGATAAGCTTGAGGTGACCGGGAAAAACGGCGCACCTCTGTCCGCGGCCCCCTCGGTACAGATTTATCTTCCGGAGAATGGTCGATGATAGTGTTGAAGCCGCAAGCGGGACCGCAGGAGCAGTTTCTTTCTTCATCGGCCGACATAACGATCTATGGCGGGGCAGCAGGTGGAGGTAAGACATATGCCCTTCTTCTTGAGCCCCTGCGTCATATAGACAATCCGGGCTTCGGGGCTGTCATATTCCGCCGGCAGGCTACGCAGATCATGGCGGAAGGCGGACTTTTCGATAATGCCGTAGAAATGTATACGCCGATCGGAGCCACCATAAAGCAGACTCCGCAGCCTACGGCGATTTTCCCTTCCGGTGCAAAGGTTTCTTTTCGGCATCTCGGATCCGATAAAGAAGTTCATGCCTGGCAGGGCTCGCAGATCTGCCTGATATGTTATGACGAGCTGACGCACTTCACGGAGCACCAGTTTTTCTATATGCTGTCCCGTAACCGGTCCACCTGCGGGGTGCGGCCGTATATTCGGGCTACATGCAATCCGGATGCCGACAGCTGGGTAGCGGATTTTATTTCCTGGTGGATTGGCCCGGATGGTTACGCCATTAAGGAGAGGTCCGGGAAAATCAGGTATTTTGCCAGGATAGACGGTGAAATCATCTGGGCGGATACCCGGGAAGAACTGGCTCTGAAATACGGTAACGAAGCGGTGAAGAGTGTTTCCTTCATCGCTTCTTCTATTTTCGATAATAAAGCCCTTCTCGAAATCAATCCCGACTACATTGCAAGCCTGAACTCGCTGCCGATGGTGGAAAGGGAAAGGCTGCTAAAAGGTAACTGGAAGATCCGGCCGGCAGGAGGGATGTACTTCAAACCGGAGCAGACGCGAATAGTAAAATCCGTTCCGGATAAGCTGGTATCGGTGGCAAGGGCGTGGGACTTAGCAGCAACCGAGATAACGCCGGACAGTAAAAATCCTGACCGGACGGCAGGGGTTCTTATCGGCCGAATGAGGAACGGACAGTACATTGTACTTGATGTTATCCGAAGGGCCGAAAATGCGGCGGCCGTTCGGAGACTAATAAAATCCGCCGCAGTAACAGATAAAGCGGAATACGGATGTATGACAATCCGGCTTCCTCAGGATCCCGGGCAGGCCGGGAAAGCACAAGCGCAGTCTCTTGTGAGGGAGCTTGCAGGGTTCCGTGTCATTGCCAAACCGGTCAGCGGGGCGAAAACCTTGCGGGCGGAGCCGCTGGCATCGCAGTGGCAGCAGGGAAACGTTCTTATGCTTGAGGGACCATGGAATGAAGCTTTTCTGGACGAATTGAGCGGATTCCCAGATGCTCTGCACGACGATCAGGTGGATGCTGCGGCGGATGCATTTGGAGAGGTGGCCGTTTCTCATGACTGGAAAGGACTGTCGTCATAAGGGAGGATGAGAAATTGAATCATATGGATGGCTATAAGAATGCCGTACTGGGAGCGGGAACAAAATACCGTGACCCATTTACGCATTTCTTTTATGCGCCTGATCGGATAATGGCCGATCAGGTGTGCAGCGCAATCTACACCGGAAGCGGTCTTGCGCAGCGGATCATCACGGCTCCTGCAGATGAGGCAGTGAAGAACGGCTTCCGCATCGTATCAGGAGAAGAGGAAGTGGAAGATACATCCCGCATCCTGTCGATTTTTGAGGATCTTGAAGGGGAGGCGAGATTCTCTGAAGCGCTGTCATGGGACAGACTGTACGGAGGATGCGCTATGCTGATCGTGGCCAATGACGGATCAGAAAGTCTGTCTGAGGAACTGCGGGAAGGGAGCCTGAAGAATATTGAAAGACTTATTGTCTATGAGGCTCCAAATATCACAACATCCGACACACTGCGGTACGGGGATCCGCGGGACCCGAAGTACGGCCTGCCGGAGTTTTATAATATTCAGACATTCTCGGGAAACATCATCACAGTACACGAAAGCCGTCTGATCGTTTTTAGCGGCGGACTGCTGCCCGAGCAGCAGAGACGGGAAAGGAACGGATGGGGCGCGAAAGTCCTGGAAAAGATATTTGATGACATGGTCCGTTATGATGAGAGTCTGTCTCTGTCGCTGATGGCGCTGTCCAGGCTATCTCAGGGAATTTTAAAACTGGATGGCCTGGCGGAGCTTCTTTCCTTCGAAAATGGAGAGGAAACAGTGAAACAGCGCCTCCAGCTCATCGATATGAGCAGGCATATGATGAATACCATCGCTATTGACAGCTCCGATGAGTACGATCAGAAGAATCTGGCATTATCCGGGGTAAAGGATATTATGGAAGAATTCCAGTCAGCCCTATCAGCCGTTACTGAAATTCCCGTTACGGTTCTTTTCGGCCGGTCCCCGGGGGGATTGAACAGCACAGGAAAGGCAGATTTTGAAAATTACTACAACCTGGTGCAGAGGATCCAGAGACGGACACTGAAACAGCGGATATCCCGTCTTGTAGATCTGCTGGGTAAATGCTCAGACTACCGGATCCGGCTGCCGGATGAATGGACGGTGGAATTTCCTCCGCTTTGGAGCCCGACAGCCAAGGAGGATGCAGAGACGAAGAATATCCTGGCGCAGGCCGAAAAAAACAAAGCCGATGCACGTATCGCTCTCGTGAATTCCGGAGCGCTGGACTCGATTGAGCTCAGGGACAAGCTGGAAGAGGAAGGAGAGTACAAGTTAGATAGGAGTCTTGACAAGGACGCTGGTTCCGGCGGTGAAGAGGAATGATTATTATTCCGAAGCGCCGATGGGCCTTCCCCGTTTCGCAGGAAAGGACCTACGTAAAAACGCTCCGTTCCTATGTATCCCATATCACCGCCGCTATGAATTCGGCCCTTTCGGATATGAAACAGATCGCAGAGAGAAACGGTCTGAAGATGGACAGCTACGGCTCTGATCTGGATGCGCTGCTGAAAAAGCTGGAGGCAGACATCGACAAAAGAGTAGCCGAGAAAGCACTCCGGAGACGGATCGAGCAGGTATACGGAAACGTTAATACCTTCAATGATGCGGAATTTAAAGCTGTCATCAAGGCGGCGGTAGGTGCTGAGGATTTTTTCATCAACGAGAAGTGGCAGAAAACCGCCCAGGCCGTGTGGGTACAGGAAAATTTGAACCTCATCCGCAGTATCAAATCGCAGACACTGGAGAAAATCCGGTACCAGATGGGTGATATGATTCTGAATGCACAGGGGAAACAGCTCCGTACGGCGGAGCTGTCCGAGATGATTCAATCTGTTGCGCAAAACAACAAAAATCGGGCGGAGCTTATTGCCCGAGATCAAATCGGGAAATTGAACGGACGGCTTACGCAGCTCCGGCAGACTTCTGCGGGGATCTCTAGATATACGTGGTCTACATCGAATGATGAAAGAGTCCGGCCGGCCCACGCAGCGCGCGAAGGGAAAATTTTTGAATGGGCACATCCACCATATGACGGCAATCCTGGATATCCTATCCGGTGCCGGTGTGTAGGCATTCCTGTAATAGATACTTCTGAACTTGGCATAAATACCGAAGAATCTGTTAAAATAAAAGAAGAAGATGCCTCGCTCCCTTCAAAGATTGCGGGAGCCAAACGGGGAGATCCCATGGATGAAACAGAAGCAGACGAAGGCCGTCCGAATCCTAATTTTGACAAGGGTATTGCTTATAAAATCAACTGCCAGAGCTGCGTCGTGACTTATGAAGCCCGCCTCAGAGGGTATAACGTAGAAACTCTTCCGAATTATGAAGAAGCGGGAAGCGCTCTGTACAAGTTGTCAAAAGATACCAGGCTCGCGTGGATTGACCCGTTGACCGGTAAAAAGCCGGACTTTATACCGCATCCCGCATCTGCCAAAACGGTAAAATCCTACTTGCGGTGGCTCAATATCGCTGTCGAAAAGGGCAAACGATATACACTGCAGGTCTATTGGAAGCGCAGCGGCGGGCACATCGTGCATATACGCAGAAATTCTGACGACCGTCTTGAAATCTATGATCCTCAAACGGGAGAATTGTTCTCTTACAAGCTGTGGAGAAACACGCGCACGAAGAAATCATATAAGACCTCGGAAGATATGGTCGAATGGTTCCTCAAGCAGGTGAGATTTACGTATTATGGCCGCTGGGCCGGGCCGGAGCTGCTTCGGGTCGATGATAAAGCGTTTAACCTGGATATCGTAAACGCCATTATGCAGAAATACGGAGGTGATGAATCATGATGCTGGAAGAAGTAAAGGATTTTGCAAAAAAGAACGGGTATTATACAGTGGAAGCGGCCGGGAAATTCCACGATATGGATGCCTATATTCCGAAGTTTCGCAGCGATGAAGCGATCACGGGATATCCGTATTTGATTCTTAACGACAAGGGGAAGCTCCGGTTTTCTACACTTGAAGAAACGAGAGAATACATGGGAGCTGTACCGCCTACAAAGTGATTTTCCAAAAATCAAGCACTCGCAAGAGTGCTTTTTTTATGCCCGCAGGAGGGATTTATGCAGAGATTTGATACAGTGGCTCTTGCGGCCACACGCACAGCAGAGGGATTCATCCGGGACGCCCCGGTGGTAGGAAGAACAGGGATTCTGCACTACAAAAACGCAGACGGTACAGATCGGTATGAATATCGCCCCCCAGAGGAAGCATTTGATGCGGAATCGCTGGCCAGTTTGATGGGGAAGCCCATTACAGTCGGCCACAAAGCAATGGTCAACGCTAATAATGCGGCGGCAGTCGCCCCGATCGGCACGGTGCTGACCGGAGGGAGACAGGATGGGGATACAATCCGGGCGGATATCGTCATTTATGATCTGCCGACAGATGCCCGCGAGCTGTCCTGCGGTTACACTCTGGAGCTTGATGAGACTCCGGGGATCGCTCCGGACGGTACGCGGTATGACGCAGTGCAGAGGAAAATCAGATACAACCATGTGGCAGTTGTCCGGAAGGGCAGAGCGGGGATTGCCCGATTGAACATGGACGGCAGCCAGGAGTCAGAAGACGAAGGAGAAAGGAATTTCATGGAAAAAGTAAGAATTGACGGCCTGGAATATGAAGCTGCACCGGAAGTGGCGCGCTACATCTCCAAGCTGGAGGAAAAGGCGAGAACTGATAAAGCAGAAGCAGATAAGGCGCAGGCAAAGATGGATGCGCTGGAAGCAGACCTGAAAAAGGAAAAGGAAGCTCATGCGGCCGATGTAAAAGCACACGAGGATGCCTTTGATGCAAAGGTTAAAGAAAGAATCGATTTGCTGGATGCGGCCCGAAAATTCCATATCGAAAATGCAGACGCCATGGACGATGTGAGCATTAAGAAGGCGGTGATCGCTTCTGTTCGCAAAATCAACCTGGACGGAAAAAGTGCGGAGTATATCAATGCTGCATATGACCTTGCCAAGGCTGATGCGGAACAGCGGGACGATTCCATGGGGAAACAGAGAAAGGAACTGAGGGCCCCGAAGGAAAACAGAGAAGATGAGTATGACCTGGACGTACTGATGAAGAAGCTCCGTGAAGATGAGGCTTCCGCATTTTCCAGAAAGATTTAAGAGGAGGAATGAACAATGGCACAGACTAAACCGATGGAATGGTATGGAGGAAATGCTCCCGGCGTACCGGGTATGCGCTCCAATGCAACTGTAGAAACCGTCCGCAGTTTTGCGGCGGAAGACGGCGTGGAGGCAGGTGTTCCGGTTGTACGCGGAACAGCTCCGGATAAGCAGGTAAAGGCCGCAGCTGCATCCGGCGTGCCGGTCGGTGTTACCGTATGGGATCCTGCGGGAGATGAAGAAGGGGATGCGTATTATCCGGATGGATCCGCAGTCCCGGTTATGACAGAAGGGGATATTTGGGTAACTGCCGGAGGGGATGTTGCTGCAGGGGATGCCGTAGCCTACGACACATCTGCCGGCGGCTTCACGAAGGGGACTGAATCTACAGCTTCCGGAAACATGTATCTCACTGCAGGCGCGAAGGGAGACCTTGTGGAAATCCATATTCAGAACCCCGCTCTCATCGTTGTTTCCTAACTAAATGAAAGGAGAATCGGACAATGCTTGAAAGAAAAAATATTGAAAGACTTGATGCGGCCGAACTCATGCGTTCCGGCCGTTTTGATGAAAAATACAGTTATTTCCTTGCCGAACAGCTGAGATATGTAAGAGCGGCTGCTCTGAAGGTAAAGAAGGCCCCTCTCAAGGCTTTTGAAGTTTTCCCGGTAACCACTGATATCCCTGTTGGAGCGAAAACTGCTGTGCAGAGAATCTATGATTCCGTAGGAATGGCTAAAATCATTTCTAACTATGGGGATGATTTACCGAGAATTGATATCCTTGCCGCTGAAAAGCCGGTCCATGTACGGATTGTGGGAGCCGCCTACGGTTACAGCGTAACGGATCTGCAGAACGCCCAGTTTGCAGGTATGAATATTAATGCGGAAAAGGCCGAGGCTGCTCGTGAAGCGATTGACCGTAAGATCAACGCGATTGCCTGGAAGGGCGATGCGGAATACGGCATCACCGGATTTATCGATAATCCGAATTTGACGGAATACACTGTGGCTGCATCCGGTACCGGTTCTTCTACTAAGTTTATCGACAAGACCGATGAACAGATTATCGCTGACCTGAATGGACTGGCAGCGGCTGTAGAAACAGCAACGAGATTCGAGGAACACCCAAACACGCTGCTTCTTCCTCCGAAAGCTTATACGATTGTTTCAACAAAGAGACTGTCTTACAGTGACCATACTGTTCTGGATTTCTTCCGTGCGGCGCATCCGAACATCACTCGTGTTATGTCGGTAGGAGAACTGGAAGGGGCAAGTTCTTCCGGTAAGGATATCATGGTAGCCGGATTCTTTGATCCGAAATACATCAAGCTGGAAATCCCGATCCGATTCGAACAGATGCCGATTCAGTACCGAAATCTGGAATACGTGATCGACTGCATCGCCTCTACAACGGGTGTCACTGTCCAGATTCCGAATGCATTCGCGAAAGCAGAGGGGGTTTAATATGGTACTTCTGAATACATCTTCCCGCCTGATCGTATGTGGGCCGTACAAACTGATTCCTTCCACGTCCGTGAAGGTGGATGAGACGAAGGCCGCTCTGGTGAAGAAATATCCCCGGATCGGGGAACTTTTTGTTTCCGGAGCTCTTGTTGCCGTAAAGGACGCCGAGGCGGAAAAGGCAAAGGCCGAGGATGCACCGGCCGAAGCTTCCTCCGATGATAAATGAGCCAGTTGGAAATGCTCCGTGCGCTCGCTCCGGAGCTTAGCGGCGTTACTGATGAGCGGGCAAACATTGTGCTGGGCATTGCAGACGGAGTAATCAGCAAGAAGGTCTTTGGGGCCGACTATGATTACGCCTGCGTGCTTTATGCCGCCCACATCCTGACCATGCAGAACAGGGTGGAGGAAACCGGCAGTGCGGCGGATACGTCTGTCACGGCCGGAGATGTCACATCTGAGCGGGAAGGGGACCTACAGAGGACCTACGCATCCGGCATCGGGAGCGGAGGCACCGCCTTTTCCAGGCTTCTAGGGAAAACGCTGTACGGGCAGATGCTTCTTGCGCTTCAGGCGCGACACGTCGTGCCGGTAGTAACAAGGATGTGAGAGTATGACAAAATTCGTGAAAATCGTTGACCACGGATGGGAACATATGATGGAAGCTGCGGCGGACCTTGATGGGAAGACGGTTCTGGCCGGGGTGTTTGATGACGGGACTCGTAAAAAGCCGGAAAAAGGGAGCAAAGTTCCTGCCAGCAACGTGGATCTTGCTATCTGGCATGAATACGGGGTACATATTCCGGTAACTATAAAAATGCGCTGGTATTTGCACTTTTCAGGTCTGCACTTAAAGCCTTCTACAACGATGATCCACATTCCGGCGCGCCCGTTTATGACAAGGGCGGCGAATAAAAAGGGAAAGCGCTGGCAGGAGTTGTCCGATGCACTTGTCGGACAAATTTTCTTTAAGAGTATTCCGGTTCCTGTTGCCCTGGCCAAACTTGGGGCGGCTATGCAGGGGGATATTCAAAAAGAACTTGCAAGTGGCCGATTCAAGCGGCTGCACCCGTTTACCATCCGGCGGAAAAAATCCAACCGCCCGTTGGTGGATACGGGGCAGCTTCGCCAGGCTGTTTCATTCAAAGTGAGGGACTTGTGATGGGATTCAGGAAACCGGTACTGATAGAGCGTCGTGAAGGAGGTACGTGGACTGACTCTGGGAAGTGGATTGCAGGGCATTCTGATACAATTCGTATTTATGCTTCTGTTCAGCCTCTCAACATGAAGGAATACACTGCCGTACAGCCGGAAGGCGGTCATACTGTCCGCGCAGTAAAAGTGTATTCTTCCGTTGAGCTGTTCACGGATCGGGAGCCCCAGCAAGAAGCAGACATACTGCTCTGGCAAGGGTCCAGATGGAAAGTTGTGCAGTGCGATGCCTACCAGTCCGGTGTCCTGAACCACTACAAATCCTATGCGCTGGAGGTGATTGATCGTGCAGCCGGAACACAGAACTCTGATACATGATCTGATTGCGGAACGCACGGGACTTCCCGGCCGCCGCATAGTCTGGAGCTATGAGGGGCGTGTTCGTCCTCAGGTTCCCTTTATTCTCCTCAGGGAATATGGAGACCAGAAGGCCGCGGGGAGATCTGTATCACGGACAGATAAGCCCGGTGTGCTGTCTGTAAGGGCTCCGTATGAGTGTACCCTGACTGTTCAGTACTTCGGATCCGGAACAGAGGAGCCGGTTGACGTGCTTTCTGATATCGTGCACTGGCTCGAATGCCCCTCTGTAGTGGATAGATTTTTTGCGGCGGGGATGGCTGTTTATGATGTCGGAAACGTCAATGATATTTCAACTGTCCTGGACAGCCTTGCCTACGAAAAACGTGCAGCGGTCGACCTCTCTATCCGTTATGACAGAACGATTGAGGATGATGTTGGATATATCGAATCCGTAGACATCAAAGAAAATCTGGACAAATGTCCGGAGAGAATTATTAAAGTCGATGTGAAAGGAGAATATCAATAATGGCGAATCTTGATCGAATCGTCAAGGTGGATATCAGCCTGGATACAACCGGTGTTTCCACCGAAGGATTCAGCACGATCCTGTGCGTGGGACCGCATCTTCATGGCTTGCCGCGTGTAAGTACCTACACCGCAGCCGATCAGATGCTTGATGATGGTTTCTCAGCAGATGATCCGTTGTATAAGATGGTGTCCGATGCCTTTTCTCAGACACCGTCTCCTGCGGCGGTAAAAGTAGGGCGGCGCCAGGTCAATTCCTGCACGGTTACGGTAGCGCAGCTCGGGGCTACCAGTGCTTATACGCTTACGGTTTCCGGCTATGGGGATGACGGAAACGTTACGGAAAAGACCTACAGTTACACGAATGATGAAGGAAGTTCGGAAGATGTGCTGCAGGGACTTTCTACGGCCGTAACCGGGGACGAAAGCGCACTGCTCTCTGCTTCCTACAGTGACGGTGTACTGACTCTCCAGGCTAAAGATCCGTCCAAGCCCTTTGCGCTCAAAGCGTCGTCCATGCTGTTCGTGGAACTTGGATCTGTTACGGAGTCCGTGGCGCAGACTATGGCAGCCGTCATGAATTCAGACAGTGATTTCTATGGCGTAGCCTTTACTTCCAAAGAACAGGATGATGTGCTGGCGATGGCTGAGTGGGCTGAGTCCGCAGGAAAGCTGTACGGCACTTCTTTCGGCGGAGATACTGTAAAGAACAGTGAAATGACGACCGATACCGGAAGCCAGCTTAAAGCCAAAAACTATTACCGGACTTTCTGGTTTTATCATTCTGTAGAAAATGAATATCCGGAAGTGGCTGTCATGGCCCGCTGTTTTGCGATTGATCCGGGCGGTGAAACATGGGCACTGAAGAAACTTGCAGGTATTACAGTGGATCCTCTGACAGAGACGGAATTCAACGCAATCACGGGAAAGAACGGCAACACGTTTGAACTGTTTCGGAATGTCAGTGTGACCCAGAACGGGAAAGTGGCTGCAGGTGAATGGATCGATATCATCCGGTTCCGGGACTGGCTTGAAGAAGAGATTAAAACAAATGTGTTTAACCTTCTTATCAACAGAGATAAGGTTCCCTACACCGATGCCGGAATCGCAGCTATTGAATCTCGAATCCGAGAAGCGCTCGAACTTGGGCAGAGCCGCGGAGGGATTGCTCCTACGGAATATGACGAGGACGGTAACCAGAACCTCGGCTATACGATTTCTGTACCGCTTGCCGCAAACATTTCGGCAAACACGAAAGCAAATCGTGAATTGACAGATGTAACATTTACTGCACGTCTGGCCGGCGCTATTCATGTTGTAGATATTACGGGCAGCCTGACCTACGAGAATTTGATCCAGGCAATCTAAAGAAAGGAGAAGCTCTAAATGAAGACATATGATCCCAAGAAGGTGGTCGTACAGTTTGGAAACCGGCAGATTACCGGTTTCTCTGAAGATAATATGATCACCATACGGCCGAACGGGGAGGGTGTGCAGACCTATGTCGGTGCAGATGGTGAAGTACAGAGGTCACTGGATCCGAATTCTACTTATACAGTGGAAATCAATCTTGCGAACACATCCAAGTCCAACGATTATCTTTCAAACATGTATAATGCGGACCGCGCCACAGGGAAAGGTGTTTTGCCTTTGTTGGTAAAAGATATGTCCGGCACTCTGCTGTTCTTTGCACCGGAAGCCTGGGTAGCAAATACTCCGGAGGGCGGCCGCGGCAGACGTATCAATGAATTGACCTGGACGATCAGCACCGGATCCGTAGAGGCTCCGGTATTCGGAGGAAATGACGAATGATTAACCTAAAACCAGAGCGCGTGGAAATCGGAAATGATGTCTTTTATATCCGGAGATATCCTCCGTTTTACGCACTCTATGTTCTCGGAGAAATTCAGAGTGTTCTCATTCCGGTCCTCACAGGGGCCGGAGTGGGATTTTCCGCCGGGGCTGCCGAAAATATGGAAGCTGATGTGAAAAGCCCGGTGGTCATTATTCCTACAATCATCTCGGCTCTTGAAAAGCTGGCATCCAATCTTGATGGGGAGACCTTAGAGAAACTCGGGAAGCTGCTTCTCGATCCGGAATATGTTGCGGTTTCGGTAAACAGGAAACAGGCTGTTCGGCTTGATGAGGACACCTTAATTGAAGTTTTTGACGGCCGCATTATAGACATGATTGCTGTAATGGGCGCCGTTTTCCGGGTAAACTTCTTAAATTTTACAAAGTCCTGCGTGCTCCCGGCTGGCGTCCGTTCCGCACTTCAGGACATAGAAGAAGCCTTCCGGGAGTTTGCACGGACCAATTTAAACGAGACGCCTTCATCTGGAGATGCATAAAAGCACATATGCTTACTCTGACCGAGGCTAAAGAAGGACCGGCGACATTGGAAGATGTGGCTCGCATCAATCAGTACCTTGATATGCTTGACGATATACAGCGTGCCGATCTTGAGGAATTGAAAGAAAAGGAGGCGGGAAGAAATGATTGTGCGGGAACTCGTTAACAAAGTCACATTCCAGGTAACAGGACAGAAGCAAGCGAATAATTCTGTGAAAGCTGTGCAGAATAGTCTGGAAAGAGTAGGAGCTGCGGGCATGAATTCCGGCCGATCGGCTTCCCGCGGAATGTCCATGATATCCCGGGCGGCGGCTGCTGCTTCCAGCGCGTTTGGGATTTTAAATCGAAGAGCTGCCGCAGCAGGCATAAATGGGGCCCGGGGCCTGAGCCCCCTTCAGAGGGCACTCAATCGTATAGGAACTGCAGCTTCCTATGCCGGCACCCGAGTGCAGGGGATAGGACGTTCCGGCGCGGGATTGGTTCATCGGGGAGCTCAGCTCGCAGGAGCGGGGATCGCCGCGATTCCATCTGTGGGAACGGTAGCAGGATTGGCCGGAGCTTTCGGAGCTTATTCTGTTAAACAGACCGCGGATGAGGTCATGAACCTTGACGGCCGACTGAGAGCCGTAACAGAGACGGACGCCGAAAGACTTGAGATAGAGAAGCAGATATACGAGGTCTCTCAGCGGAATCGGCAAAGCATGACAGCTATCGGTGACCTTTACACTAAGGTCGCCAGAGCCGCCAAGCCTATGGGATACACGAATGAGCAATCCATGCGGGTTGCGGACATCGTATCTAAAGCCCTGACTGCCGGCGGCGCCTCCACTGCAGAGGCAGAGTCTACTATTCTCCAGCTGGGGCAAGCCTTACAGGCAGGTACGCTCCAGGGTGATGAACTGGCAAGCCTGCGTGAAAATGGCGGCACTCTAATGACGCATATGGCGGCGGCCATGGGTGTGACAGTGGCCGACCTTAAAGACATGGGGGCTCAAGGTGAACTGACGTCTCAGCGTGTTATGGATGCTATATTGGCATCCGGAGACGTGATCGATGATGAATTCTCTAAAATGCCTATGACCATCGGGCAGGCCCTGCAAAAAGCAGAGAATCGATTCAGCCGTTTTATCATGCGGGTAGAACAGAAAACCGGAATATTTAGTTCTGTTGCGAATGGCATAGACAGCTTTTTTAATCGTATCGAACGGTATAGTGATGTCTTCGACCTCTTGAACAACGGCCCGGGAAACAGCGCAGAAAGCCAATCTGCTTTTTCCTCCGCCCAGAGAGATTACCCAATACTGGACGCTCTTGCTACAAGAGTACTTCCTACCATTTCATCGATTGTCGGATCTATAGGAAGGGGAGCGGCTATTCTGGCGGCCTGGTGGGACTATATCGGCGGAAACAAAGAACTTGCGGAAACACTGTCCAATGTTCTGGAACTGTGCGGTGCAATATGGGATGCACTGTATCCTTTGGTTTCATTGTTTGCAGTAACACTGGTCGGAGCGGTTCGCGTGTTCCTCGGTGCGTTCAATACGGCCTTCGAGGTTATAAGGAGTGCTATTTTATGGCTTATAGATCAGATGAAAAACTCTACGATTCTTGGTTGGATTTTCAATGTAAAGGATCTTGCAGAAGAAGCAGCGAATTCGTTTGCCAATGCAGTAGGACGTCCGGAATCCTCCGGTGGATCCACTACAACAAATACCGATTCCCGTACACAGAGCTTTGTGTTTAATGTCAACAGCGCCGATGAAGCAAATGCCATAGGCAGCGGTTTTCCGGAGCTGTCGCCTAATGTATAAGGAGGCTGCATGCTTAAAGAAATAGCTGATGCTTTCCTTGCCAAAGCAACGAAAGCCACGATTGGAAATATAGATGTGGATGTCGTTCTTGATTACGAGACACAGTTTAAATCAGATGTGACTTCGTATCCGGTTGAGTCCGGATTTTCTGTTGCGGATCATGTTTCTAAAAGACCGGTTACCCTTTCTATGACTGCAATTTTTACACCCGCCGCACTTCATGGTGGCGATGTGAACCGATTGCAGAATGTTATCGGAGCTCTTCGAGCTATTCATGAAGCCGGTGAGCCGGTGACTGTTGTTCTTCGCACGGCCATCTATGAGAATATGGTTATGACGCTTGCAGACCTTCCACGAAATGTTCAGGATGGAATCTGTTATAAGAGCCGTCTTGAATTTGTGCATGTTACCCGGGTGTCTCAGGTGACGGAAGAGATTCCGGAGGATGGGACTTCGGAAGAAGCCCAGGGAAGCGCGGGGGCATCCGAGCAGGATGCCGGAAGCGCCGGCCAGACAGAAATCGGATCGGGTGTGCTTACGGCAAGCGATATCGATACGGCCGGAGCGGATTACACCGCTGCAGGATCCATCCAGTCAGGCAAGGAAATTACAGCTCAAAATGTAGCAAACGTCATCAAAAACACTCTTGGGGCCGGATAGCTTCCAATATTTTATTTTGATGGAGGAGGAGGGAAATAATATGCTGCAGATTTCTATAGCGGATCACAATGATTTCATAGAGTCCGTCACTTTGGATGGAACACTGTATAAGCTCCATTTTGCCTGGTCGCCGCACGGCGGCTGGGGCCTGGATATCCGTGATGGGCAGAATTCAGACATTATCCGCGGAATTGCTGTGGTTCCGAACTTTCCTCTTCTTGATGGGTATAGGAGACACGGCGGAATTCCGCCGGGCGAGCTGCTGGCTATCGTGAATGACACGGCTATTCAGCAGATTGGCCGGAGAGATTTCGTGGAAGGCCGCGCATCGTTTATTTATGTACCTGAATCGGAGGTGCAAGATGCTCTGGAAGAGAGTATATAGAGTGGAATTCCCGGATATTGGATATGTAGTCGATAAACTGAGAGTTTCATTTCAGGTAGAGAAGGACCTTTCTCAGGAATCGAACAAAGCATCTGTACGGATATACAATCTGGCGCCTGAAAACAGAGCAAAGCTGGAACAGCCGGATCTGAAAATAAATCTTTATGCCGGCTATGAGTCCGATACGGGGGCCGTACAAATATTCTCAGGAACAACAACACAGGCATATTCCACGGATGACGGAGAAAACATAATGACGGAACTGCGTGTGTCAGACGGACAGATGAATTTGCGGGATAGTGTCGTATCCGTTTCTTTTGCTCCGGGAACATCCGGAGAAACAGCACTGCAGGATGTGGCTCGCAGAATGGGCCTTGCCGTACAGCTTGGGGAGGACGTCACTTTTTCCGCATATCCCAATGGCTATTCGTATGTCGGATACGGGAGAAATGCACTCACGGAGATCTGCGATGCATCCGGGCTGACGTGGAGCGTGCAGAACGGGATTCTGCAGGTTATTCTTGCCGGAGGTACGACCGGTGTTCGTGGTCTTGTATTCGGACCGGAGTCCGGTCTGGTGGATTATCCGCAGCGAATCATCCGCGCTAATGCAAGTGAGGATGCGAAAACAACTAAGCGGACAAGGAAGCAGAAGGCGGGAAAGGAAAAAACAGAGAAGCAGGCCGGATGGACCATTACAACGCTGCTCGCACCGACTGTTATTCCCGGGGATCTCGTGAAAGTAAAAAGCAGCCTGATAGACGGCTGGTTTAGGGTGGAATCCTTACGTCACAGCGGGGACAGTCATGCCGGTAGGTGGGTGACTGAAATGGACCTGGTTGAGAGGGGAAAAGCACAGTGAATACCGAGAACAATTTCAAAAATCGGATAAAGAACCTGATTCGGGGAGAAATGGATCAGATTCATACCGCACTTCCGGGGTGCATCGTATCTTATGATCCAGGCACAAACCGGGCATCCGTTCATCCGGTAGGCGCATTCAAAACCGAAGATGGCCGCAGCCTGGCATTCCCGGTAATCCATGAAGTGCCGGTTCAGTTTCCCTGCGGATCCGGCGGAAGTGTAGGAGTTACTTTTCCTATAATTGCCGGAGACACAGGGATTCTTATTTTTTCGGAGTCACAGTTGGATGACTATTTGTCCGGAGGTGACAGCGACGATCCGCGGAGATTTGCGCTGACTGACGGCATGTTCATACCCGGGATGTATACTGCGTCCCCCTCGGGAGAAGCTGGACACCCCAATGATCTGTGCCTGTCATTCAAAGGATATACCGCGGTGCTTGGGGAGGCTGGATTTGTTGTCACTGTCGGATCCAGCTCTTTTTCTCTGACACCGACAGGATTTTACGGAAACATAAATGGTACATCGTTCTCTATCGGCGGAGGAGATCTTGTTGTGGATGGGGTCTCCCTTACGCAGCACACGCATTCCGGTGTAGAACCGGGCGGAGGATCTACCGGATCCCCTAATAAATGAGGTGAAACATGGCTTATGACATCAAACTGACAAAAGAATGGGACCTCCCGATTCATATGGCGCTCATAGATGGAGCTGACCGGGTTGCGCAGCAGATAAAAATAACACTGGGATTTTGGAAGGGTGAATGGTTTCTTAATACTCAGCAGGGGGTTCCCTATCTGGAAAGAATCCTTGTAAAGAATCCGAATGCGAGCCACATACGCCAGGTTCTTCAAGAACAGATAGCTTCAGTTGATGGCGTTACTCGGGCATCGGTTGATAGTGTTCTCGTGGACCAACAGTCCAGGACTGCCGAAGTCATTTATTCAGCAGAAACGGACCGCGGGAAAATAACGGAGGAGGTGAGCATCTATGGCAGATGAAGTAAAATACGGCCTGACTCGTGAGGGGTTCAAAAGAAAGCGGCTGCCGGAAATTAAAGCTGATCTGGCAAGCCGCTTTTCAGATGCATTGGGAGTGCCGGTTGAGACAGGAGCAAACAGTGTTCTGGGGCAGCTTTTCGGAATTATAGCCTACGAATTAAGCGATTTGTGGCAGATGGGGGAAGCCGTCTACAGATCTATGTACCCATCCACTGCGTATGGAGTGAGTTTGTCTAATGCTGCAGGAATTGCCGGTATCACGGCCATAACGGCAGAATACACCACACTGACAGCCACCTGTACAGGCTCCAACGGTACAACTATCCCTTATGCTTCGAGAATTCAATCATCTGCGGACACTTCAAAAGTGTTCTCTTCGATTGATTCAACGGCCTATATTGATGCAAGTACTGCCAGTGCCGCAGAAATTGAGCTTACCGTTGTACCCTCTTCCGGTATGCGGTACAGCTTTAGCATAGACGGCACAGAGGCCGCCTATGAGGCCGGTGAGGGCGATGATGCGTCTATGGTTCTTTCCGGGCTGGCTGAGGCCATTTCTGGCGATTCTCTGTCTACGTCTACTTCCATAGTAAATAACGTACTGACGATCAAAAAGAACAATCCGCTGGAAACTTTCGCCATTGCCGCCGGTAACGGCACTGCGCTCGGGCGCATCAGTTCGCCTGTGCGCTTCCGCTGTGAGACGGTAGGGGCGATAAATCCCGCTATCGGTGAAGTCAATCAGATCATTACTCCGGTGGCCGGATGGTCCCTGGTCAGCAATGATACGGCAGCAGTGGTAGGAAGAGAAGCAGAGACAGACACGGAGCTTCGGCAGCGGTGGAAAAGCGCTATTTATGACCGTTCTTCGGCCATGGTTGAAGCCATCCAGTCGGCAGTTATGCAGGATGTGGACGGTGTAAAGAATGTCATCGTTTACGAAAACACTTCGGATAGTACGGATGAGTTCGGACGGCCGCCGCACAGTATAGAAGCCGTTGTAGATGGCGGAAATGAACAGGATATAGCGTATCAAATCTGGCTGAAAAAAGCCGCTGGCATAGACACTTATGGCAGTGTTTCAGAGGTCATCAGCGATAGCCAGGGCGCCGATCATGAAATCCATTTCAATAGACCGGAGCAGATTAAAGTATGGCTGAAAATTGTGGTCTCCGAAAATCCGGACGAAGCTATGCCTGCGGCGGCTATTCAGGAAATTCGTGATGCTGTTCTGGAGAAAGGGCAGACTCAAACTGTTGGCCAGGATGTTATCCTTCAGCGGTACTTCTCGGTAATCTTTACGGCAACCTCCGGAATCGGATATATAAGCTTGACTGCAGCTACAGGAGATAGCCCGGGAAGCTATTCGACAAGCAATATCAGCATCAATCCGAGGCAGATTGCGGTATTTGATGCTGACCGAATCGAGGTGAGCCTGAGTGAATGACCATATCGAATCTATGAAAAGTCATATGCTCGGGCAGTTCGTAGGGAAGCCGGTATTCGAGGCGTTCCTTACAGCTATAGGCGGTGAACTCAATGAGCTGGAGCAGATGTTCACGGATCTGCGGGACAAGCGCTGGATTGATACGGCAGAGGGGGCCCAGCTGGACGGTATCGGAGAAATCGTAAACCAGAACCGCCAGGTTCCGGATGCGGTTACGATTCCGTTTTTTGGATTTGATGGACAGCCGAATGCACTGGGATTTGAAGAAGGCCGTTTCAGAGACAGCTGGGAAGGCTGGCTTACGTCAGTGAATTTAAATGATCCTGAATACCGGATTGTTTTGCGCGCAAAAATCAGAAAGGATACATCCCCCGCAACTGCTGAGGATACAATATCCAGCTTGAGATTTATCTTTTCTGCGGATCGGGTGGTTATCCGCGATGCAGGGAATGCAAAATTTAACGCTGCAATCGGCCGCCGTCTGAATGAAAATGAACTGTCTGTCGCAAGGGCCCTTGATCTATTTGTACGGGCCGGCGGGGTTGGTCTGCTGCAGGCCAGTCATTTTGACGCAGCCAATTATTTCGGATTCTATGGGCAGAAAGATGCTAAAGGTTTTGAAGTCGGCACTTTCGCCGATGCTATTTCTTTATAATGCTATTTATTTATAACAGGAGGTACAGCAATGGCTGATAATATCATTCCGGATTTCAATACTATATGGGCGTCCAAATCTCCTCTTAAACTTTATGATTTTACCGATGCCGAAATCCTGGAGGGCTGGAGCACCATCGGTTCGACTCCTCCGGATCGGAGCATGTTCGATGCGTGGATGAATCGTGCAGACAGAAAGATGAAATGGATGTACGACAATATGTTTTCCGCAGATGCAATGGCCGGCTATTTGTTCTGGAGATTCAAAAAGAGCCCGTACTTTGTGGGGGAAAGAGTATCTCTTCAGAAGGAATATCCAACAATCTACCTGGAGTGTTTGGTCGCCGGTGAAACCGCAGACGAAGATATACTGACGCTTCCGGAAGGTAAAAATGTAGGTGACACTATAGTGGATGGCACTGTTCAGTGGGTTGTGCGGCAGAATGCATCTACTGCAGATGTAGATAAGAGCGTTTCGGATCACAACAAATCCGAAACTGCGCACAGCAACCTGCTCCGTGTAAAGTCCATGGAATCTACAGAAAACGGAATCAATTATGTCACTCAGGACGGGAAGTCTTATTCGATCGGATTTTGGGATTCTTTGAAGAAAACACTCACCGGAGCCTTTACTGCTAACGGGAATAATAATTCTCTCTTCCAGCAGCTTGATGGGATCGCTGGGCTGATTAAGAAGATTACCGGAGAGGCGAATTGGTACAATGCTCCGTCCGTATCTATGAAGCAGCTTGTCGCCCAGATGAATAGTGTGGCGGCCATTTCCGAGTACGATGTGGACGATCCAAACGCTTGGTGGGTGAAGCTTCGTGGAGAGCCGGGGCTAATTATCCAAGGGGGAAACGGATCTTCCGGAGGTCAGTCAATTACATTCCCCGTCTCTTTCTCGGTCGTACCATCTCTTGCATTCTCCCCTCGGGCGGGGGCTTCCGATCAATGG
>ENA-UEQO01001615-UEQO01001615.1-human-gut-metagenome-genome-assembly--contig:-NODE-1615-length-22660-cov-14.210557_pt1 | contig 22660 bp, 20 predicted proteins | sample MGYA00242938_ERZ507940 | MGnify/ENA primary metagenome ERZ507940 (study PRJEB26167, sample SAMN06115517) | human gut metagenome | host: Homo sapiens | place: China:Chongqing | collected 2014-12-03... | reverse complement strand
GCGAAAAAATGTCTTGCGCAACGCAAAAATCCCTCGCTGCCGGTCACATCATGAGTTTTCAGATACACCCTAGAAAACCCCTTCGGTTTTCTTGGATCTTTCCCGCGAAGCTTAAAGCAGCTCAAAATTTCTGACGCACCCAAGTAACCCAAGAGACGCATTTGCCGTGCAGAATTACTTCATAAACCGCTTTATTATCCCGAGCTTTTTCTCCGAATACGGGTGGTAGCGCATCGGAAGATCGAGCCAGGTGGATTTTTTGACGATGCTGCGTGCGTGCGTGAACGTGTCGAAGCTCTTTTTGCCGTGATAGCTGCCCATGCCGCTGCTGCCTACGCCGCCGAAGGGCATATGCGTGGTGGCAAGATGGATGATCGTGTCGTTGATGCAGCCGCCGCCGAAGGAGCAGGTGTCCAGCACGCGGCGCTCGGCGGCCTGATCGGATGTGAACAGGTACAGAGCCAGCGGCTTTTCCCGGCTGCGGATGAAATCAATGGCTTCGTCCAGCCGGCTGAACTCCAGCATGGGCAGGATCGGCCCGAAGATCTCCTCCTGCATGACGGGGCTGTCCGGGGAAACGCCGTCCAGCAGCGTGGGCGCGACGAAGCGCGTTTTTTCGTCAAATTCTCCGCCGACCACAGCTGTCTGTCCCTCCAACAGCGCTGTCACGCGGGCAAAGTGCTTTTCCGACACGATCACGGGCATTTCGTCCATGCTGCCGTCTGGGAAGAATTCATGCAGCGCCTGCCGGTATGCCTCGATGAACGCGGGCTTGACCGATTTCTCGATCAGCAGATAGTCCGGCTCCACGCAGGTCTGCCCGGCGTTCAGGACCTTGCCGAACGCGATGCGCCGCGCGGCAAGCTTCACATCGGCGGTTTTATCCACGATGACGGGGCTTTTGCCGCCAAGCTCCAGTGTGACGGGCGTGAGATTTTTGGCCGCAGCCTCCATCACGACCTTGCCGACGGCGACGCTGCCGGTGAAGAAAATGGTGTCGAAGCGCTGCGACAGCAGCGCGCTGTTTTCCGCGCGTCCGCCCTCGACAGCGGCGATATAGCGTGGGTCAAACGTCTCGGCGATGAGCTTCGCAATGGCCGCGCTGGTCGCGGGGGCATAAGCCGACGGCTTTACGATGGCGCAGTTGCCGCCGGAGATCGCGCCTACCAGCGGCGATAGGCAGAGCTGGACAGGGTAGTTCCACGGCGAGATGATCAGCGCGACGCCATACGGCTCCGGCGAGACAAAGCTTTTCGCGTGGAACTGCGCCAGCGGCGTCAGGACGGCGCGCTCACGCATCCAGCCCTTCAGGTGCTTCAGATGGAAGCGCACCTCCTCGAGCACCATGCCCGTTTCGCACATATAAACCTCCATCGGGGCCTTGCGGAAGTCCCGATACATGGCCTGCTCCAGCAGCTTCTCGTTTGTCTGCAACGCGCGCTGTAATTTTTTCAGCCGCTTCATCCGGAACGCGTAGGGCCGCGTTGCGCCGGAGAGAAAATATGCCCGCTGCGCGCGGACGAGTTCTTGAATATCCATATGGATTCTCCTTTTCAAAACGCCGGAAGCAATCGCTTCCGGCGTTTTTGAATCATGTTACTTGCTGAAGGAAAGCAGCTTCTGATATGCGGCTTCCCATTCCGGCGTGTGATGCGGCTCATAGGTGCTGACGGCCTCGGAACGGCGCACAACGGTGCGCAGTTCGTCCATCGTCGTAATATCGCCCAGCGCCATGGCCTGCGCGAGCAGATTGCCGATGGCTGCGCCCTCGATGGGGCCGGTGATGACGGGCCGGTCGATGGAGTCCGCGACAAACTGATTGAGCAGCTTATTCTGGCAGCCGCCGCCGACGATGTTCAGCGTGTCGATACGCTGGCCCTTGATTTCCTCCAGACGCTCCAATGCCCAGCGGTATTTGAGCGCGAGGGATTCATAGATGCACCGCGCGATCTGTCCGACGGTCTCCGGGACCGGCTGGTTCGTTTCGCGGCAGAGGGTCTGAATTTTCTCGACCATCCGGCCTCCGGCAAAGAATTCGCCGTAATCGGGATCGATGATGGAGCGGAAGGGTTCTGCCTTTTTTGCCTCTTCCACAATGTCGTTCCAGCTGAGGTTTTGACCGGCCTTCTGCCAGTCGCGGCGGCACTCCTGAATGAGCCACAGGCCCATGATGTTCTTCAGAGGCCGGAAGCCGCCCTGGATCGTGCCCTCGTTGGAAAAGTTCGCGTCGCGAACTGCATCGGACAAAATCGGCTCGTCCGTCTCCACGCCGAACAGCGACCATGTGCCAGACGAGCAGAACGCGAAGCTGCCCGTGCCGGGGATGGCGGCCACGGCAGAGGCTGTGTCGTGCGTGCCGACGGCGGCAAAATGCGCCTGATTGATGCCCAGCTCTGCGGCCAGCTCCGGGCGGAGCGTTCCGCGCAGCGCACCCGCGCGGTCGAGCTTCGTGAAGATCTTTCTGGGCAGGCCCAGCGCGTCGATCGTCTGCCAATCCCAGTCCTTCGTGGTGGGGTTATAGAGCATGGAGGTCGTTGCGTTGGTGTATTCCGTCTTTGCTTCACCCGTCAGGAAGAAGCCCAACAGGTCGGGCAGCATCAGCAGTGTCTGCGCTGCGTCCAATGCGGGGTCGTGCTGCCGCTTGCGGCGGTAAAGCTGATAGACGGTGTTGAAATTCATGGTCGCAATGCCCGTGCGGGCAAAGAGCGTCGGGAAATCGACCGTCTTCCAGACCTCCGCCATATCCTCGTCGACCGCATAGCGGTACGAGCGCGGATTGGACAGCAGCTGGCCGTTTTGGTCAAGCAGGCCATAGTCCACGCCCCAGGTGTCGATGCCGATGCAGTCCAGCTCGCCCACATTTGCGTTCTTGAACGCCAGCAGGCCCTGCTTCAGCTGGTTGTAGAGATACGGCAGATCCCAGTAGAACACGCCGTTCATCTCGATGTAGTTGTTTTCAAACCGGTGCAGCTCGCGCATGGTGAGTTTCTCACCGTCGAACTGGCCAAGAATTGCGCGGCCGTTGCTCGCGCCGAGGTCGAACGCCAACAGGTTTCTCATGGTGTCATGCCCCTTTCATTTTTGGCTCAGCAGATGGCGGAGCCGGTCTTTTCGTGCTCGATCAGCTTCCAGGTCGCGTCGATCAGGTTGGCAAACAGCGGGTTTTCCATGGCCTTGATGACGAACGACTGGCGCGGGGAGTTGATATCCTCGCCCGAAACCTGGAACAGGCCGTTTTCGCCGCACAGACGGCGAAGTCTCGTCAGCTGCTCCGGCGTGTTGCGGGTCGGCATATAGGTGACGGCGCGGATGCCGCAGCTTTTGATGCAGGCGATCACGTCGTCCAGATAGTCGTCCTCGAACTTCTGCGCCTTCTTGTCGCCTGTGACGGAGGCCGTCACGTCGCCAAGATACGCGTAGCACAAAAGCGCGTCGATGTCATTGCACAGCTTGGCCACGTCACGCACGTTCGGGCATTCCTCCGTCGCGTCGATATAAATTTTCGGCACGAATGCGGATTTCAGAATGCCGAGCAGATCGTATTCGTAGAACGGATATGCGGTATCGAGCATCTGGTTCTTCTGCTTTTCACTGAGGTTCAGGCCGATGGACGCGAGATAGTCGACCATCGGCTGGCCCTTTCCGGCCTTTTGGGCCATTTTCTTTGCCAGCGCGTACATGAGATGGCGCTCGGTCACGCCTCCGTCTTCTTTTGCTTCACTCAGCGGGAGCACGTCGCGGTCGTAGTCCAGCGCGATGCCGTCCAGCAGCGCGTTGATTTTTTCGACCATCGCGCGGTTCCGGCGGCCTCTGGCCGCGCGGTAGGGCGCGAACCAGGCGTTGAGCATTTCAATTTTGTCGTGCGGGACGGACTGGATGGTCATGTAGCTGACGCCGACCTGATCGGGGTTGTTGGTGCGCTTGCCCTGCATGGCTGTGCCGTCCATCGACACGCGGCACTCCATGCCGACGGTCACCGGCATGCCGACCAACTCTGCTGCGGCAAGGAATTCCCGCGCGCCGGAAATAGAGTCGTGGTCAATGATGCCCGCCGTGCACAGGCCCTCCATCCGCGCGGCATAGACCGCAGCGGTGGGGGAGTAGGGCGAGAACGAATAGGTCGTATGGATATGGTTGTTGATGTACTGCGGCACCATGGGCGGGAATTCGGTGGTCTTCAGAATCTCTTTGAGATTTGCAAGGCGTTCTTCCCGCGTGGGCGCGTTGAGTTTGTTCAGAATGTCGATCTCGATCATCGCGCGGCCCTCAGTTCAGCATGACCTGACCGCCGGTGACGGGGATGGCCTGACCGGTTTCATATTTCTGCTCGACGCAGTACATGACGGCGCGCGCCACATCGACCGGCAGGCAGCCGCGGTTCATTGGCACCTTGGCCTCGTAATACCGGCGCACGTCGGCGACGGTCTTCGCGCCGGGGACCTTGCCGGCCTCGAGATACTGCACGAACAGACCGCGCACCGGGTCGGACCACAGCGGGCCGTCGAGGAAGTTGCCGGGGCAGACGGCGTTGACCTTGATGTTGTACGCGCACAGCTCAAGCGCAAACGACTGCGTCAGGCCGATGCCGCCGAATTTGGAACCCGCGTAGGCGAAATTCTTATTGGAGCCTTCCAGACCGGACTTCGAGTTCAGCGTCACGATGTCGAACATGGCTTCGGGGTCCGCCTCGTGCTCGGCCTCCATGATGATGGCGGCATATTTCGCGCAGAGGAAGAAGCCGGTATAGTTGACGCTGGTGACGAAGTCGAAATCCTTCTTCTCCACGTGCGCGATGGGGCCGGAGCGGACGACGCCTGCGTTCGAGAGCATCAGGTCAAGCCCGCCGAACTTTTCAACCGTCTGTGCGACCATGTTCGCAACGGATTCCTCGTCGGAGACGTTGACCGCAATGGAGACGGCGCGCTCGCCCATTTCCTCTGCGACCTGCTTTGCCAGCGGCTCATTCATATCGGCGATAACGATGGTCGCGCCTTCCTTGTACAGCTCCTCCGCAATGCCCTTGCCGAAGCCCTGGGCCGCGCCGGTCACGATGCAGATCTTGCCGCCGAGACGGCCCTCGCCCGCCGGGCGCTTGCCCATGTTGGCCTTTGCGATCTCGCACCATTTGGTCATATCAACAGACATAAAAGTACCCTCTTTCTTGAAGTGTACCTCTATTATACCTGCATTTGTATGTTGATTCAAGAGCGTTCTGTTTTATTTTTCTGGTTTGTTGCCCGCTTTCCCCAAAATCAGGATGCACAGCACGATCACGCCGGTCACCAGAAAGATCCCGGCCATGCCCTTACCCATGATGGGCAGCGTCTGTAAGAATGCTTCAAAATTCATATTGTTTCCCTCACACCAGAAGATTCAGCAGCAGACCGCCCGCAATGACGGACGCGACCTGCCCGGATACGTTGATGCCCACGCACTGCATGAGCAGATAGTTCTGCGGGTCTTCCTTGATCGCCATTTTGTAGACCACGCGCGCCGACATCGGGAACGCCGAGATGCCGCAGGCGCCGATCATGGGATTGAGCTTTTTGTCCTTCGGCAGGAACAGATTGATGAGCTTCGCGACCAGCACGCCGCCCGCCGTGTCGAACATAAACGCCACAAGGCCCAGCGCCATGATGAGAAGCGTCTGCTTCGTCAGGAAATACTCTGCCTGCATGCGCACGGCGATGGTGAGGCCCAGAAAGAGCGTGATGAGATTCGAGAGCGTCTTCTGCGCTGTCTCGGAAAGAGAGTCCAGCACGCCGCACACCCGGATGAGGTTGCCGAACATCAAAAAGCCCACCAGTGCCACGCTTCGCGGCGAGACGATGCCGCAGACGGCGGTGATAATGATCGGGAACAGGATCTTCGTGCGCTTGCTGACCGTGTGCTGGTGGTACGGCATACGGATCATCCGTTCGTGCTTTGTGGTCAGCGCGCGGATGACCGGCGGCTGCACGATCGGCACAAGCGCCATATAGGAGTACGCCGCGACCATGATCGCGCCCAGATAGTTGGATTTCAGGAAATTCGCCATAAAGATCGCCGTCGGGCCGTCCGCCGCACCGATGATGCCGATGGCCGCCGCGTCCTTGATGGGGAAGCCCAGAAGGGCCGCAAGGCTGAAGGTGAAGAAAATGCCGAACTGCGCTGCCGCACCGAAGAACATGAGCTTCGGGTCGTTCAGCAGCGGCTCAAAATCGATCATGGCCCCGATGCCAACGAACAGCAGCAGCGGGAACAGCTCGTTCGCGATGCCCGCGTCGAACAGCACGTTTAGAACGCCGATCTCCTCCACGCCGTCGATGGCCTGCGTGACCGCGCCGGACAGCGGCAGATTGACTAAAATCGCGCCGAAGCCCATCGGCAGCAGCAGCGCGGGCTCCATATCCCGTTTGACCGCCAGATAGATGAGGATCCCGCCGATCAGCCACATCACCGCCTGCTGCCAGTTGAGATTGCTGATGTTTGAAAATAACTGCGCCACAAAAAGTCCTCCTGTTTCGTTTTTTGATAAAAAGAAAAGACCTTTACCCAAGCATACGCGATGCTTCGGTAAAAGTCTCACAATTTCAGTCGACTGCGGGCATTTTTGCCGTACTGACGCAGCCGACGCGGGGGAAACCGCCTGCTACTCCCTTTTATCGCGCCTATTAAAGCAGAAAAATGCCCGGCCGTCAAGTGGGCCGGGCGTATCTTAGCGGGTTCTTAATAGCCGGATCACGGCTTCGGGTCCTGCGGAGGCTCCTGCTGGGCGGCGAATTTTGCTCTGCGCTTTTTGCGGGCGTTTTTGACCAGCACGATTACAACGATGACGATCACGGCCAGCAGAACCAGCGCGGGCAGCGCGGAGGCCAGACCCAGAATGACGTTCTGCACGCCGCGGGCGAAGCCCGTCCAGCCGTCGGACAGGGAATCGGACAGCTTCTGGCCGAAGGTGCGCCGGACCGGAACGGTCGGCGTGTAGGCCTCGACCTCACGCAGATCGAGCTCCACGGTCGAATACCTGATCTGCATGTCATAGTTGCGCAGGCTGCGCTCAATGGACTCGATCTCATAGCGCACGTCGGACAGCCGCTGCTCGAGCGCAATGAGTGTTTCCACGTCCTCGCTCTTCGAGAGCATGTCGAGAAGCCGCTCCTCCTGCGTGTTGAGGCTGGACAGGCGCGCTTCGTAATCGGTATAGGCCGACGTGACGTTCTGCGCGTCGCGGCTGGTGGAGATTACGTTGCCGAAGCCCTCTGTCTCGTGCAGAAAGGCTTCAAACTGCTCGCACGGGATGCGGACGGTATAATACGCCCAGCGGTTGACGATGGAGGTCGTGCCGTCGGAATTGTACTGCGTGTCGCCTGTCACGTTCGAGCTTTCTACGAAGCCGCCGATCTTCTGTACCTGCGATTCCAGCGCGGCGACCGCCTTGTCAAACTCGGTCGTCTCGATGGAGACGGACGCGGTGTAGATGATCTTGGCGGTATAGTCGGCGACGGAATCATCCGGCTCCGGCGTTTCGGCTGCTCCGCCGCCCGCTTCCGTCGTGGCGACGGTGTCGTAGGCGAATTCCTCCTCCGGCTCGGCAGGTGCCTCCATGGGCGTCTCGGCGGTGGCTGCCTCCTGCTTGGAATCGTAATAGCCGTTGGGCGCGGACGCAGTGTCCGCTGCCGCCATTTTGGAGCTTGCCGCGCAGCCGGTAAACACGACCAGAACCAGCAGTGCGGCGAGAAGGCTGGCAAGAAGCGATCTTTTTTTCATGATTGGTACCCCTTTCTTTTGTGTTCTGCTTGCGTAACCGCTGATCCAATCGGCCGCGGTTATCAGCGGAGCTTTTGCCGATACCTCTTGTCGATTGAATCATCTGTATTTAAAAAGACGGATTTTCTGGCCGGTGGTTGCACAGGACGGGGGATTTTCTCTAAAAAATCGCAAATTCCGGGACGCGCTCACAGGCGCTGACGGAGAATTCATACGCGGTACGCGTCTCGCTCGTCTCGCCCAAGTTTTTGAGATACGTCCGGCTCTGGAGCCTGCCCGTGAGCGTCAGCTCCGTGCCGGTCGGGTATTCGGCGGCGGCCAGCGCCGTCCGGCCCCACAAAATGCAGGGGATATAATCCGTCCTGCGGTACAGGCGCGGCACGGCCAGACACAGATCGGTGATCTGCCGTCCGAGCGGCGTCTGCCGGTAGACGGGCGGCTTGCAGACCGTGCCGGTCAGGACGGCCTCGTTCTGCATGGGCGCGTCCGTCGTCGTCATGGAAAGCGCGTAGACGCACAGGATCAGACGTCGTCCGGTCGGCTCGCGGTTGTTGAACGAGCGGATCTGGCCCTCGATGGTGAATCGTTCGCCCTCGAACAATTCCGCCTGCTCCAACACGTCCTCCGCTGCCAGAACCGGCAGCAGATCCTCCGTGCCCGAAAGCCGCTCGACGGCAAGCAGAAAGCGGAAAAATCTCCGCTCGTGGTTCTGGTGTGAATATTCCGGCAGGGACGCCAGCGTCCCGGTCAGGGTAATGTGATTGGCTGTGTTTTCCATAGTTCCACCTCATCTTTTCTTCGTATGGAAGACTATATGAGGGGAAACCGTGCAATAGACTACCGGCGGGGCGGGCGTTTTTTGGCCGGTTTTGCGGGGGTGGATTTCCGCTCCGGCGGCCGGTCGGGCGCACCGGCTTTTTTCTCCTTCGGCGGGTAGGGACGGATAAGGCATTTTGGCGTAAAGCCGATGAGATCCGTCCGGCCTGCCTTTTGCAGCGCCTCGCGCACAAGAAAATAATTCTGCGGTCTTCTGTACTGCATCAGCGCGCGCTGCATCGCCTTTTCGTGCGGATTTTTGGGCACGTAGACCGGCTCCATCGTCCGGGGGTCGAGGCCGGTATAGTACATGACGGTGGAGAGCGTGGACGGCGTGGGATAGAAATCCTGCACCTGCTCCGGCTCGTGGTTGGTATCGCGCAGGTATTCTGCCAGCTTTACAGCCTCTTCCATCGTGCAGCCGGGGTGGGACGACATGAGGTAGGGCACGACGTACTGCTTCATGCCCTCCTGCTCGTTGATCCTTTTGTATTTCTCCACAAACTGCTGGTATACGGCGTGCGGGGGCTTGCCCATCACGCGCAGGACCTGATCGGACACGTGCTCCGGCGCGACCTTCAGCTGGCCGGAGATGTGATAGCGCACCAGCTCCTTGAAGAACGTATCGCTCGGGTCGGCCAGCAGATAGTCGAACCGGATGCCGCTGCGGATAAAGACCTTCTTGACGCCCGGCAGCTTGCGGAGCTTCCGCAGCAGGGACAGGTAATCCGTATGGTCGGCGATCAGGTTTTTGCAGGGGGCAGGGAACAGGCACTGTCTTGTCGGGCACGCGCCGCGCTGCAGCTGCTTTTTGCAGGCGGGCTGGCGGAAATTCGCCGTCGGGCCGCCGACGTCATGGATGTAGCCCTTGAAGCCCGGCGAATGCGTCATGCCCTCGGCTTCCTTGATGATCGACTCCTGCGAGCGGGTCTGGATGATCCGCCCCTGATGGAACGTCAGCGCACAGAAGCTGCACGCGCCGAAGCAGCCCCGGCAGGAGGTCAGGCTGAATTCGATCTCCGCGATGGCCGGAATGCCGCCAAGCTTTTTGTACGATGGGTGGAACGTGCGGCAGTACGGAAGATCGTAGACATGATCCATTTCCTTCTGCGAAAGCGGCTTCTGCGGCGGGTTCTGGACGATAAATTCATGGTCGCCATACGGCTCGATGAGCCGCTTGGCGCAGAAGGGGTCAGTGTTGCGGTACTGGATGGAAAAGCTCTCGGCGTAGACGCGCGGATTTTTCTGCATATCCGGGAAGGCCGGGAGCGTGATGGACGGGACGGATGTATCCGGCTCACGGGTCTTATAGACCGTGCCGTCGATATACGTGATGTCCTGCGCGTCCATGCCGTCGTTGAGCGCGTTCGCGATCTCGACGACGGCGCGCTCTCCCATGCCGTAGATCAGAAGATCGGCCTGCGAATCGAGTAAAATCGACCGCTTGAGCCTGTCGGACCAGTAATCGTAATGCGCAAGCCTTCGAAGGCTTGCCTCGATGCCGCCGATGATGATGGGCTTGCGGCGGTAGGTACGGCGGATGAGGTTGCAGTAGACCGTCACAGCGTAATCGGGCCGCTTGCCCATCACGCCGCCAGGGGTATAGGCGTCGGCTTTCCGGTGGGCCTTGGAGACGGTATAGTGGTTGACCATCGAGTCCATATTGCCGCCCATGACGAGAAAGCCCAGGCGCGGTTCGCCGAGGGCGTTGATCGAAGCGGGATTTTTCCAGTCGGGCTGTGAAATGATGCCAGTCTTATAGCCTGCGTCCTCCAGCACGCGCGAGATGATCGCGTGGCCGAACGACGGGTGATCGACGTAGCCGTCGCCGATGATGTAGACAAAATCGCACTGCTCCCAGCCGCGCCGCTGCATGTCGGCGCGGGAAATCGGTAAAAATTCCGGCATGGGACTCACAGCAGCGTCAGGATCGACTTGAGATCCGGCAGCAGATACTCCGGCTGTGCCTGCTCGCGCAGATAGTCCGCCGGGAAGCTGGTCGCAAGGCCGATGGCCTCGATCCCGGCGGCGTGGGCTGCACGGATGCCGCTGGGCGCGTCCTCAACGACGATGCATTCGGACGGCGCAAGGCCGAGACTGGCCGCGCCTGTCAGATAGATCTCGGGATCCGGCTTGGGGTTCTTGATGTCGGTGCCGGTCACAAGATGGTCGAACAGCGCTTCGTCTGCTCCAATGGCGGACAGATTCATGAGCACCTTGATGCGGTCTGCCGACGAGCAGACGGCCAGCCGGTAGCCCCGCGCGCGCAGCGTGTGCAGTACGTCCAGAACGCCGTCGGGGATATTGGCTTCCTCCTTCACGTGCTCGCCGTAGCACGCATAGAGGTAGTCCTTCATCTCCGTGCGGTACGGCACGCCGTATTTTTCTGCCACGCCGCCGACATAGCGGTTCTCGCCGCAGCCGACAAACTCGGCGAAGTCGGATTCCTTCGCGTCAATGCCGTATTTCTTCAGCGCACGGACGCCGGTTTTCGCCATGTATTCCTCAGAATCGATCAGCACGCCGTCCATATCGAATAAAACTGCTTTCCAGGCCATAAAACTCTCCTTATCTATAGAAAAAGGCCGCCATATTGCATATGGCGGCCATAAAATTTGCTTACAGAGCCTTCTTCGCGGTCTCGACGAGAACCTTGAACGCCTCGGGATCGGCGATGGCGAGCTCGCTCAGAGCCTTGCGGTTCATCTCGATGCCGGACTTCTTGAGGCCGTAGATGAAACGGCTGTAGTTGATGCCGTAGGGAGCGACGGCCGCGGAGATACGGGAGATCCACAGCTGGCGGAAATCTCTCTTCTTCAGCTTGCGGCTGACATACGAATAAACGCCGGACTTTGCAACGGCCTGCTTGGCCATCTTAAAGTGACGGGACTTGGAGCCCCAGTAGGACTTTGCGAGCTTCAGGGTCTTATTTCTTCTTTTGCGCGTCATCATTGCGCCTTTTACTCTTGCCATTATATTATCCTCCTATGTGTCGTCAACCCTTACCGATTATTTGTAAGGGATCATCTTCTTCACGATATCTTCCACGGTCACGTCGGCGTAGCCGTTCTTGCGCAGGTTGCGGGTACGCTTGGTGGTCTTCTTGGTGAGGATATGGCTCTTGAATGCGTGCGCTCTTTTGACCTTGCCGTTCTTGGTGAGGTTGAATCTTTTCTTGGCGCCGCTATGGGACTTCAGCTTAGGCATAGTGGTTCTCCTTCCGTGTGATTGCGATTGTAGTTTATTTGGAATTTTTGGGACTCAGGAACATGGACATATTGCGTCCTTCGAGCTTGGCGTCCTTGGCGATCGTGGCGATCTCGCTGCAATCGGCGCCGAACTTCGCGAGAAGCTCCTGCCCGAGCGACGTATGCGCCATTTCACGGCCGCGGAAACGTACGGTGACTTTGACTCGGTTGCCATCGTTCAGGAACTTGACTGCGCTTTTGACCTTGGTATTGAAGTCGTTGGTGTCGATGCTGGGAGACATACGGATCTCCTTGATCTCCACGACCTTCTGGTTCTTCTTGGCTTCCTTTTCCTTTTTCAGCTGTTCGAAGCGGAATTTGCCGTAGTCCATGATCTTGCAGACCGGCGGAACAGCGTTCGGCGCGATCTTGACAAGGTCAAGGTCCTTTTCCTCGGCAAGCGCCAGAGCGTCGGACGAGGTCATAATACCAAGCTGGCTGCCGTCAGCTCCGATCACGCGAAGCTCCTTATCGCGGATCTCCTCGTTGATCTGATGTTCTAATTTACCGATTGTAAAGCACCTCCAAATGCAAAGTGCGGATGCCGCAAAGCACCCGCACATAAAATCCAGACTTCCGCACAAGGCGGAGGAAATTATGAACCTCTTCGCAGACAGCTGGAGGTGAGTTGCGGTGCTCGCCGCTCCTTCTTTGTTTTCTCCGGGCTATTATACAGGAGAAAAACGCGGTTGTCAACACAAAAATACAGAAAATTTCAGACCGGCGGCAGAAAAATGGGCAGCTCCGGCGGCGCAAAGGAAAACAGCGCCAGCGAGGCACCGTAAACGCCTGCCGCAATCACCAGCACGCCGCACAGCCATGCGGGAAAGCGGGCCCTCTGCAAATGCCATGCCAGCGCAAAGCCGCCGGCCATTGCCAGCGCGTACAAAATAAGGTCGAGCGGCAGTCCGTGCAGCGCGAAGCCGGACAAGAGTGTGTAATACGCGCCCAGAAGAAGCAGCGGCGCGCCCAGAAGTCCCGCCAGCAGACCGCACCAGCTTTTTCGGCCGTCCGCTTCGTCCTTCGTCAGCACGAACGCGGCGGCGAGAAACGGCCAGTATAGCAGCTTCAGATGCTCCCAGACGCTTTCGTTGACCGGTGCAAACACTGCTGTCAGCGGGTTTGGCCACAGGTCATAGAGAAAATGGAGCGCGGAACCGGCCAGAATGCTCAGAAAACAGACGGTCCACCATTTGCGTTTCATAAAAAATCCCCCCTGCCATAGATGTATGACAGGGGAGAGCGGATTCAGAACGTCTTTATGCCAGCACGGGCCAGACTGCGTCCAGCGCGAGGCCGGAGGCGCGCAGCGCCCTTCGGGTGGTTTTCTGCGTAAAGCCGCCGTGGAACGCGCCTGCGTCGGGCAGCCAGCGGACGGGGCCGATCGCCTGCTCGCAGGCTTCTTTGGAAAGTCTTGTGCGGAAGAAGAACGGGGATTCGAATTCCTCCGGGTCACAGAGCGCGGCGGGCTCCGCCGGCCAGCTGACGGGCTGGCTGCGGCCGGGATTGCGGACGATGTCAATGACGTCTGCCAGAACGGCGCTGGCCGTCGCCGGGCCGCCTGCGCCGGGGCCGGAGAACATGACCGCGCCGACGCTGCTGCCCAGCACCTCGACGGCGTTCAGAACGCCGGAGACGGGAGCAAGCGGCTGCGTGCCCGCGATGAAATGCGGCGAGACGAAGACAGTGAGCGCCTGCCCCTGCCGGACCGCACGGCCAAGCAGGCGAAGCTTCATCCCGGCTGCCTCTGCAAACGCGGCGTCCTCCGCCGTGATGGCGGAAATGCCTGTCATGCGGACGCGGGACGGGTCGGCGTTTTTACCGAACATCATATCGGCCAGAATGCAGACCTTGCGGCCCGCGTCGATGCCCTCGACGTCGGCGGTCGGATCCTGCTCGGCGTAGCCGCGCGCCTGCGCGTCACGGAGCGCCGCTTCGTAGCTCTGCCCGTGTTCGAGCATCTGTGTGAGGATGAAATTCGTCGTGCCGTTCAGAATGCCGCGCACTTCATAAATTTCATTCGCGCCGAGGCACTGACTCAGCGGATGCAGCACCGGAATGCCGCCGCCGACGGAGGCCTCAAACAGAAGGCTCACGCCATTCGCCTTCGCAAGCGCCAGCAGCTCCGCGCCGTGTTCGGCGATGAGCTGCTTGTTGGCCGTTACGATGTGCTTGCCTGCGGCAAGCGCGCGACGGACATACTCAAGCGCTGCGCCGCAGCCGCCGATGGTCTCTATGACGAGAAACACGTCTGCGTCGTGTTCGATGACGGAGAAATCCGTGACGACCTTGTCTTTATACGGCCTGTCCGGCAGCGCGCGGCGCGCCAGCACATACGAAAGCTCCAGCTGTTCGCCCGCGTTCCGTTCGAGCAGATCTGCGTCCCGCAGCAAGATCTCCGCGCAGCTTCCGCCGACGACGCCGGGGCCGAGAATGGCAAGCTTTTTCATGTCAGCCCTCCTCACGCTTCGTTGGCCCTGCGGTAGATCGCAAGAATGCTTTCATAGTCCAGCACGCGGAACGTGCCGATCGTGCGTGTTTTTCCGTAGCTGCACCGGCTGGCAAGGTCTGCAAGACCTGCCTCGTCCTGCCTGCCGCAGGAAAGCTCACCCAGACGCACGGGCATGCCGATGGACCGGAAGAATGCCTCCTGCTTTGCAATACCGGCAAGCGCGGCGGCGGTGTCGTCCGCCTCCTCCACGTGCCAGACGTTCCGCGCGAAGCGGGCGAAGCGCGCCGGAGCTTCATCCATGACGGACCGCGCCCAGCTTGACCATACGGCGGTCAGGCTGTCGCCGTGGTACACGTCAAATTTTTCGCTCAGCGCGTGGCCGAGCTGGTGCGTGGCGAAGTCCTTCCTGCCGCCGAGGCCGGTCAGGCCGTTGTGCGACAGGGAGCCTGCCCACATGATTTCGCTCATAGCCGTTTCGTCATGCGCGTCACGCACAGCGGCGGGGCCGTATTCCAGCACGACGCGCAGCAGCGCCTCGGCCAGCTCATCCGTCAGAGCGTTATCGGTGACGGGGTTAAAATACCGGTCGAGCGTGTGCATGAGAATGTCGCTCACGCCGCACGCGACCTGATGCACTGGGAGCGTCGCGGCAAGCAGGGGGTCGAGAATGGCGAAGGCCGGGCGGTTGAACGGGGTGTTGAGGCCGCGCTTTTCGCCTGCCTCCGCGTTGGTCAGAACGGCGGAGTCGCTCGTCTCGCTGCCGGCTGCCGGGATGGTCAGCACGACACCGACGGGCATGGATCTTGTCAGCGGCGCGCGGCGCTTCCAGAACTCCCAGATATCTGTGCCGGGGTTGGCCGCGCCGTGGGCGATGGCCTTGCAGGTATCGATGACGCTGCCGCCGCCGACCGCCAGAATCAACTCCACGCCCGATTCCAGCGCCAGCTGCACGCCCTCACGGGCCAGCGCCGCGCGCGGGTTCGGCTGCACGCCGCCGAGCGCGCGATATTGAACGCCCGCCTTGTCCAGAAGCCGGAACACGCGGTCAAGCAATCCACTTTTCTTCGCGCTCGAGCCGCCGTAGACGACCAGCACGCGCGAAAGTCCGCGTTTTTTCAGCAGCTCCGGCAGCTTCTCTGTGCTGCCTGCGCCGAACACGATCTCAGTCGGTACGAAATATTCAAATCCGTGCATATGCTTATCCTGCGACGCAGTCTGCCTTGACTACGCCCGTCCTTTCTGCAATTTGCTGGGTCAGCGCTTCGATGTTGCAGTTGAGATTGCTCGTCTCCGCCGAAATGGTCACCATGGCGCGGCCCCCGGTGGGGATGGACTGGTTGATGGTCAGTATATTCGCGCCGCAATTGGCAAAAATAGTTAATATCTCGGACAGGATGCCCGCCTTGTCCTTGAGCATGATCTGAAACGTGATGATGCGGCCGGCCATCAGGTTCTGAAACGGCGCGATGGCGTCGCGGTACTTATAAAACGCGCTGCGGCTGATGCCGACAGCCTGCGCGGCCACGTTGACCTTGTCCGTCTCGCCGGTTTCGAGCATCCGCTTGGCCTCGGCGACCTTCTGGAAGATCTCCGGCAGGGCGGCGGCCTCCACGATATAATACTTCGGGCTATGTTCCATAGCGTTCACCTCACAATTGTCCGTGTTGGAAAAGCAAGTGTCTATACTCAGACTTCAATATACACCACATCCCCGCAAATTGCAAGCAGAAAAGCACAGGAGGAATTTCGAAGCATGAAAAGCCGCAAAATCTGGAAGACCGTTCTGATCGCGCTGGGCTGTGCACTCGGCGCGTGGGCGTTCGGCGCGCTGCTGCTGCCGGTGCTGCTGCCGTTTTTTATCGGGCTCGCGGTGAGCCTGCTGGCGGAAAAGCCGGTGCGGCTTTTGCAGACGCGGGCGCACGTTCCGCGTTCGCTGGCGTCCGGTCTGTGCGTGCTGCTGCTGTTTGGGCTCCTGTTCGGCGGGCTGTTTTTCCTGTGCCGCCTGCTGTGCGCGGAGGCGGCGGATCTGGCCCGGCAGCTGCCCCAGCTGGCGGAAAATCTGGCTCCGCTCTTTGAAAAGCTGAAATCACGTCTGCTTGCGCTTGCCGAAAGACTGCCGGACGGGCTTGGAACGGGGCTGCGCGCGGGCGTTGAGGAATTCTTCAAGACCGGCGCGGGCTTCGGCACGAAGCTCTATGAAACGCTCTTTTCCTGGGCGTCCGGCATCATCGGGCGGCTGCCGGACGCGGTGCTGTTCGCGGTGACGGCGATCTTGTCCAGCTTCATGCTCTCCGGCGAGCTGCCTGCCATCCGCGGCTGGCTGCGCCGCACGGTGCGCCCGGCGTGGCTGGAAAAGCTGCAGACGCTCGGCGGGCACGTGCGCACGACGCTCGGCGGCTGGCTGCGGGCGCAGCTGAAGCTGATGGGCATTACATTTCTGATTTTAAACGCGGGGCTGCTGCTTCTTCGGGTGCGGTACCCGGTTCTGGCGGCGCTGATCATTACAGTGGTCGACGCGCTGCCGGTGTTCGGCACGGGGACGATCCTGATCCCGTGGGCGCTGGCGCTGTTTTTGCAGGGGGAGACGAAAACCGGCGTCGGCCTCGTCATTCTATACGGAGCCGCGGCCCTCAGCCGACAGGCGCTTGAGCCGCGTCTGGTCGGAAAGCAGGTGGGGCTGAACCCGGTTCTGACGCTGCTGGCGCTTTACACGGGCTACCGGCTGCTGGGCGTGGGCGGGATGATCGTGTTCCCCATCGCGGCCATGCTCTTCAAGCAGCTCTGGGACCATTCCGGCCTGCAGCCGGACGGATAGCGGGGCTTGCGCGATCTGCCTCCGCACGGTATAATAGCGCCGAAGGAGGCGGTGCGCATGATTCTGGAACAGACGGCCGCGCGGCAGACGAAGCTGCTGTCGCTCCTGCGGCGGGAATTCGGGTTGTCCGCCGGGCTGGTCAAGCGGCTCAAATGGCAGAACGCGCTGTTTGTAAACGGAGCGCCCGCCCATACCGATGCGCCGGTCACGCCCGGCGACCGGGTGCGCGTCGTGCTGGAGGAGCGGACGGAGGGCTTTGAGCCGGAGCCGCTGCCGCTTTCCATCCTTTATGAAGATGAATGCTTTCTCGCTGTGGACAAGTCTTCTGGAATGCTGGTGCATCCGTCGCCGCAGAAAAACAGCGGGACGCTGGCAAACGGCGTGCTGTATCACCTGCTGGAGCGCGGCGAGGCGTCCGGCGTCCATCCCGTGACGCGGCTCGACCGGGACACGTTCGGCGTGGTGATTTTAGCGAAAAACGCGAATATCCACGACCGCTTCTGCCGGATGCTGCGCGAGCGGCAGCTGGAAAAGACGTATCTTGCCGCTGTTTTCGGCCAGCCGCCGCAGGAGAACGGGCGGATCGACCTGCCAGTCTATAAGGTCGGCGGCGGCAGCCTCATCCGCGTCGTGGACGAGCGGGGGCAGCGGGCGCTGACGCAGTACCGCGTGCTGGAGCGGGCGGAAAAAACGGCGCTTCTGGAACTGCACCCCCTGACGGGCCGCACGCATCAGCTGCGGCTGCACTGCATGGCCTCCGGCTTCCCCATCTTAGGCGACCCGCAGTATACAAGCCCGGAAGCGACGGCGTATTCCGCCGCCCACGGACTGTTCACGCAGCAGCTGTGTGCCGCAAGGCTCGTTTTCCCGCATCCCATGACAGGGGAGCGGATGGAAATTTTGTCGAAGCAGGAAGTTTTCTTCCCAAAGGACTAGGCAAACGCCATGTGGTTCTGATACAATATATAAAATTAAAGCATTGGAGACGCTGCATGGAGAAAAAGAACGCGGTTTACACCATCATGGAGGAGCAGTCGCCGGAGGAGGCCCGGCGGGAGCATATCCTGCTCATCGCGCGCAACTTCGCGGCAGGCGCGGCGGCTGTTTTGTTCCTTGCCTCATTTGCGCTGGTGGATATCCACAAGCTGCTGCGCGCAGCGGCATATTTTCTCGGCGCGGGCGCGTATTTTGCCGAAATTCTCGTCCTGACGGATGGCTTCCGGCGGAAGGTTCCGCGGAAGGAGCTGTTCATGGCCTACTGCTTCGGCCCGCTGTACATATTGCTCGGGCTGAGTTACCTGCTTGAGGCGTGAACGCAGCGCGTCTGCTGCATTTTTATATTTATATGAACCGCAAAAAACCGGCGCATCCGCTTGGATGCGCCGGTTGTCAACAGAAAATAATTCACAAAAATGGGCTGGATGAATTGACATTCCAGACAAAAGCTGATAGAATGTAAGTCCATAATGCCTGCGTAGGGCCATTCGCAATTTTCACCACTATCTGTTGTGATTATAGCATCGCAAGACCGCATACGCAAGCAGAAAAGGAAAGAAATAAACAACGCAACCAGGCGTGTCATAAGACAACTACAGAAAGGCTGTGATGACTTTACATGGCGATCACAAAGGATGTCATGATGGGCAAGACGCCCCGCAAGAGCTTCGCGAAGCAGGATCAGATCCTGGAGCTGCCGAATATGCTCAAGATCCAGAAGGATTCCTATGAGTGGTTCCTGCGCGAGGGGCTGCGCGAGGTGTTCCGCGACGTCGATACCATTACCGACTACACCGGCAATCTCGAGCTGAGCTTCCTCGACTACTCCATGAACGAGCCGCCCAAGTATTCCGTGGAGGAATGCAAGGAGCGCGACGCGACGTACGCCAAGCCCATCAAGGTTCGCGTCCGCCTGCACAACAAGGAGACGGACGAGATCAAGGAGCAGGAGATCTTCATGGGCGATTTCCCGCTCATGACCAACGGCGGCACCTTCGTCATCAACGGCGCAGAGCGTGTCATTGTCTCCCAGATCGTCAGAAGCCCCGGCGTTTACTTTGGCGACGAGGTCGACAAGACCGACCAGCACATTTATTCCGCGACGGTCATCCCGTACCGCGGCGCATGGCTGGAATATGAGACGGATTTCAATAACGTTTTCTGGGTCCGCATCGACAAGAACCGCAAGCTGCCCATCACCTGCCTCATCCGCGCCCTCGGCGTGGCGACCGACGGCCAGATCACCGAGATGTTCGGCGAGGACCCGCTCATCAAGGCGACCATGGACAAGGATCCGTGCAAGACGCGTGAGGAATCCCTGCTTGAAATCTACCGCCGCCTGCGTCCGGGCGAGCCGCCCACAGTCGAAAGCTCCGAGAGCTATCTCGAGGCGCTGTTCTTCGACGCCCGCCGCTATGACGTAAGCAAGGTCGGCCGTTACAAGTTCAACAAGAAGCTCGACATCTGGAGCCGTCTGAACGGCCAGACGCTGGCCCAGCCCGTGACCGATCCCATGACCGGCGAGATCATCGCCATGAACGGCGAGACGATCAACCGCGCCAAGGCGCACGAGATCTCCAGCCGCGGCGTCAGCCGCGCCGTGATCGACGTGAACGGCCGCGAGGTCGTCGTGTTCTCCAACGGCATGGTCGATATGGCGAAGTTCGTCGACTTTGACCCGGCGCAGTATGGCATCAAGGAAAAGGTCAGCTTCAGCGTTCTTCGTGAAATGCTCGAGACTGTCCCCGCCGACGGCTGGGAGGAGGCTATCGAGGCCCGCCGCAGCGACCTCATTCCGATGCACATCACGAGAGACGACATTCTCGCCTCCATCAACTACCTGTGCTGCATGGTGCAGGGCGCAGGCACGAAGGACGACATTGACCATCTGGGCAACCGCCGTCTGCGCTGCGTGGGCGAGCTGCTGCAGAACCAGTTCCGCGTCGGCTTCACCCGCCTCGAGCGCGTGATCCGTGAGCGCATGACCGTGCAGGATCTTGACGTCGTCACGCCGCAGAGCCTCATCAACATCCGGCCTGTCACGGCGGTCATCAAGGAGTTCTTCGGCTCCTCCCCGCTGTCGCAGTTCATGGATCAGAACAACCCGCTGGCGGAGCTGACGCACAAGCGCCGTCTGTCCGCACTCGGCCCCGGCGGTCTGTCGCGTGAGCGCGCATCCTTCGACGTCCGAGACATTCACTACACCCACTATGGCCGTATGTGCCCGATCGAGACGCCTGAAGGCCCGAACATCGGCCTGATCAACTATCTGGCGTCCTATGCCAAGATCAACGAATACGGCTTCATCGAAGCGCCGTTCCGCAAGGTCGACAAGGCAACCGGCAAGGTCACGGATATTGTCGAATACATGACCGCCGACGTCGAAGACGACTATTACGTCGCGCAGGCCGCCGAGCCTCTGGACGAGGAAGGCCGCTTTGCGAACGCGCGCGTCATCTGCCGCCACCGTGACGAGATCATCTCTGTCGAACGTGAACTGATCGACTATGTCGATGTCTCCCCGAACATGATGACCTCCATCGCAACGGCGTTCATCCCGTTCCTCGAGAACGACGACGCGAACCGCGCGCTGATGGGCGCAAACATGCAGCGTCAGGCTGTGCCGCTGATGGTCACGGAGGCCCCGATCGTGGCAACCGGCATCGAGCATAAGTGCGCTGTCGATTCCGAGGTCTGCATCACGGCCAAGGGCCCCGGCGTCGTGACCCGCGTTTCCGCAACGAACGTTTCCGTCAGCTACGACGATGGCAATACCGCCGATTATACCCTTACAAAGTTTGCTCGTTCCAACCAGGGCACCTGCATCAACCAGCGCCCGATCGTCACGGTCGGCGAGCGTGTGGAGGCCGGTCAGGTCATCGCCGACGGCCCCGCCTGCTCGCAGGGTGAGATCGCGCTCGGCAAGAACGTGCTTATCGGCTTCATGACGTGGGAAGGCTACAACTACGAGGACGCCATTCTGCTCAACGAACGCCTCGTCCGCGAGGACGTGTTCACCTCCATCCATATCGAGGAGTATGAGACGGAATCCCGCGACACCAAGCTTGGCATGGAGGAGATCACCCGTGATATCCCGAACGTCGGCGAGGATACCCTTAAGGATCTCGACGAGAACGGCATCATCCGCATCGGCGCGGAGGTCACCTCCGGCGATTACCTCGTCGGCAAGGTCACCCCGAAGGGCGAGACGGAGCTGACCGCGGAAGAGCGTCTGCTGCGCGCCATCTTCGGCGAAAAGGCGCGCGAGGTCCGCGATTCCTCTCTGAAGGTTCCGCACGGCGAAGCCGGCATCATCGTCGACGTCAAGGTCTTCACCCGTGAAAACGGCGACGAGCTGGCCCCCGGCGTCAACAAGGTCGTCCGCGTCTATATCGCCCAGAAGAGAAAGATCTCCGTCGGCGATAAGATGGCCGGCCGCCACGGCAACAAGGGCGTCGTGTCCCGCATTCTTCCGCAGGAGGATATGCCCTTCCTGCCCGACGGCACTCCGCTCGATATCGTTCTGAACCCGCTGGGCGTTCCGTCCCGTATGAACATCGGTCAGGTTCTGGAGGTCCATCTGGGCTACGCGGCCCACGCGCTGGGCTGGAAGGTCGCGACCCCGATCTTCAACGGCGCAAACGAAAAGGAGATCCGCGAACTGCTCAAGCAGGGCGGCGTCGCCGAGGACGGCAAGACCGTTCTCTATGACGGCCGCACGGGCGAACCGTTTGACCAGCGCGTCACGGTCGGCTACCCGTACTACCTCAAGCTCCACCATCTGGTCGACGATAAGATCCACGCCCGCTCCACCGGCCCGTACTCCCTCGTCACGCAGCAGCCGCTCGGCGGCAAGGCGCAGTTCGGCGGCCAGCGCTTCGGCGAAATGGAAGTCTGGGCCCTCGAGGCCTACGGCGCGGCGTATACGCTGCAGGAGATCCTCACGGTCAAGTCCGACGACGTGACGGGCCGCGTCAAGACGTATGAAGCCATCGTCAAGGGCCACAACGTCCCGACCCCGGGCGTGCCCGAATCGTTCAAGGTTCTCGTCAAGGAGCTGCAGTCCCTGTGCCTGGACGTCAAGATCCTCGGCGAGGACGGCGAAGAGGTCGACCTCAAGGACGACGATGACGATGATTCCATCTACGGCGCAGGCGGCAAGGCGCTGCCCGACGACGAGATCACGATGGACGACGATCTGCCGAATGGCAAGGACGTCGACGCCGACGAGGCGGCCGACGCAGGCTTTGAGATCCAGGACGAGGACAACGTCTTCGGCCTGCTGAACGACAGCTACACCATGGACTCCGATGATTCGGAGAACGTATAAGAAGGAGGCGGCAATACAATGAGTCATGCAACATTCAGCGCAATCCAGATCGGTATTGCTTCCCCGGAAAAGATCCGCGAATGGTCCTACGGAGAGGTCAAGAAGCCGGAAACCATCAACTACCGCACCCTGAAGCCCGAACGCGACGGTCTGTACTGCGAACGCATCTTTGGCCCGACGAAGGACTGGGAGTGCCACTGCGGCAAGTATAAGAAGATCCGCTACAAGGGCAAGATCTGCGACCGCTGCGGCGT